>Ga0316193_10001564_pt1 | contig 15569 bp, 15 predicted proteins | sample MerIslsedime2_MG_FD_207735 | JGI IMG/M metagenome (GOLD analysis project Ga0316193, IMG submission 207735) | Coastal sediment microbial communities from Maine, United States - Merrow Island sediment 2 | ecosystem: Environmental > Aquatic > Marine > Coastal > Sediment | place: USA: Maine...
CGCGGCGAGGTGGTCCCGGAGGGTAGTGCCTGGCAGTAGCGGGTAGCTGATCAGATGGCGCCTGTTTTGCCGATCATAGCGCAGTTGTTCGCAGTGAATGGTGATAATGCCCTTTTTCCGCAGCTGACTGGCGTTGTTCCAGAAGCGGTGGGCATAGGGATAGATACGGGCGGAGGTAAGCTTGCGGCGGGGATAGAACAGCTTGATGATGCGGTTATCCGGGGTCAGCAAGACCTTCTCGCCGCGGTAGTCACGTTCCAGCAGCCTGGCGCCGGCACGCAACTGCTCGAATTCAGCAGCGCTGATGGGTGTGCTCCAGGGTGGCAGTGGCATGACGGGTTTTCCGGGTGTGTCAGGGTGCACAGGGTAATGAATTTGTCCGGCAGACACAAAATGCGAGATTGCGTGGACAGTGCCGCGGCTGGTGCCACCGGCGGGTTACCGGGAAGGCAAGCGGGTGCATCCATGCTAGTATCTGCTGACTATCAGCATCTGTGCAAACGCAGCCAAAGACAATGCAGGATTATGTGGCCAACGACTGGGAGGCGCTTGCCCGCGCCAATGGACTGGACAGTTTCGAGTCCGTGTGGTCGCTGGATATTGGCTGGTTTGAAGAACCCAACGAACGTCGGGGAGGCTGGAGCGGTGTATCCAGACATGAGGTGGAACTGCCGGATGGCCGCCGCGAAGGGATCTTCATAAAGCGTCAGCAGAATCACACCACGCGTTCCTGGCGGCATCCATTCAGCGGGATTCAGACGTTCCAGCGGGAATTCCGCAACCTGATGCTGTTGCAGTCATTCGGTGTCCCGACACTGGATGTGCTGTATTTTGCAGAACGCAAGTCGGGTACTGACCGGCGTGCCATCCTGATATCACGTGAGCTGACGGGTTATGCGTCCCTGGACAGCTGTATTGCCTACTGGAACCGGCACGGCTATCCGGACAGGGCTGTCTGGCACGAAACGTTGCAGCGTATTGCCGCTGTCGCCAGGCGGATGCATCAGCATCGCATGCAGCAGAACTGTTTCCTTCCCAAGCATGTTTTCATCGGGGAGGTTGATGGCCGTATGGATATCCGCCTGATAGATTTTGAGAAGGCCAAGCGTCGCTGGACCTCCGAGAGTGCGCTGCTGCGTGATCTCGACACCTTTAACCGGCGCGCCCCGGGGATATCAACGACCGACAGGCTGCGCTTCCTGCTGGCCTATCATGAACGGCACCGGGTGGATGCCCGGGTCAGGAAGACCTGGGACAGGCTGCTTGCATTGCTGCGCAGGAAGGGACGCAACCTGCTGGCGTGGTGAATTGACAGGCTGCCCCTCTGCCGGATATGGCATATGCCAATGAATATCCTTGTTATAAAACTGGGTGCGCTGGGCGATGTGGTGCTGTCCACGCCGCCGCTGCTGCAGCTGGTGGAAACCCACGCCGGCGACCGGATTACCCTGTTGACCGCGCCCGCCTGTGTTGAGCTCGTGGCAGGGTTACCACTGCAGGTGGTTGCCTTTGAGCGCCGGGGGTTCCTTGAAATGCTGCGCGTGGTGCGCTGGTTGCTCGGGCACCACTTTGATGTTGTCTATGATCTGCAGGGTTCCTGGCGCAGCCGGATTATGACGTTGCTGACACAGGCCGGTAAACGGGTTGGCGCTAGTCCCGGAATCGCCTATACGCATACGCCGCAAGCGTCGACTGCCAGTGTGCATGCCTTTGACCGGCTCAATGATCTGCTGGTGGCCGGCGGCGTCCCGGCGGCACCGCCGGTACTGCAGTTGCCGGTCAGTACAGCCGTGGCCTCCAGGGTGGGGGCCTGGCTCCGGGAGCATGACCTTGCAAGCCGGCGGCTGGTGCTGATGCATGCCGGCTGCAGTCGACACTGGCCTGCCAAGCGTTGGGCCGAGGCATATTTCCGGGCACTGGCAACCCGCATTGAAGCGCACGGATTTGTGGTTGTCTGGATCGGCGGCGAGGATGAGCGCACCCTGAACAGTCGCCTTGTCAGCCAGGCGGGCGTGGATGCCACCGGGGTATTCGGTTTTGCCGGGCTGCTTGCCCTCGCCGTCCATGCCGCGTTCGCGGTGTGCAATGACTCCGGTCCCATGCATGTGCTGTCTGGCGTCGGATTACCGGTGTACGCGTTCTTTGGTCCGACTGACTGGCGGCGCAGCCATGCGCTGGGGCAGGCTGCGCGGGTGCTGGTCAAGCCGGTGCCGTGCAGTCCCTGCCACCTGCCGGTTTGCCCGCCGGGACGCCAGCATGTCTGTCTGGACGGTCTGACACCCGCGGCCGTGCTGGCCCGGCTGGCGGCCGATGGTGTGCTCCAGCCGTAGCGTAGCATGTGCCGGGCTTGCGAAGCGCATCACCTCGCGACCGATGTGCCTCGTTCCTCAGGACACCCTGACGGTTGATGTGTGAAGAACGGCCAAAACCGCTGCGGTGACAGCATCAACCGTGATGTCCTCGATATTTCTTGTGCTGCTCTGAATCCAGCGGGCCTGCGGGTGCCACGGGTGGTAACGTTCCGGGTCCCCGGGTCCGAACAGGGTCACCGTCGGCGTGCCAGTAGCGGCCGCGATATGCCCCAGCCCGGAATCATTGCCCACAAACAGTCGCGCCTGCGCAAGTATGGCGGCCGCCTGCAACAGGTCGGTTTTTCCGGCCAGATTGATAGCGGGTAGTGGCAGGTGCTCCTGGAGGTCCTGGCAATCTGCCTTCTCGCTCGAATCACCCAGCAGGATAACGGCATCAAATTCTGCCTGCAGGCGTCCCGGCAGCATGCGGAAGCATTGCACCGGCCAGCGTTTGGGTTGCCAGCGTGCGCCCGGTCCCAGTGCCAGCCAGCGCTGTCCGGGCAAGCCGGAAAGTTGTTGAGCGGCGAAGCGGTGCTCGGCATCCGAGAGCCTGATCATTGCAGCCGGAATGCAGCTTGTCCCGACATGCCGGCTGATGACACCGAAATGCCGTTCAACGGCGTGATAGCCCGGTGGTTGGCTGCCCCGGCGTGTCAGGCGGTGCCTGGCACGCAGTAACAGGGTGAGTCCATCGGTGCGCAGGTCAACAACCAGATCATAACGCGTGCTGCGCAGTTGTCTTAGCAGTGCGATGGTCCCGCGCCAGCCCGCCTGCTTGTCTTTTAATACAACCCGGTGGCCATACGGGCAGCGGGTAAACAGGCGGCTGGCCCGGGCATCGGTGACGATATCAATCCTGGCCAGCGGCCAGGTGGTGTGCAATGCCTCCAGTACCGGTGTGGTCATGACGGCATCACCGATATTGCTGAGGGTGATCAGCAGGATATTATTTGTGTCGGGTTGAGCCATAGGGAACCATGCGCTCCGCTCCTGCGGGGTTAATCGTAAAATCCGGGTTCACCTTCCGGCCGGGTCTTGAAACGGCGATGCGCCCACAGATACTGTCCGGGCTGTTCGCGTACCCGGGCTTCAATGAGGGTGTTGATGCGGCGGGTGTCCGCTTCGACTGAATCACCGGGGAAGCCTTGCAATGCCGGATACAGCGTCAGCCGGTATCCCTGTGTGCCGGGTAGCCGCGTCTGGAAAAAAGGCACCACCGGCGCCCTGCTGATACGGGCAAGGCGGGATGTCCCGGTAATGGTAGCTGTCTTGATACCGAAGAACGGTACGAAGATGCTCTGTTCCCGGCCATAGTCCTGGTCAGGCGCGTACCAGACCGGGATGTTTTCCTTCAGGCTTTTCAGCATGCCGCGCAAATCCCCGCGTGGAATGGCCTTCCTGAAATGCCGGGTGCGTGCCGACTGCAGCAGCGCTTCAAAGGCAGCATTCTTGTGTGGTCGGTACATGACATGGAAGGGGGCATGCATGGAGAGCAGGCGGCCGCCGATCTCAAGGGTGGTAAAGTGTGCGCTGAGCAGGATGACCCCCTTGCCCTGTTCCAGTGCCCGGTGCAGATGTTCCAGTCCATCGAGGCGGGCGAGCGCCTTTAATTGCCGCCCGCTTCCCCACCAGCTCAGGGCCATTTCCATTACACCGATGCCCAGGGAGGAAAACTGCTCCTGTAGCAGGTCCTCTCTGGCAGCAGCGGTAAGCTCGGGGAAGCAGCGTGACAGGTTGGTTGCGGCGACATGTCTGCGCCTGGCGGAGAACCGGCAGAACAGTTTCCCCATGCGGCGGCCAATGGCAAGCTGCCAGGCATAGGGAAGTCGTGACAGGCACCACAGCAAACCCAGTCCGCCCCAGGTTGGCCAATAGCGAATTGAACAGGGATGCCGGCTCATGAATAGTGGCCGATTGTACGCCCGCAGCGGCCAGCAACAAACCGCAGGTTTTTTGCCCCTTGCCCGGTTTCTGCCGGGATTGATGCACCCGGTGGATCATCTCGCCAGCCACGGGAAATGCGTGCCAGTGCCTGTGTTATTATCAACGGCAACAGTTTTTCCCGGTTTTTTCCAGCGCTTATGAAGATACATATTCCCACCTTTGATCAGGCGCGTGTTCTTGTCGTCGGTGACGTGATGCTGGATCGTTACTGGCACGGTGCCACTTCCAGGATTTCACCGGAGGCGCCGGTACCGGTCGTCCACGTCGGGCTCTCCGAGGAACGTGCCGGTGGAGCGGCCAACGTCGCGCTCAATATCGTTGCACTGGGAGCGCAGGCCTGCCTGCTGGGTGTTACCGGCGATGATGAGTCGGCCGGATCGCTGGAAAACCTGTTGTCAGGCGCGGGTATTCACTGCCGCTTCCAGAAGATTGCTGCTACGCCGACGGTTACCAAGCTGCGCGTGATCAGCCGTCATCAGCAATTGATTCGGCTTGATTTCGAGGACGGTTTCGAGGCCATCGACGGCCCGGCTTTGCTGGAGAGTTACCGGCAGGAACTGGATAACAGCGATGTCGTGGTGTTGTCTGACTATGGCAAGGGAACGCTGGCCGATATTGAGTCGTTAATAAGTCTGGCACGTGCAGCCGGCAAGCCGGTCCTGGTTGACCCCAAGGCGCTGGATTTCAGCCGCTATCAAGGCGCCACCCTGATTACGCCCAATATGGCCGAGTTTGAGCTGGTGGCCGGGGCCTGCGCGAGCGAGCAGGAACTTATCGAGAAGGGCAACAGACTGCTAGAGCAGCATGATCTGGAAGCCCTGCTGGTGACACGTGGTGAGCACGGGATGACACTGCTGCGACGGGGAGCCCCCGAGTTCCACCTGCCAACCCATGCGCGCGAGGTGTTTGATGTGACCGGTGCCGGGGATACCGTTATCTCGGTACTGGCGGCGGCACTGGCGGCGGGCGAGGAGTTGCCTGCGGCCACCGCGCTTGCCAATCTTGCGGCCGGTATTGTGGTCGGCAAGCTGGGCACGGCGAGCGTCTCGGTGCCGGAGTTGCGGCGCACCGCGCAGCACGGCCAGGATGCCGGTTTCGGGGAAATGAACGCAGAGCAGTTACAGATTGCCGTCGAGGATGCCCGTTCCCATGGTGAACGGATCGTCATGACCAATGGCTGTTTCGATATCCTGCATGCCGGACATGTGGCGTACCTTGCCGAGGCACGGCGTCTGGGTGATCGCCTGATCGTGGCGGTGAATGATGATGCATCCGTGAGGCGCCTCAAGGGCGCCGGCCGGCCGATTAATCCACTCGATCGACGCATGACCGTGCTGGCGGCACTGGAAAGTGTCGACTGGGTGGTGCCGTTCGCAGAGGACACGCCCGAGCGGCTGATTTGCAAAATCGGTCCCGACCTGCTGGTAAAGGGCGGGGATTACCGGCCTGAAGACATTGCCGGGTACGATTGTGTGCAACGCCGGGGTGGTGATGTGGTTGTGCTTGGTTTTGAAGATGGCTGTTCGACCAGCAGCATTATCGATGCCATTCGGCAGCAGGATTGAAGGCTATGCCGATGTTGTGGCGCTGGCAGGCAGGTATTCCTGAGCAGCTGTTGCGTCCCGGACGGCCATGTTAACGGGGCTGGACGGTGGCCGTTGCCCGCAGGTATTGCAGGGAACCCGGGTCTGGTACCGCCCCGGCTGGCAGGAAGATCTCGGGGAGCTGGGCCTCGCAGACGTCGGGAACTGGCGGCAACCGGTCGATGTGCCGTCCATCTCGGGTACAAAACATGTGATTGGCTGCTACCGCATAACGCTTGCCAGCGGGCGCGTCGTGTACTACAAGCGCTATGATTATCGCAACCGGTGGAAGGCGGCACTCAGCTTCTGGTTGCGGCCAGTCAAGGCCGCCATAGAAAAATGGGGTTTTCAGCGCTACCGCGCCTGTGGTGTGGAGGCACTCCGGACCGTTGCTTACGGCGAGTCGCGCGTCATGGGGCTGCCGAGAATAGCCTTTATCATTACCGAGGAAGTGCCGGATGCCGTGTCCCTGGATACCTTTGTTGCGGCAGGTCTGCCGGGTATCGATGCAGCCGAACGTGCCGGGAAGATGTCCGCTTTTGCAGGGCGGCTGGTTGACAGTGTCCGCAAGGCACACGGTGCCTGTTTGTTTCATTATGATCTCAAGTGGAGAAACATCCTGGTGCAGGCAAGAGGCGGGGAGTATTACCCGGTGATTATTGACTGCCCAAGGGCATTTGTTTCGTGTTTGCGCAGGCGTTACGGGGTCACGGTGGACCTGTCTGCGCTGGCGCGGCTTGCGGTTTCCTGGTTGACGTTGCAGCAGCGGTATCGTTTCCTGGCAGCCTGCCTCGGTGCTACTGCCGATGCCGGCACCAGAAAGGACTGGTACCGGCGGGTGCAACGGCGCCTTGACAAACGGCCGCCAAAGATCATCAGTCTTCAGGAATCACCGCTCAAGGGTGTAAGATTTGACCGGCAATCCTGATGCCCTGCGTGACATGTATTGTGAGCGGGTTTAATACGTACTTTACCGGGAATTTAACATGATTATTGTGACAGGTGGTGCCGGGTTTATCGGCAGTAATATCGTCAAGGGTCTGAATGAGCGCGGTCGTGAAGACGTGCTGGTTGTTGATGATCTGAAAGACGGGACCAAGTTTCTGAATCTGGTTGATTGCGAAATTATGGACTATCTCGACAAGGATGATTTTATCGGCAAGATTCGCAGCGGCACGGGTTTCGGTGAATCCGTTGATGCGATTTTTCATGAGGGTGCCTGTTCGTCCACCACCGAGTGGGATGGCCTCTACATGATGAACAACAATTACGAGTATTCAAAATCATTGCTGCACTATTGCATGGAAAACATGGCCGCCTTTCTTTATGCCTCGTCGGCATCAGTCTATGGTGGTGGCAGCGTCTTCAGTGAAACACGGGAACACGAGTCGCCGCTGAATGTGTACGGCTATTCGAAATTCCTGTTTGACCAGTATGTGCGCCGTATGCTGCCGAAAGCGAACAGCCAGATAGCCGGCTTCCGCTATTTCAATGTCTATGGCCCGCGCGAGCAACACAAGGGCAGTATGGCCAGTGTGGCCTGGCATCTTAGTCAGCAACTGGATGCGGGGGAGAACCCGCGCCTGTTCGAGGGCTGCGAGGGCTATGGTGATGGCGAGCAACGCCGTGACTTCATATACATCGATGACGTGGTGGATGTAAACCTGTGGTTTCTCGATAATCCGGACAAGTCCGCCATCGTGAACCTGGGGACGGGTCGTTGCCAGAGTTTCAGGGATGTCGCCATGGCCGTCATTGCCTGGTATGGCAGGGGGGAACTCGAGTTTATCCCCTTTCCTGACCATCTGCGTGGGCGCTACCAGAGCTATACAGAAGCTGATATGGACGTATTGCGCAAGCTGGGCTACGACCGTCCCTTCAAGTCGGTAGAAGAGGGTGTGCCGCTGTACATGGACTGGTTGAAAGGACGCGCATAAGCAGCCTGTGTGTGGCTATGCAATGACTGATCATTACCGGCCATCCCGCCATTGAGGACCTTGTACACATTACTTCTGTACCTGTTGATGCCTCTCGTTATCGTACGCCTGGCATGGCGTGGCATCCGGGCGCCTGACTACTGGCAGCGCTGGCCGGAGCGATTTGGCACGGTTGCACCGGCGCTGGGTGAGCGGGTTATCTGGATTCATGCGGTGTCGGTGGGCGAGGTGATGGCGGCCGCACCGCTGGTGCACGCCCTGTTCGAGCAGCGCCCCGCATATTCCATTCTGATAACAACCGTAACCCCGACGGGATCGGCGCGGGTGACCGCACTGTTCGGCAATAATGTCGCTCATGTTTATGCCCCCTACGATTTGCCGGGTGCCGTGTCGAGGTTTCTGGGCCGTGTCAGACCACAGCTGGCGATTGTCATGGAAACCGAGCTCTGGCCCAACCTGTTTCATGCCTGCCAGCACCGGTCTGTGCCATTGTTACTGGTCAATGCGAGGTTGTCGCAACGGTCTGTCGCCGGCTACCGGCGAGTGCGCGGCCTGGCTGCACAGACGCTGTCCGCAGTGACGGAGATTGCGGCACAAAGCGGGCCGGATGCCGGCCGTTTCAGGAGCCTGGGTGCTGATGAGGGACGTATTACAGTAACCGGCAATATGAAGTTCGAACAGCGCATCCCGCCAGGTCTGCAGGAACGGGCCGAAGTGCTGCGACGGGACTGGGGTGCAGGTCGGGCTGTCTGGGTGGCCGGCAGTACCCATGAGGGCGAAGATGAACTGCTGCTGGATGTCTTCCGGCAACTGCGCAAGCAGTTCAGGAACTGCCTGCTGGTACTGGTCCCGCGTCACCCCGAACGGTTCGAGCGAGTCGCGGATCTGTGCCGTCAGCGTGGCTACCATACGGTACTGCGCAGCGAGCGGCTCCCGTGCAGGCCGGAGACCGATGTTTTTATTGGCGACTCAATGGGTGAACTGGCGCTGTTTTATGCGGCATCCGATGTGGCATTTACCGGTGGCAGCCTGGTGTTTCAGGGCGGTCATAACCTGCTGGAGCCCGCAGCCCTGGGCGTGCCCGTGGTTACCGGACCACATGTGTTCAACTTTGCCGAGATTTGTGAACTGCTGATGCAGGCAGGGGCCTGCGTGAAGGTAACAGATACCGATGAACTGCTAGGCATACTTGGCCGGTGGCTTGGAGACGCGCATGAACGTCACCGGGTTGGCCAGCTTGGCAGGGAGGTGGTGGAGAAAAACCGGGGTGCGCTGCAATCCGTTATGGCCATGATAGACCGGTATTTGTAGGGCTTTCACCACGGAGGCAAGCAGTTTGTACCTGCAGGTGGTCTGATCAGTTTCTGCTATTTACGCACGCCGCGCCGGGCAGCCATGGACTCGCCGATATCAGCCAGCTGCAGTTGACTCAGGCTGCTGGACGCCAGTGGCAGGAACTCCATGTTCTCGCGGTTGACGTGTTGCCGGCTGAGCGTGCAGAAATCACCGCTGGCCCGCAGAAAATCGTCACTGAACTGCCGGTCCGGCAGCGCCTTGAGCCCGGTGGCGATGATTTCCCAGAGTTGTTCCAGCCGCGCATGTTCCTGTTTCAGGTCCCGTATCAGTTCCGCGATCTTCAGCGACTGCCGGTTGAGTCGCGGGAACAGGTCCTCCTCCTCGTCGCGATGGTGCAACCGGGCGCTGCCTGAAAAGTAGCGCACAATATCCCGGGCCGCCTTGCGGGCTTCATCATCCAGCCCCTGTGCGCCGATGTGCACAACCAGTGCTTCCAGCCGGTCGCAGTGGGCAAGTATGTTTTTGTGACAGGCACGCAGCAGTGCCAGTGGTTCATCAAAGCCGGGGAGGTCGTCGTGCAGGTTTTTCTCATTCATATCGTGTTACTCGGTAATGTTATTTGACCCGGGGACTCCGCTTGTCACATCGAGAGCGCTGCCTTAACAGTCTTGCAACATGTCATCTATGGCCTGCTGGTAGCCGAACATCTCAATATCGTCAGCATACCGCTCTATCAGCCGTTCCATACTTGCGCGCGAACAAACGTCCGACAGCTTGGCGGCCGTGCCGGTTTTGTTCCAGTGTATCAGTTTTGGCAGACCGTATTTGTTACTGACAAAATCCCAGTCCGTATCGAGTGTTTCCAGTTTGCCGATGTAGTCCGGCAACAGTCCGTGCGCGTCGCACAGGAACCAGGACTGTGAACGGAGGTGACGGTCAACAATGTCATCCGGGAGGCTGGCAAGGACATCGACGAATTCCGTAAAGCCCATGCCGAAATAGAATTCCCTGTTGGAAAGGACATCCTTTTTACCGCGCCTCTGCGGGTTGATGACCTTGTTCCGGTAGCAGGACCAGGCCCTCGACAGGGGGTTGCGTACAAAGGCAAACAGGAAATATTTTCCCTTCAGGTCCCTGCGAATATCAGCGTGTGCAATGTGTGATGAATGGCGTGCCTCGATTGCCTTGCGCAGTGCCCTGTCATTTCTCGGGTCCGGCTGCCTGTTGCCCCTGGCAAGGTGTTGCATCAGGGCGAGATTGATAGACGAGGAGGCGACTTTACGTATGCGTATATAGCCTATTTTCTCTTGTTCAAGCAGCCATACCCTGGGCTTTCTCACTGCTGGCGGCCCTAGTTTTTCCAGGATTTTCCTGTAGCTGAACATCGTCGAACCTTGCCCTTACCTGCCGTGCTGGAGTGTTGTTACAGGCCGCCTATTATATCAGTTATCAAATGTATAGAATCAGCATCATGCGTTCCCTGATGCCTGCTGCAGCCCTGCTGGTTACTGTCCTGACGGCCTGTTCTTCCGACCCTCCGCAGAATATCACCGACAGCTGTGAAATATTCGAGGACAAGAGTGGCTGGTACCGGGATGCGCAGCAGGCGACCGTGAACTGGGGTACCCCGATTCATGTGCAACTGGCCATCATCTACCAGGAATCGAAATTTGTAGATGATGCCAGACCACCACGCGACCACATACTCCGGGTGATTCCCTGGGGACGGCTATCTTCTGCCTATGGTTATGCGCAGGCCAAGGACTCAACCTGGGAATGGTACATGGAGAAGACGGGTAATCACGGTGCGGACCGTGATGATTTCGACGATGCCGTCGACTTCATCGCCTGGTATGTGCATATGAGCCAGCAGTTGCTGGGGCTGTCGAAGTGGGATGCCTACAATCAATACCTGGCCTACCACGAGGGCCATGGCGGTTACCGGCGCAAGACCTATAACAGCAAGCCGTGGCTGCTCAAGGTGGCAAGGCAGGTCAGTGCGCGCGCCTCCAGTTACCACACCCAGCTGGCCCGTTGTGAGGGCACGCTGGATGAGGGCTGGAGCCTGTGGCCGTTCTAGGTGCCAGAGAAGGGCGTAGGTCCGCAGATGTGCTGAGTAACACGAAGCGCATCAATTCGCGATCGATGCGCTTCGCAAGCTCAGCACATCCTGCGAAGTGTGTGCCAGGCCTGTTCTTGTCTGGTTAGAAAAGCGTGTAGATAAACGGTGCGACGGCGGAGCCTTGCGACAGTACAATGAGTCCGCCGAGCAGTATCAGCACCAGAATGATGGGTGCCAGCCAGAACTTTTTGCGTACCTTGAGGAAGCCCCACAGGTCTTTCAGTAAATCCAGCATTAGTACGGTCTCTCCATGCGATCGCGAGGCAGGTGCTCGCTTGCTATACGATAAGTGGTGGCTGATGTGTCCAGGCGCCGTTTGAGCATGTCCTTGCCGAGCAGGCGCAGTAGCAGCCCGACGGGCGCGAATATGATAAAGAACATGACGCCAAGAATGATGCGGGTATTAATCCACCCCAGCACATGACCGATCTTCATCCATAGCCGGTAAACGGGACCGAGTGCCATCGGTACCAGCAGTGCGGCAGCGACAAATACGGCCGCCACAATCCACGGCCACATGGGCGAGGATTTGTCCCATATCCATGGCAGTAACAGGCCAAAGATCAGGATAAACATGCCGGCAAATATCAGCCCGAATTTGCGCAGTTCCTGTCTGTCAGGATTTGTGTTTACTGTTGGGTTCATGTTCAATCCAGTTCAAACTCGTCTTTCCATGAATCATCTTTGTCCCAGGCCGGCTGATCGCCCTTGGCCAGGAAAAAGTTCTCTACTACCAGGTAATCCATTTCGGTGCGCATGAAGCAGCGGTAGGCATCCTCCGGGGTGCAGACGATGGGTTCACCGCGTACATTGAACGAGGTGTTGACCAGCACCGAGCAACCGGTGCGCTGCTTGAAACTCTCCAGCACCGCATGAAACCTTGGGTTGGTTTCCTTGTGCACTGTCTGCACCCTGGCAGAGTAGTCCACATGCGTGATGGCGGGAATGGTCGAGCGCGGGACATTCAGTTTTTCAATGCCAAACAACTGCTGCTGTGCGGCCGTCATGGGGGTGCGCAGTGCCTCGTTCACCGGGGCAACGATTAACATGTAGGGGCTGGGACGGTCCTGCTCAAAATACTCGGAGACGTCCTCCGCCAGTACCGCGGGTGCAAACGGACGAAAGGACTCCCGGTATTTGATCTTCAGGTTCATGACCGACTGCATCTTTGCGCTGCGCGGATCACCGATGATGGAACGGCCGCCCAGTGAGCGGGGGCCGAATTCCATACGCCCCTGAAACCAGCCCACGACTTTTTCATCGGCAAGGATAGCGCCCAGTTTGTCATCCAGTGCGGCATCGTCCAGCTGTTCATAGACGGCATTCATTCCGTCCAGCTGCGTCTTGATGGTCACGTCTTCATAGCGTGGCCCCAGGTACGAGCCTTCCATATGATCATGACCATTCACCTGGCGGGGCTTGTCATGATACTCGTGCCAGGCAATCAGTGCTGCACCCAGCGCGCCGCCGGCATCACCCGCGGCCGGCTGGATCCAGATGTCCTTGAAGGGCCCTTCACGCAGGATGCGACCATTGGCGACGCAGTTCAGTGCCACGCCACCTGCCAGGCACAGGTAATCGACACCCAGTTCCCTGTGTACCGTGCGTGCGAGTCGCAGTACCACTTCTTCAGTGACCTCCTGGATGGAACGTGCGATATCCATCTCCTTCTGCGCGAGCTGCGTCTCGGGTGTCCGTGCCGGTGCGCCGAACAGGTCAGCGAAGCGCTTGTTGGTCATGGTGAGGCCGGTGGCGTAATTGAAGTACTCCATGTTCAGGCGGAAGGTGCCGTCTTCCTTCAGGTCGATCAGCTTGTCAAGGATGAGGTCCACGTACCTGGGTTCGCCATAGGGTGCCAGCCCCATCAGTTTATATTCGCCCGAATTGACCTTGAAGCCTGTGTAGTAGGTGAAGGCCGAGTACAGCATCCCCAGGGAATGCGGGAAATCGATCTCCCACTGCGGGGTGAGCCGGTGCCCGTCGCCGAGCCAGACGGAGGTCGTTGCCCATTCACCCACGCCGTCCAGGCACATGACGGCGGCTTTCTCAAACGGGCTCGGGAAGAAGGCCGAGGCTGCATGGGACTGGTGATGTTCCGCAAACAGCAGCGCCGGCAACTCTTTTTCCTTCATGCCTCCCAGCGCCGCCAGTTGTCTTTTCAGGGTGGTCTTCAGATAGAGCTTTTCCTTGAGCCAAACCGGCATCGCGGCAACAAAGGAGCGAAAGCCCTGCGGGGCATAGGTCAGGTAGGTTTCCAGCAGGCGCTCGAACTTGACCAGCGGCTTGTCGTAGAAGACCACTTCATCGACGTCGGTCAGGGTGATCCCGCCCAGTGCAAGACAGCTTGAGATTGCGCCTTCCGGGAAGCGCGCGTCGTGTTTTTTGCGTGAAAACCGCTCTTCCTGTGCCGCGGCGACGATTTTCCCGTCGCGTACGAGGGCCGCTGCACTGTCGTGGTAATACGCTGATATGCCAAGGATGTTCACGTCCGTTTCCTTTTTTAAATATTACCTGTCGGTCCATCCATTTATGGACGGCTGCTTGTCGAGTTCAGGAGAAGTACTGACAGACTGCAAAGCATGACACTAACAGAGTAAAGAGCTGTTAATCAAGAGGATGTGTCAGTTGCCTGCCCCGGTCAGTCCTGTTCCGTTGATTGTGTCGGCACGGGAACGTATTCTTCAAGCCAGTTGTTGACCTGGACCAGGTCGGTCTCATGGAGAATGCCAGCCGCCTGTTTCAGCCGCAGGGTGTCCAGCAGGTAATCATAGCGGGAGCGTGCATAGTCACGCCGTGCACGCAGCAGCTCGCGCTGCGCGTCCAGTACATCCACGACGGCGCGGGTACCGACTTCGAAGCCGGCTTCCGCCGCCTCGACCGCCTTTTCGTTTGAGAGTACGGCATGCTGCAGGGCCTCAACCTTGCTGATGCCGGAGATAACGCCGCGATAGTTATCGCGCGTCTGGCGCTCGGTGGCGCGTCGCTGTTTTACCTGTAATTCACGCGCCTCGTTATATCGATAGCGTGACTGGCGTGTTTGTGATGAAACCAGACCGCCCTGGTAGAGCGGCAGGTTGAATTGCAGGCCAATGGCGCTGTCATTGCGTTCCAGTGGCGTGATACCACCAAACTGGGTGTCACGGTAACTGTAGTCTGCGACTACATCGACGGTCGGATAATGACCTGAATTTTGTACCTGGATTTCCTGCTTTGCGACAGTGGTAGCTGCCCTGGCGGCGAGCACCAGCGGATTTTGTTCGATAGCGGCCGATATCCATGCCTCCTGATCAGCGGGATCCGGTGCCAGCAGCGGTATTTCCGCCTTGAGCACTTCAGGCGCTACCGGTAATTCACCGGTTAATTCGCGTAATGCCTCTTTGGTATCATCCAGCAGCCTGTCGGCGTTAATGGCGTCACTGACCGCGATGTCATAACGGGCTTGTGCTTCCAGTGTGTCGGTGATGGCCGCCAGCCCGACATCAAAGCGCTGCTGCGCCCGTTCCAGGGTACGGGCAATGGCCTTCTTGTCCGCCTCTACAAATTCCAGATTGTCCTGTGCACCCAACACCAGGAAATAGCGCGTGGCAGTACGCAACAACAGATCCTGCTGTGCGGCGAGCAGTTCGGCATCGGCTTGCGCGACGCGGCTGTCAGCCTGTTCCAGCTGGATAAAGCGTTCCCGCTGGTAGAGTGCCTGGCGCAGTCCGACACTGTAGGTTTGATTGGTGGAATAGGTGGTGTCGCCACTGCCCCTGGGGTCGAAGCGGTTTCTGGAGACATCGCCGGATATCCCGATATCGGGCAGCAGGGCGGCGCGACTTTGCGGGACGACTTCGAGTGCGGCCTGGTGTGCTTCCACGGCGGCCTGGTACTGCGGGTCGGCATCCAGCGCCAGCTGGTAAACAGATACCAGATCATCTGCCCGAGCTTGTCCGCCCGTGGCCAGCAGCAAGCAGCAAAGCAGTGTCGGTCCATAGCGGTGCAGGAGAGTATGTTTCATGTTTTTAGCTTGTTAAATCCGGATATTTTGCGATGAAAACACACGGAAATATGTACATCCTGATGACATGTTTTCGTGTGATTCCATGGCCATTAAATAACATAACCGGCTGCCCGGCTGCAGTGTTTCATTATCCGTTGTTATTCAGAAAATAAAAGCTTGAGGTACGGTTGCATTCAGCAGTGGCGGCAGGCAGGTTTCCAGCAGGCATTCACTGGCCCAGTTGTGTTCGTCAATACGGGTAATCAGCCGGGCTTCCATAATGGGCAATGTGCCGGTGATAATGAACAGGCGCCCGCCAATTTCAAGATTCCGCTGGAACTGTTGCTGCAGCAG
>Ga0316193_10001565_pt1 | contig 15566 bp, 10 predicted proteins | sample MerIslsedime2_MG_FD_207735 | JGI IMG/M metagenome (GOLD analysis project Ga0316193, IMG submission 207735) | Coastal sediment microbial communities from Maine, United States - Merrow Island sediment 2 | ecosystem: Environmental > Aquatic > Marine > Coastal > Sediment | place: USA: Maine...
ATTCATCTTCATCTTACCAGGATACCGCAGTTGGTCCGCTTTAATCTCGACTGCCCCTGCTTCTATGGCTTCGTCCTTAAAGGTGTATCGCAGCAGCCGGCCGTTTCCAGTGTCAGCCACAAACAGAATGGATTTGTTATTACAGGCAACACCTTCAGGTTGCATAAGGGGCATGCCTTTATCATCAGTATATACGGAGGTGATGTACCTGAACTTTACCGCCGCACCGCTAAAGGGCACCTGTAGAAAAAGTACTGAAACCAGTATTCCGGCCATTATTAAAAAGATTTTACTTAAACTGCTTATCATCTTGTTATCTTCTGCGCTCTATGTGGCATTGGATGCACAGTTCATAGGTGGAACTGAAAGTCAACATAGCCGGATTGTTTCCTGTCCCGCAAGCTCGGTGACAGCTCAGACAAGTCACAGACAGGTTTTTATCTCTTATGTCAACAAATTTTTCCCCAATAGGGTGGGTTGAATGGGTCTCCCATTCGTGGCAGCGCCCGCATAGATCAACACTAATAGACTTCTGTGTCATGAGCAAGACATTGTCAGAGGCGTGGGGGGAATGGCAGGTAATGCAATTGCCCGTCTTTACAGGTTCGCATAATCTGTCATTTTTGGGGTTATTGATTGACCATTCTTGCAGTTCCACAGTGTCCGAATGACACGTCCCGCAAACATTGACTACGGGTCCTTTCAGCAGTTTCTGCTGTTTCGTGGCATGGGGGCTATGACAATTCAAACAGCCAACCTTATCAACCAAGGGCCAGTGCACCCGGTTCTTGTTGAATGTTTGGGCAACCATCTCTCTGTGACACTCCCTGCATAATTGAGTGGTCTGTTTTTTGGTCTTGAGGGGGTTGGGCGAAGAGGGTTTTTGGTGGCACTTGTCACATTTTCTCTCGGTAACTGCAGCATGGGCAACATCAAAAATGGCTCCCCTCACATTGGAGCCATGCGGATTGTGGCAGGAGCTACAGTCCGACTTTGCTACAGGGTAATTCATGTGCTGCCGTTTAAAAGTGGATTTGTTGGTTTTATGGCACTTTATGCAAAGGGCAGGCATACTATTTCTCAATAAAGAATTTGATTTGGCTGAGGCGTGAGGGTTGTGGCAGTTGAGGCAGCCTTTGCCCTTCTCTAAAGATCTGTGCTTGAAACGAACATTCTTGATGTTGTCGCCTATGTCTTTATGGCAATCAAAACAGAGTTCATTCCCTGATTTTATCAGAATAAACTTGTTGTTCGAGCCATGCGAGTTGTGACACTTGTTACAATTGGCTTCGACCACAACCTGGTGGGCGCTGCGGGCGTTCTCTGGCAACACCTTTTTGTGGCATTCGTAGCAGAGCTTTGTGGTGTCTGCGGTCAATAAATTCTTGTGGGAAGACGTATGAGGAACATGGCATCCGGTACATTCCCCTTTTTTCAAAAGTGGATGCACATAACGACTCTTGAGAGTTTTCTTGAAGGTCTCATGACATTTCAAACATATTTTCCCTTTGGCGCCGGCTTTAAGCTTGAATTCACCCTTAGAATAAGCCGGTGCGGCAATAATAAAGGAAAATATAATGCAGAATGAAAAGAGAGTGGCAGATCGCAAATGAACACCTTTTATTTTCATGGTTTTTCTACTATATGGCAGTCCTTACATGTCCTCTCGGCAAAAGGCTTGTGCACCGCTTCCTTGAAAAACTTGGGGTCCTTAGAGGTGTGGGGAGCGTGGCAGTTCCTGCAATCCATCACCTTAGCGTTAATATTAATGTGGGCCCTAGCGAAAGAAGTCTCTTTATAGTCATGGCATTTTTCGCACAGCGGCTGTATAGGCTCGACGATCAGGGCAAGCTCTTCTGAGAAATGGGGTCTGTGACATATCTGACACTTTTCAAGATCGGATAGTGCATGCACATAAATCTCAGCGGCTTTACCTTCTGGGGTTTTTACGCCACCACCTTCTGAGGCTTCACTTTGGGTAGCTGGCTCGCCCTTCTCTTTCCTATACATTTTCGCTTTCAGGTCAGTATGGCAGGCCAGGCATAAATCAGGATATTTTGCTAAGAGGAGACTATCCAACTTTGCCTTGTGAGGGCTGTGGCATTCGGTGCATTGGCCGGCCACCACAGGTGAGTGTTTGCTCTGGATGTTCTTAACTTCTTTACTAGGATCCGTGCCGTGGCATGAATAACAGAGAAATCCCTGTTTTGCTACAATCATCCCTTGGATATTGCTGGCGTGGGCATCATGGCATTTGAGGCACTTGCCTTTCTTGAAAAACTCGTGGTTAGATCCGTCTGCAGCCTCCTTCATCAAGTCACCGTGACAATTGACACACAGTTTAGGATCGTCGGCAGCGGCTAAGAGTAGTTTTTCTTCATTTGCCCCATGGGGCTTATGGCAACTATTACACTTATCATCGATTACAGGTTTGTGGATATTTGTCTTCATAAACTTTATTTCGGCATCAAGATGACACCCGTAACAAGTCGTGGTCATCTTTGCTTTCAACATACCTGCAAAATTTGACCCGTGGGGATTGTGGCATCCGCCACACTTACCCTCAGAAAAAGGTTTATGCGGCTTACGGGTTTTGAGAGCATCCTTGGTCTTCTCATGGCATGAGAAACATACTTGTTCCTCTTTGGCGAAAAGAAGTTTCTGGTTCGTGGCAGCGTGTCTCACATGGCAGGAAAGACATTCCCTGTCGGTTGTGACCACTTTATGGGGAATTCCAACCGGCGCATTCTTGTCAGTATGACAACCGAAGCAGAGTTCCCTGCCTTTCTTGGCAAGCAGGGTCTGGTTCTCCGCGGTATGGGGATTATGACAAGAGCTACACTCTCCCTTTTGAAAGGGCACGTGCTCAATATCACCACCAGCCTTCAGGTCTGATGCTTTATGGCACTGGTAACAGAGCTTGCTCCCTTTTTGCCTGGTTTCGAAGGGTTTCTGTGACGCAGGAGAGTTGTGGCATTTTTCGCAACCGATTTTGACCACAAGGGGATGCGCGCTCGTTCTCAGGAGGTCAGGCTGTAATGACGAGTGCGGGTTGTGACAGCTATTACAGGACGAAGTCTCCACAGGATAATCTGCATGTGCTTTCTTGAAGGTTGCCTTATTACTGTCGTGGCAGGAATTACAGAGGGCGATATTGTTAGTTTTGAGAAGATAGGCTTCATCCGAGCTATGAGAGAAGTGACAGGTGTCGCAACCCTTTTCCTTTAATGTCTTATGCACTATTTCCTTTTCATAGTTCTCTTTCTTGTGGCACTGGTAGCAGAGTTCACTCCCTTCTGCCTTTAAAAGGTGGCTTGCCTCGGATGCATGCGGATTATGGCAACTGGTGCATTTTCCTCTTTTCAGAGCTGTATGCACCACAGATTTGTCCAGTCCTATTTTCTCTTTTTCATGGCATTTATAACAGACCTGATTCCCTCTTTCTTTAAGTAGCAACTTCGGAACTACACCGTGCCGCAGGTGGCAGTCCTCACACTTTTTCTGCTTCACAACCGGGTGTACATCTTTCATTTTGAGGTACTTGTCTGCAAACTCTTTGTGGCACTCCAGACAATCCTTGCGCACGAACCTGCGCCGTTTAGGCGTGGGTGCGCAGGCCGCTAAGTAAATAATCCCGCAGATGAGGAGTATTATTCCAACCACAAAATATATGCGCTGTCTATTCAATGAAGGCACACTCACTCTCACTACGAATTTAAATCCTTTCCAGCATTCCAATAGCGCCTGTTCACTTAGCTCCGCAAAAATCTCCTCTCCCCTTGGACACTATGTCACAATTCGCCGCACCCGTCATTCCGGACGAGGTCGCCTAAAGCGGGCGAGATCCGGAATCCAGTGAAAGTTCAATAACGTCATTTGATGTCTGGTTCCCCGCCTTCGCGGGGACGTTGTCTGGATCCCGGCTCGCGTCCCGCTCTACGGGACTTGGCCGGGATGACGTATTGCCACACAGTACCTCAAAGGGGAAAGAACTTTCTGCGGAGTTAAGTGCATAAGCGTATTCCAATATTCCCCCTGGGCTGGAAGTCAGACCTGACGCCTGTCCTATGGATTTGGCTCGTTCGCTACTGAAGGTCTTTAGCATAGATCTTTACAGGATAGTATTCTTTCAGTTTATCTGCATAATCTACAACCGCTTTCTTGACTTTCTCATTAAAAACTTCCTTGGCAATTTCTTTCTTTACATCTTCAAAGGGCTTTGGTTTGGCGGGAATCACATGATATATGTACAAAACATAAAAATAGCCTTCGGGGCTCTCATACAACCTCAAGTCGCCAGGGTTCGCCCCTGATACAGTCTTGTGCACTTCTTCTGGCAGACTTGTTGAAGTTAGGAGTCTGCCTTCGAACTTCAAGAGCCCTCCACTGTTTTTATCCACTTGACCCTCTGCATGGGAACTCAACCAGCTAAAGTCCGTGCCCTTTCTTAGTTTATCGAGAGCATCGAGAGCATCACTCCTTTCCCGAAACACCAGACTTTTAATCCTCATCATCTCAGGAAATGTGTACTCTCCACTGTTTTCTTTGTAGTAGGTTTTCAATTCTTTTACGTTTAGTTTAATATCAGGGGTAACAACCTTTTGGATAAATGCTCCAAAAATTACGGAATTTCTATATTCTTTGACCCGGTTTTTGTAAGCTTCTGTCTTGTCTATACCTTGCATTAATGCCTCTTTGCGTAATACCCGTTTTTCCAGCATGCCTTCCAGGGCGTCTTCCTTTCTCTTATTAATTCTTCTTTTACTTTGAAGGGCAATTTGTACTCCGTGGAATAACTCATTTTTTAAAGCCATAGAGAATTCCCCGACTGTTATCGGTTTCTCTCCTTTGATCTCCGCAATAACTCGCTTGTCTTTCAATAGTTTTTCAAACCCGGGCTCTTTAGTTTCATAATCCAGGGACTCTAAGAGATCTTCATTGATTGTTACATACTTCTTCCTCAAAGCCTGGTAATAGTCTCTTGCAGCTTGAACCCTTTTTTGATTAAGCGCTTGCAGCTTTGCCTTCTCTCTGGCTTCTGGATCTTCATTTTCAGGCAAACGTACTCCTTCTAGTTTAAAAATGATAAAGCCCTCTTTACCGACGGAGACAATCGGGCTTGTGGACCCAATTTCCATATTCGAAACAAGCCGGGCTATCGCTGGGGTCAGGTTTTTGTCTTTTAGATATTCTTCTTCACCGCCTCCGGCGATTCCCTCTGCGACAGCTTTTTGGGCAATAGCGTCAAAGTTATTACCCGCCATTAACTCTGCTTCAATCTTCTTTGCCTCCGCTTCTTTCTTAAACTTAATGGCTTTTATCTTCCACTCCTTAACGTCCTCTCTATAAAGCCGCTCCACCTCATCGCCATCTGCTTTTATATCCTTTACATACTGTTCGAGCAGCAGTTCCATCAGGCTTTTCCTCGAGTAGACATCGACCGCTTCTTCTATTTCCGGCAACTCATCAAACCCCATATTTTGAGCCTCGAGCAGAAGCAGTCTTGTATTTATCAGGCGAGCCAAAATGTCAGAATAATCTATGCGGCCCGCTTTCTTGTCTTCAGACCTTCCCGCATGTGAAGCTGCAATCGCCCTGTTGAGCTCTTCCATAGTAATGGGTTCATCATTAACAGTCGCCACCGTTTTTTTCCCATCAATTACGGGCAGTTTTCCCTCGGCTGCAACTAATCGCCCTGCCGCAAGTAATAAGCAAACCATGGTAAATAAGACAGCCTTTTTCATTCGCCTTCTCTTTTTCCAATATTGTGCATCTGGTGGATTTCGGCCATATAGTCTGAGACCGCAGAATATTTCCTTGAACCAGGGAGCTTGGAGTTTGACTAGTGCATGTGGTAGTATTTTATCACAAACAGAAAGATAAAAAAACGGTGCCGTCAAGAAAAACTCAGGTTATCCACGCCACTCGTTCCCACACTGGGATGGCGAAAATTTAACTCGGTGAAATCACCGTACGAACCTGGGAATATCACCGGTTTTCCACTTTTTTCTAATAGGCATCAAATTTCCCAAACCATTGTTATTACTTATATATACCATCAATTTCTACCTTGGCATATATGTTGCGTTATCGCTCGTTACCAATCTTCTACCCAGCTAAAGGTCAGTCCATTATCTGTCAAAAATCTAGTCGTGGGCGCACATGTCTGGGACGTCACTGCTGCCCGTCATTTAGTTGTTAAGTGACTTCAGAACATGTCAACAAGGCAATGAAAAACAGAAAAACGAAACCACAATTGTCTATCCTACTCAGACTAAAGCTTCTGTTCGCTTTAAGTATATGCTGGTTCATGTTTTTTGGAGCTGTTTCAACCGACGTTATGGCAGCGGTTGAGACATCCTTTCTATACACTCTGTCAAACTCTTCCGGACCCATACCTTACAGCTGGGCGAACCTTTTTATTGATGAAGAAAGAAACGAGATTTATGTTGTCGACACCAGAGAACAAGACATAAGGATATTTAACGACAAGGGCATGGAGATTTATCGTTTTGGTAATGATCGCAGCCTCGGAACAATTGTTGATGTTGCGGTTAAAAAAGATGGCAGCATCCTGGTCCTTTCCAGAAGACGTCCAAAATCTGCAATCATTCTCTGCAATTTCAGGGGAGAGCCTTTGGCGGAATTGGAGCTTAAGAACCTCCCTTCGGATTTATTAAATTTTTCACCTGACCGCATAGCCTACCGAGAAGGACTCCTTTACCTGCTGAATTCATCCTCCATGAGGATAGTGGTGACAGACACAAATGGCGCCTTTCGGAAAGGTTATGATCTAGGCTCGCTTGCGGGAGTTGAAGAAAAAAAGAGGGCCGACACACACATAGACGGGTTCAGCGTTGATCGGGAGGGGAACATGCTTTTTACCATCCCGGTTATGTTTTCAGCCTACGTCCTCTCTCCGGACGGCCAGATTACAGGCTTTGGCAGGCCCGGAAGCGCTCCTGGGCGATTTAATATTGTTGGCGGCATAGTCGCCGATGACAGGGGTAATTATTATGTGGCCGACAAATTAAAAAGTGCCGTCCTCATTTTTGATAAGAACTTCAACTTTTTGAAAGAGTTTGGCTATCGAGGCCTCAGGCCTGGTAATTTAATCGGCCCTAAGAATCTTGTTTTGGATACCAGGGGCAGGCTTTATGTGTCTCAGCGCAGGAGCAGAGGCATTAGTGTTTTCCAGATAACCCATAAACCGCAAACAGCAGAACCATAACCCCCAAGAGAAGGAGGTGAAAAAGGTAAGCAGTAAGCAGTAATAGGGAAGAGACAATAAGATGAACGATAAGAAAGGAGGAAAGGGAAGAAGATGAAACTCACTAAACTACTACTGGTTATCATGGCGGCATGCCTGATAACTCTCGGCTTAAGCTTAACGAGTTATGCTCTGCATGATGGTGGTGTTGCCCACTGCGACGCCTGTCATACCATGCACAACTCCAAGGACGGGGTTACAGGTGGAAGTCTCGGCCCACACCTGCAAATAGGCGCTGACCCGTCATCCACATGTCTTAGCTGCCATGCAGGCTACGGGCAGTTCTCGGATGGCTCAGCTTACCGTTCAGGCGGCGACTTTTACTGGGTGACAAAAGACTATACTTGGTCCGCACATGGTCGCCCCCAAGCAAGCACAGGCGACTCCCACGGCCACAACATTATAGCTCTTGACGAAACCGGCCTTGATAAGGACGCAACCCTGACTACTGCACCGGGCGGAACCTATATGGCTCAATATCTTGGATGTGAAAGCTGCCATGACCCTCACGGCAGTCAGAATAATGAGTCGCTTCTCTACGGAGCTGAAGACACTTCTTCTGGCTATCCCGGTGGATACACCTTCACCAATCCCGCCCCAGTTTTCCTGAATGCAGGCCGCACAAAGGATGTTACTGATTCAGACCATTCTGCTTATGGTTCCGGTATGTCCGAATGGTGTGGAAACTGCCACGCTGGTTTCCTTAATGCCATCGGCAAGCATCCTGCGGGGAATAATAGTGGAGCAGCCCTGAACGGTGAGGCTACCAACTATAACGCCTATGTCGCAACCGGAGATTTGACCGGAGTTCAGGCAACCGCTTACTGGGAACACGTCCCCTTTGAAGATGGAGCCACTGACACCTCTGGTCTTGACACAACAAGCACGATGGGTCCGGCTGCTAGTGGAAACGTTATGTGCCTCAGTTGTCACAGGGCTCATGCCTCTGCCTTCCCCGATATCGGCAGGTGGTATTTCCCGGACACCCTGATGTTGGAAGACTCGCACCCAATGCTTACTGACGCCGGTGCAACCCAAGCCGACGTGGACAACAAGTGGTACGGCAGAGTAATTCCAGCCGGACAGAGGTCATTTTGCAACAAGTGCCACATACAGGATTAAGATAAAGTACGCTGTCACTACATTTAAGGCTGAGGGTTTTCGAACCCTCGGCCTTTTTTGTTTGACTGCTGTCAAATTTGAGTAATTTATGAAAATAGTCTGTAATTACACCCTCTTTAGCCCAAAAATATTGTTAACCTGGAAAGCGTAAGATACAATGTTTTTACGGAAATAAATTAGGTATAATGCTATAGTGAAGTTTCTCTTCAAATGTAAAAGGTCATTTTAGACCCGAATGACTCCAATTCACGCTGAAGTAAAGAATCCACCCTGACGCGCCGGGGGGGGCTTTATATCTACACTGGACGTTCATCAAACCAACTCAGACATTATTATTTAACGAGCATAGCCAAAACATACCACCCCGTTTGTAGGCGGGATGGGTTTTGAAACTGCTAAAACAGGTTTCTTGCGATGAAACAAATGAGACTTTATTTTATCTGTCTACTGCTTTTATCTATAAGCGGCTGTTTTCCTCAAGAATCCAGATATAAAGCAGTTTTGCATGAAGAGGGTGAGATTATTGTCTACCTTCAGCCTCTGCCCCAGGAGGCGGGCAGGTTCCGCTTCATAATTGACCGGATTTCCGCTATCCGGGGTGACGGCAGCGAAATACCCCTTTCCCTGTCTTTCAGTGAACTGAAAGGGGCAGAACTTGTTAGACGTCAGAAGTTGCTGGCGACAGGGACTCTGCCACCGGGCTCATATACAGGTCTTTCGATTGTGATCACGAAAGCATTCGTACAGGGAGAAGAAAGCGAAACCGCCTTGTTCATCCCGGAGGAGACGGTTGCGGCTGAACATCTGTTCGAGGTAAGGCGGCGTCAGGCTCGGGCCCTGTTTCTTTCCTTGAATCCCTCAGGGATTATAACGGGTGGCATTCGTTTTACTCCTGGGTTTTCCTTGGTGGGCTCTGGTGGGATGCTCATAAATCTTACAGGCTATGTCAGTAATTCTGACTCAAACCTCATCTCTGTCTTCAATAAAAAAACAATGCAGGTCGTAAATGTTATAGCAAGCGGCAGGGGACCCAAGGGGATCGTTCTCGATCAGAGGCGGACGAGGGCCTATGTGGCTGTTTCTGGAGATGATGCTGTAGAGGTGTATGATGTTTTCAAAGGAGACCTGATCAACAAGATAAAGCTTAAGATCGGAGACGAGCCGATCGATCTTGCCCTGACTCCGGATGGCAGGACTTTGGTGTCGGTCAACCACGGCTCGAATACTGTGAGCATCATCGATGCCATTTCCATGTTTGAGGTGGAGAGAATCAGGGTGGGTGAAGGGCCAACTTCAGTGGTAGTCGACCCTTCGGGTTTCAGAGCTTACATTATGAACACTCTGTCGAGCACGATTTCTGTGGTGGACTTAACCCAGAGAACGGTTACTGTAACCATATCAGTAGAGGGAGGCCCACTGAGAGGGGCCTTCAATCGGGCTGGCAATATACTCTACGTTATCGGCAGGGATACACCTAACCTCGCAGTGATTGACCCTTCACGGTTCTCGGTCACCGAGAAAATCTTCGTAGGCATGGGGGCCGCCTTCATAAAGGTTGACGTGCGGACAGGTCTCATACTTGTGGGCAACAGGTTCGGCGGAGAGATCACAGTTGTCGAACCCTCCGCTTCGATGTTCATAGATACGATCCAGGTAAAAGGCAATGTAGCCTTCATGACCATCGATCGGCAAGAGAATACTCTTTTTGTAACCCTGCCTGACCAAAGGACACTTCAGAAGATCAACCTTACCAGCAAGAAGACTACGGCTGAAATAGATGTTGGAGATGGGGCTTACGCAGTCGTTGTCGTGGGTGAGAGTTAGTGTATGCGTGGAGCCGCTTTCCTGTTTCTCGGGCTATTGCCGATTATCATCATTTTCAGCCCCTTGCTATCATCGATCGCTTGTGCCGACGGGATACGCTTCAATGGAGACATTACCTATTCAGATTCCGAGAGCGACGTCACAAACAAAACCACCGGGGAGAAAATCAACACTAACTTTTATACAGTCGAGCAGCGGTACAACCTTAACCTATCAAAAAACATATTCCCCTATCTGCTCTTCGAAACCGGAACCATTTTTGAGTGGAACAATGCCACCTCCAAGACCGAAGGTACAAAAAACGAATTTGAGGAGAGAAAACTACAACCATTTGCTCGACTCAGGCTGGAAAATCCTCTTTACCGGGCAGGATTAGAGTATCGAAGGACGGAAATCCACGAAGACGTAACAGACCAACCTGTAATAGAGAAAATGAGGGACGAATTTGATGTCCTCTTGGGGTGGAGGCCCCTAGACCTTCCCCGGCTTGACCTGCGCTATAATTACCTCCACAACTATGACGATCCCGAGACTGTGGACACAATCGAAAAACTGTTACTTCTTCGAAGCGAATATACCTGGAGACAACTTAGGCTTGACTATGTTTATACCCGCCAGGACATCGACAATCGAATAACAAATTTTGATACGCGGGAGCAGACTCATTTAGGTAGAATAGAATATTCGCACAATTTCTGGGACGGACGTTTGTCCATGAACTCCCGTTACAGGCTACGTTACAATACTTTTGAGTTCCCGGGGACTGGGAGCGCAGAAGTTGCCCTGCCGCGCTCTCAGGGACTTTTCTCCCTGGATAGTACCCCTCAAGACGGGCCTGCTCTTGCTCCCAACAGTGCCCTTATAGATGGAAATCTCACCGCCTCAAGTGGCATAGATATAGGGTTGGGCGGCGATGAATTCACTTTGACAAACATTGGGGTCGACTTTGGTCTTGCCGTGGACGTTGATACAATACGTATCTGGGTGGACAGGAGTCTTACCTCGCCGGTAGCCAATTCTTTTTCCTGGGCTGTCTTCACCAGCCCTGACAATACCAACGCAAGCACCTGGACCCTGGTTGCCACGGTATCTCCGGCTGATTTTGGTACTTTTGAGAATCGATTTGAGATACCTTTCCCCACGGTAACTACACGTTTTATAAAGGTTGTAACAACGCCCCTTTCTCCTACAGTTCCCGGTGCTTCTAATTTCCCCAATATCTTCGTCACAGAAATGCAGGCATTCGCCTTAGTCACAGGGGTTAAGGTCGACAATAAAATTACGAACATTGATCACAATTATGACCTCAACCTCAGAGCCAGGCTCAGCGACAAGACCGTCCTGGGCTACAATCTTATTCTTTTGTATCGTGATCAAGACCCATCTTCCCAAGAGAGCACCCAACTCACCAATGACATCTTTATTAATCATGTCCTAAACAGTGTATTTAGCACCGGCGCCAACATGTCACGAACGGATAAGACTGAAAACAATGAAGACACTGTCTCTCATTCATATAATGCTTTTTTAAAGGGGACCTATCTGCCGACTTTTAATCAAACACTCACTTTCAGCGGCAGGAACACAAAAGAGGAAGATGACTCTGATGATACCTTTGGGTTGATCCTTCGCAACAATGCAATACTCTATCGAGGCTGGAGTGCGCTTCTCGATTTAGGTTATAACTATAACAGGCCCGCAGGCAGTGACGTAGTGGAAAAAAGTATCCTCTTCAGAGCAGGGACAACTTTTGAGCCGAATCAGATGCTCACCTTCAATATGAATTACCAACTGAGAAATTTTTTGGAACCCGACCAAGGTTCTAATGCTGAATTGAACTTAGAAGCCTTTTTTGTACCCACCAGAACGTTGTCCTTTAATGCAAGATACGACGTCTTGCAAAGGACGGGCTTTGAAACACAAACAGTCCAAAATTATATCGCTACCTGGTCACCTTTTCCCGACGGCAATCTTCAGGTTTTTTTCTCCTACAACGAGGCGCGGAGGTCTCAATTAGACGAGAAGGCAAGAACCATAGGTCCCGGTCTTAACTGGAGCATAAGCAGGCATTTCTTTCTAGAAATGTTTTACAATTTTATAAAAACCGAATCTAACACCCAGGAAATAGAGACCTATTCCTTCTTTGCGAAATTAAGAATGACCTTCTGAGTGTTGATTTTATGCCGGGATAGTTCACATCCGAGATTACTTGACTGTCATCTGCATAACAGGTTTATAACCCTGTTATGTGTTCTCCAAACGAGTTGACCGCTGAAGCAAAGTAATATATGAAACGGCAAGTTACAAATTTACCCTGGCTGAAATGATTTTCCAAAAATCTCTATAATAAGGAAATACCTATGATGAGACTGGGAAACATTACAATTCTCAAGAAATTGATCTTGTCTTTGCTCCTTGCCTCTTTTACTGCCTGCGCTACTTCCGGTATTTCCACTGATTTCCATGACCCGGGAATGGACTTTGGAGCCCTACGCACTGTTGCGGTGATGCCTTTTGAGAACCTCTCCCGGGATAAGCTGGCGGGAGAAAGGGTGAGGGACACCTTTGCCAACAGCCTCTTAGCCACGGGCGCCGTTTATGTGATTCCTACAGGTGAGGTCGCGCGTGGAGTTGCCAGAGCAGGGCTTCTTAATCCGGCTGCTCCATCCCTGGAGGAAATCGTAAAGTTTGCCGGTATTATTAAGGTAGATGCGGTAATTACCGGGGTTGTCAGGGAATATGGCGAGGTTAGGTCGGGGTCTGCTTCTGCGAATATTATATCCGTGAGTCTGCAAATGATTGAGATACAAACGCGGAAGGTTGTGTGGACAGCATCTTCGTCAAAAGGCGGTATAAGCGTATGGGATCGACTTTTTGGCTCGGGCGGCGAGCCGATGAACGTTATTACCAGGGCGGCTGTAAATGAGCTTCTCGACAAACTTTTCAAGTAAGGCAGTTCTTCTTCTTTTCACATTTCTTCTCTGCCTTTCAGGTTGTGCCTCGACAACTGACCCCGCGATACGTCTGCTTAAAGACTCTGCCGCCATCGAAAAGAAACTTCGTATCGCTGTGTTGCCGCTCTCTAATCTCAGCAGCACACCCACACCTCTCAAAGACATAAGGCAATTGCTAATAGAAAGTTTTAAAAGCCAAGGATTAGACATTCTTGATGAGGAAGTCCTCGAAAGGTTTATTGTAAAACACCGCATCCGTTATGTAGGTGGCATAACCAGGATGACCGCACAGGATTTCAGGTGGGAGACCGGGGCTGATGCCGTCTTAATCACATCTCTTGAACTCTACAGTGATATTTCTCCCCCCAAAATTGCTTTAACATCAAGATTAGTTTCTACTGGAAATGACCCGACAATATTATGGATGGATGGTATAGGGTTGGCGGGTGATGACTCGATGGGAATTCTAGAACTCTTTCTGATTGAAAATCCCCAGAAACTTGTGAGAAAGGCAGTGCGCCACCTCTCGACCTCTCTGGCAGAATACTTCTCAGCCGAAAGGTACCTGAAAGGTGGCCAGAGGGAAATAGTAAAGTTTTGGCCAAACGTATTTTACCGTTCTCCCATCTTTGAGCCAGGCATGAAATACACTGTGGCAGTGATACCATTTTTTAATCTGAGTCAGAGAAACTATGCCGGAGAGATTATGGCACTCCACTTTGTTAAACAGCTGACAGCACTTGATAATTTCACGGCAATTGAGCCTGGAGTGGTAAGGGATGCACTCCTCCAATACAGAATTATTATGGATGCTGGGATGTCCTATGCCCAGACAGATCTCCTTGCTAGTAAACTGAATGTTGACCTTATCCTTACAGGTAAGATTTTCGATTATCAGGACTATAAAGGGTTCGCAGGTACGGCTAAAGTGGATTTCTCCGCACTGCTGATAGAGAAGAAGAGCCGGGAAGTGGTCTGGGCGTCCGAGAGTCGTAATGAGGGGGATGACGGCGTTTTCTTTTTCGACTGGGGGCAGATAAACACAGCCCATGCCATGGCATCTGAGATGGTGCTGACTACTGTGGAGACGCTAGTGGAGTAGGAGCGGAGGAGCTGTTTGCATCTTATTGTTAATGTCCATCCGGAAAGGACCACCTGTCATTCTGAGTCCTTCGGCAAGCCCAGGACAAGCTCCGCGAAGAATCTCCCGGAAACCCAAGCGCCACGAGATTCTTCGTCGCTTTGCTCCTCAGAATGACAACCGAAAAGCAAGTTTCCAGATGAAAACCAGCTATTGTATGCCGAATTTCTTTAGTTGGTATCTGAGACTGTCGTAGCTTATGTTCAGGAGCTTTGCCGCATGGGTCTTGTTTTGATTCGCCTTTTCCAGCGCCTGCAGGATCAGGTCTTTTTCCAGCTCCTCGAGGGATATCCCTGATTCGGGCAGTATAAATCTCCCGTTTGCAGAATGGTCCGTGGTCATGGTTGGCCGAGATATCCAAAGTGGAATATGTTGGGGCTGTATTTCTTCAGTATTCTCGAGCACTACAATCCTCTCCACCAGGTTCTTCAGTTCCCTCACATTGCCAGGCCAAATGGCGTCAATTAAGAGTTGTTCTGCTTCTGGGGAGAAACCTTTAATCATGTGCTTGTTATACTTGGAGGCAAAGTGTGAGAGGAAGTGGTTGGCAAGCAGTGGTATGTCGTCTTTTCTCTCTCTGAGTGGCACTATATGGAGGTAGAGTGGACTGAGCCTGAAAAATAGATCCTTCCGGAACTCACCCTTTTCCACCGCCTTCGAGAGGTTTCTATTGCTGGTGGCTATCACCGTCGCCTCTACGGGTATTTCCCCTTTTCCCCCAACACGTCTTATTGTCCTTTCTTCCAGAACTCTTAAAAACTTGCTTTGGAGGTCCGGTTTCATGTCACCTATCTCGTCAAGGAGAATTGAACCTCCCTTGGCCTGCTCAAACAGCCCTGCCCTGTCAGACTTGGCGTCTGTGAACGAGCCTTTTTCATAGCCAAAGAGCTCACTCTCCAGAAGGGATTCCGGCATGGCAGCACAGTTGATCGAGACGAAGGGCGCTTGCCAAGAGTCGCCGGTACCGAACATTAAATTGTGGATGTGCCTTGCCACAACCTCCTTACCGGTTCCACTTTCTCCGGTGATCAGAATTGCTGAGACGCGAGCCTGGGCAATCTTTTCAACCTTGTTTTTCAGTTCCTTTATTGCTTTTGACTCTCCGACCAATTCCTTCTCAAAAACCTCGGAATAGGCTTTTCTGAGGTATTTTACCTCCTGTTTGAGATTTTCCTTTTCTATGATGCCATTGATAACTATTTTCACCTCATCGGTGTTAAAGGGCTTGGTCAGATAATCAACAGCGCCCAGTTTC
>Ga0316193_10001570_pt1 | contig 15548 bp, 14 predicted proteins | sample MerIslsedime2_MG_FD_207735 | JGI IMG/M metagenome (GOLD analysis project Ga0316193, IMG submission 207735) | Coastal sediment microbial communities from Maine, United States - Merrow Island sediment 2 | ecosystem: Environmental > Aquatic > Marine > Coastal > Sediment | place: USA: Maine...
CGGCCAGCCCGGCTCCTACGTCGCTGTTATTCAGGGGGGCATAAAATTACTGGCCGTCGTCAAATCAATAAACGAAATACCCGCAATCAACGGCAACGGCACTTCCAGTTCCATCAACATGATCCCGCTGGGAGAGGTCTCCCCAAAAGGCATCTTCACCAACGGCATAAAGAACTACCCGGTGACCGGCGCCGAGGTACACACGGTCAACCGGGAAGAAGTCGAATCCATCTTTATCAAATTTCGCGCCCAGGGCTACGCCATCGGCGTTGCCTCGGCAGATAACAGCATTGATGTCTGCGTCGATCCCGCGGCACTGTTTGGCCGGCACACCGCTATTCTTGGGCAGTCCGGTGCCGGTAAATCATGGACTGTTACCAACCTGCTGCAACGCGCCGTCAAGTCCATGCCTAAAGCTCACATCATCCTGCTTGACTTGCACGGTGAATACAGCTGGGAAGACAAGGATGGCAACCGCCAGTATGCATTTGATGAAAACACGACCCGTTATATTGATGCGCGCGACCTGGAGATCCCCTACTGGCTGATGACCTTTGCGGAGCTGGTCGACCTGCTGGTTGACCGTACCGATGCCTCTGCCTCCACCCAGATCGCCTTCCTGCGCGACAGCGTGCAGGATCTGCGTAACAAGGCCAACAAGGACCTTGACATCGGTCATATATCGATTGACTCGCCGGTGTACTTCTCACTTACAGAGATGTACAACTATTTTGAAGAAGCCAACAAGGCGACCACGCACTTCGGCAAGGAAAAGGGTGTACTCGCCGGGCTGTTTGACCAGTTTATGATGCGTCTGCAGAGTCGCATGAATGACTCCCGCTATGACTTCCTGCTGAACCCGAAACACCGTACGGACTCGAGCACCCTTTCCGGCCTGCTGCGTGATTTTGTCGGCCTTGGCGAACCCCGGGCACAGATCACCATTATTGACCTGAGTAGCGTACCGTTTGACGTGCGCCCTGTCGTTACCGCACAGGTTGGTCGACTGGCGTTTGAGTTCAACTACTGGAATCCGAAATTCAAGGAATTCCCGTTACTGCTGGTCTGCGAAGAGGCACATGCCTATATTCCGCGCGAAGGTAACCTCCAGTATGAGGGCACACGGCGCTCGATGCAGCGAATTGCCAAGGAAGGACGCAAGTACGGCGTTGGTCTCGCGGTGGTCACACAACGGCCGCATGAACTTTCCGAGACTGTGCTGGCACAGTGCAGTACCTTTATCTGCCTGCGACTCACCAACCCCGACGACCAGGACTATGTGCGCGACCTGGTGCCGGAAGCGGAACGTGATTTTATCGACATCCTGTCATCTCTCAGCCAGGGCGAGGCCATGATCATGGGACTGGCGGTGCCACTACCAACACGTGTGCAACTGTACGCTCCTGATCCGCCACCCAATAGCTCCAGTGTCGACTTCTTCCGTCACTGGGTCACCGGACCGTCCGATCTGGATATAGATGATATCGTCGATCGCTGGCGTCGCCAGGACCGCCTGCACCGTTAAAAATACCCGGCCGGCACCAGCCAGTGCCGGCCCGGCTTCGCAGCAGATACGCAAACCTCAGAACAATATCAGCGGGCAGTACAGGCTTCATGATCCGCAGACCACGCAAGCATCAGAAGGCAAGCTGATCAGCCGGCCTGTTCCTCTTTCTCTTCAATCAATTCATCATAGCCAAGCAGGTGCAGCACCTGTTCCCTGGCCGCCATACCGTCATCGTAGCCGAGTTCCATGAGTTCCTTGCAGTAAGGCGCATCAAACATCAGGTAGCTCATCAACGGTCGGCCTTCACGGGTCAGGGCACCGATACCCTTCAACAGGACTCGAACCGAGCGCGGAAAGTTGCCAACATAACGCTCGACAATCTCACGGATATCAAGGCTGGGGGAAATCACCAGGTAATCGATCTGGCGCAGCGACGAATCCTTGTAGGTGACGTTCTTGTCCTTGGTCTCGGCAATGGTGTGGTTAACACGTCGCATACGCTCGATATCCGCATCCAGGCTGTCCATAAACAGGGTATCGAATATATAGCCCGAAATCTGTCCGAAGGTGGGCTCCGGGGTTTCACGATCATCCTCATCCGGCGTATCAGGTCGCGGATTGCGCACACCAATAATTAACAGACGATTGGCACCCAGGTGTAATGCCGGACTCAACGGTGCAGTCTGGCGCATGGAGCCGTCACCGAAATATTCATTACGCAACTTGACGGCAGGAAACAACACCGGAATCGCTGAGGATGCCATCAGGTGATTAAGTGTCAATTCGGTTGGCTGGCCAACCCGGCGTGTGCGTCGCCACGGCTTCAGATGTTCCTTGCCCTGGTAATAGGTCATCGACAACCCGCTGGTATACCCCGAAGCCGTAATGGACACGGCATCCAGGTCACCGGCATCGATGGCCTGTTGAATACGTGCAAACCGTATATGACTTTCCAGCAGATCGCGTAACGGCGCGTTATCCAGTATCGAGCGGGGCTGCCCCTTGCCAAAGCCACCCAGTAAAAACGTGGTTCCCCAGCGGAAACCACTCTTTGTTGCCGTCCATGCATCCGTTTTGAACACCTTGCCTACATGGAAATTTGCCCAGATACCGTAGAGCCGGTCGACGCCCTCTCTGAAACGGCTGGCGCTGCTCGCCAGCAGCACTGCGTTAAGCGCACCGGAGGAGGTGCCGCAGATGACCGGAAAAGGATTCGGCGCATCTTCCGGCAACATATCACCAATCGCCTTCAGCACACCCGCCTGATAGGCATTACGTGCCCCGCCTCCGGGCAGTATCAGGCCGGTAACCGGCTTTTCTTTTTTCTTTTTAAATGACAGCCAGTACATCGTCCGGTTCACCATTGCAGTAAAAAGACAAAAACCGGAACCTGAACAGACATAATTCAGGTTCTCCCCCTGTTATCGGCCAATCAGTCAATATATACAACATTCAGGCAGGCATGTGAAACACTGCCATAATAGCGTTCCATTACCTACCGGATTTATCTGCTGCCATTGATATGGATCAATGCCGGGCAAGCCGTTTCCCGATAGCCTCACACTGACCTGCTACAGATAAAAGGGGTATTTATAATGAGCGCAGGACAGCTGTGTAAACGCAATGTAATCACCACCCACAGGGATTGCACCATCCGCGAAGCGGCGCAGTTAATGAGAAAGCATCATGTCGGCTGCCTGGTCATCACCGAAGAAAAATCCGGCAAAACCGAGCCCGTCGGCATAGTCACTGACCGTGACATCGTCATGGAAGTGCTCGCAGAAAATCTGGAAATCAACGACGTCAATGTCGGTGACATCATGAGCTACGCACTGCTGAAAGTACAGGAATCTGACAGCATTGTAGAAACCGCGCAACGCATGCGCGCCCGTGGTGTGCGCCGAGTTCCCGTGGTGAGCGACACCTGTGAGCTGATTGGTATCATTGCACTGGATGATATTCTTGAGTTACTCAGCGAAGAGCTTTCCATGCTGGCTCGACTGACATCACGCGAAGCCGAGCAGGAACACAAGAAACGCGCCTAGCTCACACAACACATACGGGTTGTTCTTGCCTGCGCCAAATGATTCACAGCCGCGCTGTGGCGGCCGCTGTATCGGTGTATTTGGCGGTAACCCGGTGGGTGAAAAAGACGAGGAGTACGACGTCTGCCCGTCAGGCGGGCCTACGTCGACTCCTCAAGCCAGATCAACAACCTTGTTAGTAGCGTGCGGCCGGGGGAGCAACTCGCGGTGGAGCCTGTCGCGCCCATGATTGCATGGGTGGTCGGACAGCGCCTCGTGGCCTGCGATCCTGCATTCCCTCCGGGACATCAAAAAGCGCTTGCCGGTGTTCCTGCATGTACGCCATTTTTTCCTGCGGCGTCATACCACTCATCGCCGTACGTGCCGCTATAATTTTTTTGCGTCGCTCGTCAGCCTGCTGGCGAAGTTCTTCATGCCGGCTTGCAATCTCGACCTTCTGCTCCAGCAGACCCTGCATGATATTGTCCTGATTTTCGACCAGGTAGTTATGCTGATCTTCAGCCCGGTTACGCATCTGTTCCTGCTGTTTCTCAAACTCCGCCAGTTGCTTCTCGCGCGCTCTCAGGGAGGTTTCCATGCGCGCTTCCAGGTACTTCTGCCGGGCCTCACGCCATTTCGCTGCCAGCGCCTCGCGCTCTTGCCGCTGCTTTTTATAGTAGGCCTGCTGCTCTTCCTGAAATTTCTTCATGGCTTGCTGGCGCGCAGACAGCTGTTTTTTCTGTGCCGCGACTTGCGGCGGCGGTGCAGGCCGCATTGTTTCGTGACGCTCTACAGCCTGTTCGTAACGCTCTTCTGCCTGTTCGTAACGCTCTTCTGCCTGCGCACGCTGCCGGTCAAACGATTCACGATAGGCACGAATCCGTTCTTCCATGGCACTCGGCTCGGGTGTCTCGACAGCCTCGGTGGAAGCGACCCCGGCCTGTTGTTCGTCTCCGCGTACCGGTGACAACACCAGCATGGAAGCAGCAACTGCAAATACAATCAACCTGAATGACATAACTGATCTCCTTGTTAGATTATTAACAGCCCCCCCCGGGAACACAGCTAGTATAGCCCAATCATTGATTCAACGCTTCGCCGAATGGCAAGCGTTATTGACGTTTAATGACTGGTCCCGGCAGAGCGATTAATTTTATTGTAAACATTATATTTTCCGGATGGCTTGCGCATGGGAATACGTTTCACCTGCTCCAGTGTGGTCGCATCGAACACCACCAGCGCCCCATCCATCTCCCACAAGCTGACCAGCGCATAGCGACCGTCACGGGTAAATTCAACATGCGCCGAGGTCTTGCCCGGTTCCGGTCGCAATGTCTTCACCAGCTTGAGTGTCTGCTTGTCGAATACGTGCATGGCATCCCTGTCCGGACCAAAGAAAACGTCGGTCCACGCATAGGGGGTATTCTCATGGCTGCGCATAAAAAATCCCGGTCCCAGTGTTTTGATTTCCCTGATCACCTGCCAGCTCAGCATGTCTATCACCGTCACCTTGTTTTCTTTCAGGTTCGGTGTCGCCATTACCGGGCGGCCCTGGTACTCCCAGGTAATGCCCGAACCCAGATGTGGCATACCTCCCAGCGGCAACTCTGCCACACGTTTGCCACTCTCCAGGTCAATAATCTGTCCACTGTTCTGCGCCCGGTCGGCACCAATCAGCAAGCGATAATCCTGGTCAAAAAAGAAATCATCAAGCACCTGCTCCAGTGCAATGCGACGTACCGGATAAACGGGTTCGTCATAGCGAATTTCCCACACCTCCGGTACATCCTTCAGGGCAGCAATGAAGCTGCTGCGCGGCGCAGCCTGGTACACGGCACTGACACGGGATGATGTTCCGTTACGGTCTGCTACGGCTATGGTTTTTATCATGCCAAGGTCGGAAGCACGCAGTAACACCAGCGTGTTTGGCAGATAATTACCAACCAGCAAGGTGTTGCCGTCACCGGATATTGCAACGTTACGGGTATTTATGCCGGCACGCACCTCGGCAACGATTTTCAGGTTATACAGGTCGTACTTGCTGATCCAGCCATCACGCGATGCCAGGTAGGCGTAACGGCCGTCCGGTGAATACTTGATGCCGCCATGCAGTGCGTAGCGCGTTGCAAACCGGTGTAACGGCACCAACAGGTCGCCATCCAGCACCGTGATATGGTGATCACCTGCCTCGACGACCATGAACACGTTCAGCGGATCAGCTGAAAATACCGGCTTGTCCGGCAGGCTCCCCTCGGCATGCAATACTGTGCGGGAAGCATCCAGGTCATCATCATCCCATACCGGCGCCACGGCCGGCATGGAGTAAATAAGCTCAACCAGTTGTCCGATGTCCGCCTCGCTGAGCTGCGAACCAAACGGCGGCATTTGTGTTGCAGCACGTCCGTTTTTAATCACATCCGCCGCAGCGGCCTGTTTCAGCCGGCCAAGATTCGCTGGCAACAACGCCGGCCCGGCACCACCAAGGCGGTCCGCACCATGACAACTGGCACAATGTTCAAGATAGAGGGAACGCGACATGACCGCGGCAGCGTCGACATCGGTTTGCCCGATCGCCTGCAGGGAGCCATCTGCCTGTCGCATCCAGACCGTCGTATCCACCAATTGACCCTTCAGGTAATGTGACACCGTCAGCCGCCTGCCTGCATCACTGTAGACAATGGCAACGTATTCGTGTCGTTTGAATACTTCTTCTATGTTTTTTTCTGGCGGAGGCTGCCAGGGGGTTTGAACGGGGTTGAAAGTATCGTAGTAATACGGCGCTTCACGCCATGTTTGTGCTTCTGCGAATACCGGTGACGTAAAAATGCAAACCCCAAGCCAGAAACATGCAGCGAGCAGCCTCGCTACCACGGCATAAAGCTGTTCATACGGCCCAGCGGGCGCATGCTGTTACTCATGTTACCCATCTCGTAGCGAATCGCATCACCTGTCAGGTTCATGGTACGCATGTTCATATTCATGCCTTCCATGGAATTGTTCATGCCATTCATATTGACCAGCATCGGCTCGAGGTATTCCAGTGAAATCATCCTTTCCGACATCTCCTCAACCGACTCGGACATATGGTAAACACGGCGCGTCATGGTGCGTACATTCTCGGAAAGGTAAATAACGCTCTCTGATATATGGCTGAGATGTTTACCCATCTCCGGATCCATGCCACGGGCCAGCGTGCTGATATCCTTGCTGAGACTGTAGATAAGAAAGAAACCATATCCCGCCAGCACCACAAACGCCAGCATGGCCGGATAGATAACCAGTTCCCAGCGACGTGCGCTTGATTCAAATGCGCGCACAAACCGGTCCATTGCATCACCTTCAGGAAACATCTCCCGTGGAGCATTCTTGTCCGCAGGGTCACCTGACTGCTTGTCTATATTTGTTATTTTCTCAGTCATCTTGACGACGCCATACCATTAAATTCAAAGAACACTGACCCGCTGCCACAGGTCAGACACGCCACTGCTATTATTATCCCTAATTTCTTCGTCAGTCAAATAACAGGCCGGATCCTCTGCCCAGGGATCGCCGCTTAATTGCATCGCACGCACCCGGGTATTTCCTCCACATATATCAAAATAACGGCATGTTCCACAACGGCCTTTAATCACTCGTGGCGCGGCTTTCAGGCCCCGCATGACCGGATCCGAGGTATCTGTCCAGATCTCGGAAAATGGCCGCTCACGCACGCTCCCGAGGCTGTAGTGCCACCAGAAGGTATCCGGGTGAACCAGGCCAAGATTATCGATATTGGCGATATTGACGCCGGAACTGTTACCGCCCCATTGCCGCAGTTTTGCCCCGATATGCGCCTCCATCGCGGGAAAATGCTGTTTCACCCACTGCAGCAGGAATACACCATCCGCATCATTGTTACCGGTTACAAACTCGAGATCATCGCCGTGCTGCGCGTGCCGCAGCGCCGTCTCAAACAACAACCCCATCGTATGCCGGGTTATTTGCAGCTGCACATCACTGTCGCGATTTCGATTACCGCGGCCGGCATAATTCAGATGTGACAGGTAAAACTTGTTCACCCCTTCATCTTCCATCAACTGCAGCATGTCCGGAAACTCGTCGGCGTTATCCTCGGTCAGGGTAAAGCGCAGGCCGACTTTTATATCGCGTTCACGACACAGGCGAATACCCGCCATGGATGCCTCAAAAGCACCCTGCTTGCGACGGAATTCGTCATGGGTTTTCTGGGTACCGTCAATGCTGATACCGACGTAGTCATAACCAACTGCTGCAATGGCATCAATGTTGTGTTTGTCAATCAGCGTACCATTGGTCGACAGGCCAACATAGAAGCCCATGTCTTTTGCACGTTGCGAAATGGTATATATATCCGGACGCAGTAACGGCTCGCCGCCGGACAATATCAATACCGGCACCCCGAACTGCTTAAGGTCATCCATCACGGTGAATACTTCTTCGGTATTCAACTCACCCTTGAAATCAATATCTGCCGATATCGAATAACAGTGTTTGCAGGTGAGATTGCAGCGCCGGATCAGATTCCAGATAACCACTGGTCCCGGCGGCGAACGGCGCGCCACCAATGGCGAGGGATTCACCAGTTCTTGCATGTATTGCGACACCCTGAACATAGCCCTACCCCTTTATCCGCAAACCGGTTTTCTTGAGAATACGCTTGCTGTAAAGCACCTCGTGGCCACGACACGCCTCTCCCAGCAGGTTTTCAATAGCCGCCACCCGTGTTTCAACATCATAACGGCTGCGACCATGCACCATGGCAAACAGGTTATACGGCCACAACGGCAGGTGTCGCGGCCGCTGGTAACAGTGGCTCACATATTCCAGCGCGCCAACCTGCTGCCCCAGTTCGCTGATGCACGCATCGCTGACATTCCATACCGACATGCCATTGTCCGTGTAGCCCAGGGCATAATGATTTGGCACGGCTGCAATACGCCGAATAATGCCGCACGCCTGCATCGCAGCAATTCTTGCCAGCACATCCTCTGTGTCGAGACCGAGCTGCCGTGCCAATGCCTCGTAAGGTTCCGCCACCAGCGGCAGGCCCGCCTGCGTGGCCACGATAATCTGCCGGTCGACCGCATCCAGCAGCGGCCCGGTTTGCTGCATCTTGTCCAGCGTTGGTGGATTCCCGGTCACCACATCTCCCTACACGGTTAACTTCAGACCAATATAAAATTCTTCCTGCTTCGGCATGTCATACACCCGGCAACCGGACAGCTGCTCAATCTCCCTGATAACGGCACCCGCCTGTTGCGGATGCTCTGTCGCCACAACAAACCACATATTCAGGCGGTGATCGCGCTCGTAGTTATGCGCGACTTCCGGGAAGGCATTTACCAGTTCTGCAATCTCGTCAAAGCGCTCTGCCGGTGCCTGTAACGCACACAGGCTCAATGCACCACCAAGCTTTTCCGCATTGAACATCGGACCAAAACGTGTCAGCACCCTGTCATCAAGCAGCCGCTGCAAACGCGACAGCACCTCGCCCACCGGCACATCAAGCGCTTCTGCAACTGCATCAAATGGTCGTGCGCATACTGGCAACCCTTGCTGCAGGGTATTCACCAGCGCGCTATCAATATTATCCATGTGAACGCCTCATCACATCGACCGTTCTGTCAGACTCAACATAACGTGCGCCGCGCTGCTTGAAATCCCGACCACTGAACAATACGCTGTGCGCAATATCCTGCAGGCCGTGATGCGTGATAATCTGTTCAAGACGCCGCAGCACACTGCCACGTTCACGTCCGTGAATCATGCAAAACAGGTTGTAGCGCCACATCGGCAGACGCCGCGGACGCTGGTAACACAGGGTTACACAGGCTTCACTGGCAAGCAGCTCGCCAACGCGCTCGAGCTCGGTATCCGCGACATCCCACACTACCATGGCATTCGCACGGTAACCGAGCGCACGGTGTTTAACGACAACACCCATGCGCTTGATCAGACCGACCGTCTGCAGCAGCTGCAACCGCTCAATCACCTCGCCCTCGGACAGGCCCAGCCGAGCTGCAATCGCCGCATATGGTTTTGCAACCAGCGGCAGGCCACCCTGAATTGCGGCGATCAATTCCCGATCCTTTCCGGTCAGCACCATAACGGGAACCCCAGGTCGATATAAAACGAGCGTTCCAGCGGCAGTTTGAGTACCGGCAAGCCGGTTTCATCCGCTATGGCATCCAGCACCTGCTGGACATGCGTCACATCAGCGGCCGTCACCACAAACCATAAATTATAGCTGTGTTCACGCTCATAGTTATGATTCACTTCTTCAAAACTACTAACGAATTCAGCTACTTGAACCAAATCATCGGCCGGCACAGACAGTGCGGCCAGGGTGCTGGCGCCCACACGCCTGGGTGCGAACACCGGCCCGACACGGCTAATCAAACCGCGTTGCTGCAGTGATTCCAGCGTCGCTATTACCTCCGCTTCAATCACACCCTGCTGTTCTGCAATCAACTTGAACGGCGACGTACACAGCGGAAAACCGCGCTGATATTCATTCAGCAAACATTTTTCCAGCGCCGTTAATTCAACCGGCGTGTCGAGAAAGGCAAGCACGCCTGCCTGCACCGACACATCTTTTGCCTGCCTGTTTTTCATGACCATTACTACAATCCCGTCCGGTGTGCCCTGGCGGTAAAAAATATACCGCTGGGTTTTTCCGCGTCCAGTTGCGCAATTTTCTTGAGACTTTTTGTGTCATACACCTGCAGCTGGTCCAGATCACGTACCGACAACCACACATGCTCGCCACGCGGGGTGAATTCCATATGCAGCACGCCCTTGCCAGGCTGCAGTGAATGTTTCACCTGCAACGTCTGCGTATCAATCACCTGCACCGTATCATTCAGCGGGTGTGCAAAATTCACCCACACCTGGCGTCCGTCCGGTTGCGCCACGACAAATACCGGCTGCCCGTGCACCGCAATGCGACCAACCTGCTTCCAGCTGCGCGTATCGACCACCAGCACCTCGTGCTGGCCGACGGCCGGCAAAAAGGCATAATCCCCGGCAATGGCCCAGCCCTCCAGGTGCGGCATTTTGTAGACCGGCAATTTCTGCTTGCCACGTCCGTAATGATCGAGAATGCGCCGTACACCCGCCCGTGGCTGCCACAGATCCAGCAGTGCCAGACCATCCTCACCAAACAGGCCGGCAATATAAAAACGGCCATCCGGTGTAATCAGCGCATCGTATGGCTGCTGCCCAATATCAGTAAAAACACTCACCTGCGGCACAGCCGGGTCAGACATATCGGCGAGGCGTATTTCACCGGCATCGTAGAGCGTGTATACAAACTGCTGGCCCGGCGCATCCACCAGCCCGACAACCTTTGAGGACTTGCCATCACCATATACTGCCGGCAAATCGGCAACCAGTGCCAGCGAGTCCGCAGCAAAGATCTTCACCCCTCCCGGCGTGTAGTTGGAGACCGCCACCAGTGAACCGTCCTGCGAAATGGCACCACCGATACTGTTTCCGGCCTGCATCACGCGTTTAACCAGCACACCGCACAACAGGTCAATCTTCGACAGACCGCCATCACGGCCAAAGATGTAGGCATAACGTTCATCGCGGGAAAAAACGGCAGAGGCGTGTGACAGGTCACCGAGCCCCGTGACCCTGAACAGGCTGGTTTTTACCGTCGTGTCCAGGATCTGCACACTGCCACTGGCCCGTTCGATCACCAGCCCCATGTCGCCGGTCCCGCGGCTGAGGCATTCGGCAGCGGTCGCCGGCTGGATAGATGAGGCCAGCACAACTAACAGAAATACCAACCCGCAGGAGCGGACCGTGTCCGCTATTTTTTCTAAACAGAATCGCGGACACGGTCCGCTCCTACGGTGCAATGTTTCGCTCCTGCGGTGTAAGAGAGAGTGCCTCACAATCCCTCTCCCCTGCGCATGGCGTCAACCAGCCACTGCGCATCCTGTTCACTTAATTCGCCGCGCCACGGCGGCATAGGGGTGCCCGGACGACCATCCAGTACGGTATTCACCAGCCATTGTGGCGGCCGCTTGTTCATGTCTTCGGGAAGTAATGACGGCCCCAGGCCACCCTTGCGGGTCATGCCATGACAGGAACCACAGTCATGCTTGAGAAGGTAAAGCAATTCAGCCTGACGCGCGGCATCCGGCGCAGAAAACACCGCCGCCGCCATGCTGGCCAGCATGCAAAACGTAAACAGTCTGTTACCGGTTTTCAGCATTTCAGCCCCTGGTGTTTTTATCCATCTTCAGGCTGTGCCCTACATAAAACCGGGAAGAGGCACACGCCCCTTCCCGAACCCACATCAAAATCAGCTAGTAAATATCGTGCATGGTGTTATACACGTTAAACTTGCCGGTCGGGGTTATCAGGCGCTTGTCCTTGATGACTTTCTTCAGCTTGCGGGTCTTGTCATCCACGATCACGATCGCGGATTCCTCGTCCTTGCCGCTCCACACCGAGAACCAGACTTCGTCACCGGCCTTGTTGTACTCCGGTTGTACCACGCGCCTGGGTCCCTCGCCCTTGATACCCGCCCACTCGGCAATCGGCAGTACTTCAAAACCCTTGTCGAGATTATCGATATCAAACACTGCCACACTCTGGCTGATGCCGGTATCCGGATTCAACGGCGAATCCACCCACAGGTTTCTGGACTCGGGATGGGTTTTCACAAACAGTGAACCACCGCCCTGACCCTTCAGGGTACGCACCACTTTCCAGGCATGCTGCGGATTACTGGCCGGATCTGTCGCGATCGCGGTGACGTTTTCGTTACCCAGCGCACTGGTAATCCATACCGGACCAAACTTCGGATCATGAATGTTGGCACCACGACCCGGATGCGGGATCTCGGTGACATCAATCAGCGCTGTCAGGGTGTCTTCCTTGGAGTCGATCACCGCTACCTTGTTGGACTTGTTGGCTGCCGTCAGGAAATAGCGGTGCGTGGAATCCCAGCCACCGTCATGCAGGAAACGTGCGGCACCAATGGTGGTTACCTTGAGGTTGTCGATATCCTCGTAGTTGACCATCAGGACCTTGCCGGTCTCCTTGACGTTAACGATGAACTCGGGATGCTCATGTGAGGCGACGATAGCCGCGACACGCGGTTCCGGATGATATTCCTGGGTATCGACGGTATAGCCGCGTGTCGACACGATTTTCAGTGGTTCAAGCGTGGCACCGTCCATGATGACGTACTGCGGCGGCCAGTAGGAACCGCCAATGGCGTACTTGTCTTCGTAGCCCTTGTACTTGGAGGTTTCTACCGAACGCGCCTCCAGGCCGATTTTCAGCTCGGCAACGTTGTCGGGCTTCTTCATCCACAGGTCGATCATGTTGATCCTGGCATCACGCCCGATCACAAACAGGTAGCGACCCGACGTGGAAAAGCGCGAAATGTGTACCGCATAACCGGTGTCCACTATGTTAATAATTTCCTTACTATCACCGTCGATCAGGGCAACCTGACCGCTGTCACGCAAGGTCACCGAAAAGATATTCTCGACGTTGTAGTTGTTCATTTTCTTCTTCGGGCGCTTTTCAGGCGGCACCAGCACCTTCCACGTCTGCTTTATTTCCTTCATACCAAATTCAGGCGGCACCGGTGGTTCGTGCTGCAGATACTTGGCCATCAACTCGACTTCTTCCGGCGTAAAATCCCCGGATGTTCCCCAGTTAGGCATACCGGCCGGAGAACCATAGTCAATAAACACCTTCAGGTAGTCGGTTCCCTTGGCCAGGGTAACGTCCGGCGTCAGCGGCTTGCCGGTCGCGCCCTTGCGCAATACACCATGGCAACCGGCACAGCGTTCGAAATAAATCTGCTTGGCCTTGGCAAACTCGGCTTCGGTCAGCGGTGGCGCCCCGGGCGTCATCACATCCTTGCCCTGCTCCAGCTCCTTGGGTGATGGCGCACCCTTGTAACGCATCTCTGATTCCGGAGTAGCCGGGTGATCAGTAGACTTCGCATAAACGCCGACAGCAGCGCAGCCAAGCACACTGGCAATCGCGAGGCGCGTCAATTGGTTAATAAGTGACTTCTTCATGCTCTCTCCTCCTGGGGTAGTTCCTGATTGCATCCTACAACTGCGAATATTTCCAACCTTGACCTATGTCAATTCAGGTATCACATAGCGCAACCAGCTGTCGCTTAAATCAATTCTCAGGTGTAATTGACCCACCAGATACGTTCTTGATTCTGTCTAAAGCCTGCCTGCTCTTTTCCCGGCGAATACGTTTTTCAGACAGCGGCGGACACTGGTGGTCATCCCAGTAAGTCAGCTGGCAATCCAGGCAATAGTGGCATTCGTTTGGATTAATCTCGCCGGTCGGCCGTATCGCCTGCACCTCGCACTGCCGGGCACATATCTGGCAGGGTCGGCCACACTCCTTGCGGCGCCGCAACCAGTCAAAGATTCGCAGCGGTGCCGGGATCGCCAGTGCGGCACCCAGCGGGCACAGGTACTTGCAATAAAACTTGCGATTGAACACGGCAACCAGCAGCAGCCCCAGCGCATACAGCAGGAAGATTCCATCACGGTCAAAATGCAGCACGATCGCTGTCTTGAATGGCTCCACCTCGGATGCGCGGGCCGCGTAACCGATAGACTGCAATGACAGGCCAAACAGCGCGACAAAAATAATGTACTTGATAGCGGTCAGGCGCTCATGCACCACATCCGGGAACCGGTATTCAGGAATCTTCAGCCGCGTCGCCAGTTGATGAATCAGTTCCTGTAAGGCACCGAACGGACACAGCCAGCCGCAATAGACACCCCGCCCCCATAGCAGCAGCGTCAGGGCGACGAACCCCCAGAGAATGAAGATCAGCGGATCGACCAGGAATGACTCCCAGGAGAACCGGTGCAGAATGGCATTGATAAACGTCAGCACATGAATAACCGACAGCTGCGCCAGTGCATACCAGCCTATAAAAAACAGCGTAAACAGCAGGAAGCCGGTACGCACGATCCGCAGCAGGCGTGGCCGGCGTGTCAGCCAGTCCTGGAACAGCAGAATGAAGGTCAACACCCCCAATGCCAGCAACAGCACCGCTATTTGCCAGACGCGCGCCTGCCACACCGACAACCAGAAAGGCTCGAAGGTCTCACCCAGCCACCAGACTGGTGGCACCAGCGCCGTTTCAGGTGATGCAAACTCTTCATCCTCGCGATGTTGCTGCACGCTATCTGCTGCTGCAGCGCTCGCCGTTTCAGGCACACCGGCCGGTTGCGGGATATTGCGGGAAACAGCCACCTGTTTGACTGACTTCATGACGGTGGCATTCATGACCATGGCCGTGATACTGGCGCCGGTAATACCGTCGATGGTCACGTAGCCTTCGCGCTCCCCGCCGCCCAGCTTGACCTTTTGATCAACGCTCACGCCCCGGTACTGTTCAACGTAACGGGACAGGTCCTGCTCTGAGATACCCACAACCAGGATAGGTTCCGAATGCTCCCTGATTTCCAGCGCGGTAATCCGGCCCTTCACATCCAGCCCCACCAGCAAGGTTATCGGTTCGCCCGAGTATGCCGGAATCGGGGCGATATCAGTGGTACGCATCAGGTAGCCCAGCAATTCCGCATCCCGGTAGACCGGTGCTGCCAGTGGCTCACCGGAAAATTCACCCGCATGTGTTGCCTGCGGAAAATAGTGCTGTAGCTGATAATCAGGCTGAGCGGCAGCAACCGGCAGGGTCATGCTGGCAAGCACCAGCATGCAGAGACACAGGCAGGCAGACAGGGGGAAGTCATTGCGAAGCGGTATCGTCATTTGGGCAGGCCGGAAAACGCGAAGATAGCTGCGACATTATCGATGTCGTGGTGTATTCACATTGATCTGTGTTAATTCTTCCAGTGCATGAAAGGAAATCGCGGACATGGTCCGCTCCTACGGTCTGTACCCAACGGCCAGAAGCGGCGAGGCTGTTCCTGCCATCCCGGCACTTGCCATCATCATGATTTCAGGATGTGAATACCATACAAGCG
>Ga0316193_10001575_pt1 | contig 15529 bp, 17 predicted proteins | sample MerIslsedime2_MG_FD_207735 | JGI IMG/M metagenome (GOLD analysis project Ga0316193, IMG submission 207735) | Coastal sediment microbial communities from Maine, United States - Merrow Island sediment 2 | ecosystem: Environmental > Aquatic > Marine > Coastal > Sediment | place: USA: Maine...
CGTTTTCGAGGCACCTATGAAAATTTTTACAATTCTTGTTTTGGTAATATGTAACTGGGCTATATATGCAGATAGTTTGGAGGCCCAAAAACGAAAGTATGATGACCAAGGACGACTTCAGAGATGCAGTACGGGAAATAGAAAGAAAAACTGGTAAAGAATTAGATAAAGACCAAAGAGAAAAGCTTCACGATGCAATTTCTGGCATGGATTATGGGTATCATGAAATAGTTGAAGAAGGTTATTGGATGTTCAAATGATAAAAGGAATTGAATTAGCTAACAATTTATTCAAAAATATAAAAGGACTCAAACCTACAAGAGCGATACAAGGCCATGGTAGCTTTATAACAATTGACTTTGGTCGAGACTTTTCAGAGGAAATGAAAACCCGAACTGGCGTCAAAATAAGACATTACGGAGAGTGGCGTTTATGGGTATATATGTGCGCCTGGCGCATTGATATCAACAAAAAACCCTGTGCAGGATCAGAAGATTCTAGAGAGAAGATAGAGAGCTGCCTAAAGGAGTTAGCACAAAGGGAACTAAATGAGGTCATCATATTGAATGATGCATTCGATTCTACGCTCATCTTTGGAAACGATATAGAATTGCATCTTTTTTCATTTTACACTGAAGAGCATGAACAATGGATGTTTTTCACCCCTGAAAACAAAGTATTTACTGCCGGACCTAAAAATCAATGGTCTTATGAGGATGCTAAAAAAAACAATAATTCTGAGAAAAAAATAGAGATGTGAATAACCCCATCGTGATTCCAATAATGAAACCGTTGCGTAACGTTGTGACGCCTGCCCAATAGACCTCAAATTGGGTTTTTTCAAAATGTTGCCTTGCCCAAACTTAAAATTCGACAGCTCCTCACCGTTATTTGAGGTTTTTTATTCATTTTTCGCCTCATTAACATTCGTAGAAAAATCGAGAAGTTTGCATAATTTTTTCAAGTTTGGCTGTATTCTCACCATCACCTTTAATTATGTCTTTTGCATGCTACAAGTTCTATCCTCTTCCTCAGCGTGAACTAATAAAGTGATCCTCACTAGTTGAGTCAGGTAGAAATTTTCATGGAGGATAGGTTATGAGCAATTTTAAATTTTGGCCAATCAAAAGTTCTGAACGCGTATCTCCACCTCCAATCTAGATTAAAGCTTCACTTTCGCGAGTGAAGCTTTTTGTTTTCAATGTGATACGTAATCTCAATACTTACACACTCTACGTCATTAAATATTAGTGCTAATCCAAGCTTTAAATAAGAAAATTACGCAGGTCAAGATAAAGAAGATACTCATACAATATGTTCAGTCATCAATAAATTCACATTATCTCTAGCAAGATCTAGATCTAGAAGTTCTATCCTCTTCTCATGCATTGCCCCTGCTTGAAAGAGTAATATCATTTTGACTATTCTTTTCAACTTTTGAGAAACATTAAAAAAAAAGTAAGCCTTTTTAGAAAGCACTAAGAGGACAATTAAATAATCCTTCACTGGAGTTGCAAAACATAAAAAAAATGAATAATTTTTTTTATGTTTTGCAACTCCTTTACTTAGTCATCAACTATTAGAAACGAAATGGCTATTATAAACCTTTAACATCTTTAGCTTCAGGACCTTTGCGTCCTTCTTCTTCAACGTATTCAACTTTTTGCCCTTCGCTTAAAGAGTAAGTACCTGTTGCCAAACTGTTGACATGAACGAATAACTCTTTCCCTCCTGAATCAGGAGTGATGAAGCCGAAGCCTTTTTGTGAATTAAAAAACTTAACTGTACCTGTAGATTTTGTCATTTGATTTTTCTCTCTGAGTTTAAATTCAATCTGTGAAGTTCATTTATCCGAACAACCTGGGCTGAGTATAACTTATTTCAGATAAAACCCAAAGAAATAAGAGTTCTTTTTTAAGTTTGAGCAACAAGTTATAGGCTAATTAGAGAATCAACTCTATATTTTGCCCAGTGAAAAGTTCTGAATGGGTCTCTCCACCTCCATTTTGGCCAGATAACAGTCTGACCTCTTTTATTGAGTTAACGATGCAGCGATCTGAAAAAATAAATCTTGTATTTTCTAGGGTCTCATTCACTGCTTCAAATATCTCTCTCGATTTGCAAAAGGGAAAAGAAGTTGACGCAGTAAAATGTCAAACTAAATTTGTTGCAATATTGCGTCAATTGCATAATAAGAGAAAAAAGATTTACCATGGTACCGGCTATTTGTTGCCATTGCTCTCAAACACTCTCTGCTAAAGATATCTGTCTATATGGATTACACGAAAATTGTTTTAGGTCTTGTGAAGAGTTTATTGATCTTATAGCTCGGTCTCAATCTGCTCCCCCTAGACCAGAAAGTCAAGATCGAAGAAATATCAGCTTTTTTCATAGAGCTTATCGTAAATATTCTGCACGATTAGGAAAAACAAATTATATCTTAAAAGTACAACAGAAAGAATACCCTGAACTACCTGCCACCGAATTTTTATCTAATCAAATCTTCCGTAGTCTAAACATTCCGGTTCCCGATCATTATTTGATTAAATACCCCGACGATAATCATTGTTTCGTCACAAAAAATTTTATGTCGGATTTAACTACTTACACTCTCGATCACATCTATCACTTTGTAGCTAACGAAAAAAACACTATTGTGAAAGTCTTATTGGAATTATTGGAGAGAAAACACAAAGAAAAAGAGAACAGGAGAAATTTGTTCTCCTTACGTTAGCAGATAGTCTAATCGGTAATCATGACAGGCATGGTCGCAATTTAGCTTTTATTCGATCCGCTAAGGGAATCTGGCTTTCTCCTTTCTATGATAATCCATCTGCACTTGCTCTGGAAGACTCCTCAATATTAGGAGCAGATTTACAACCAAGAGGTTCAATTTTTACAAAAGACTCTGACAAGCCAACCATGAGAGATTATGTGCTGAAGTGGAATCGTTTGGGTTATAGCAATGTTGTCCAGCATTTTAAGAAGAAGCTGTGTCTTGAAACAATTAGAAACTTGATAGAGAAAAGCCACTTAAGCGAAAAAAGAAAAACTCAAATACTCGTGGGAAGATTATGCAAAGTTGGTAAAAAATTCATTTTTGCCTACGAAGATTCTTATTTCAATGCTAAACATAGTATTGCTCTAGGTCCCGAATTCCCGCTAACTCAAAAAGAATTTTATTCGGATAAATTATTCCCATCCCTTGAAGATCGTATCCCATCTGTCCAAAACCCTGCCTATCCGGAATATTGTCTAGCCATGGGAATTGATCCTGAGGAACAAGACCCTTTTATTCTTTTGTCTACAGTCGGAAGTAAAGGACCTTCTTCCTTTATTTTTTATCCTATTTTTAAACGAGATATATCTCCCAAAGACATCGTTGAATTTAGAAATATGCTCGGGCTTACTACCCGTGAATTTGCAGCTGTTTTTGAATTTTCTCAAAATTCATTAAATGCTTTTGAAAGGGGTCGAAAAAAGGGGGCTGAAATTCTAAAACGATTGGAAATCCTTTTGTTATTGGTCAACAGTGGCTATTTAGCTCATGAAAAATGGTTAGATGCAAATGAAAATCTCAAAAAGTTGGCCCAAAAATAAGCTGCTTAGTAATTTATAAGAATTTTTGAAGCATTAAGCTTTCCAATTAAAAGTTCTGAATGAGTTTCTTCATCTCCATCCAGACTTGAAAAACAGAAGTTTTTAGTTCTGTTTTTCTTATATCACCGTAGCAATTCAGTATTTCGATTCAACACAAATTCCTGCCCTACCATGACAAGCATGCTCATTTTTATCTTTATGTTGCTTAAGGCTCAAAGAACGATTTAGCGAAGTTGTTGATATATACGAACCCCCTTGAAAGAGTCAAAAAAAACTAAAATTCGCTCTTTGATTCGGTCAAATCGTCGTTCTGCAGAAGCTATAATGAAGTAATAATGACAGATTCCACTCTATAGCGCTCAAATTTTAGAATTTAAGCGGCATGGGCACTTTATCAAGTGATCATTTACCATTCCGACAGCTTGCATAAATGCATAAATTATTGTTGTTCCTACAAATAACATACCTCGTCTTTTTAAATCCTTTGAAAGCTCATCGCTAATAGCAGAGCGTGAGGGCACCTTCTCTATTTTTTCAAAGTGATTGATAATGGGCTTATGATTTACAAACCCCCAAAGATAGGTATCGAAAGTGCCAAATCCCTCTTGAATTTTCAAGAATATCCTTGCATTTTCTCGTACGCTAAATACTTTTCGACGATTTCTGATGATTGCAGGATTCTTAAGCAATGCTTCAAGCTCACTGTCCGTCATTTTCGCCACAATATCATATTCAAATTGATGAAACAATCGTCGATATCCCTCTCTTCTCTTAAGGATTGTCTCCCAGCTCAAGCCAGCTTGTGCTCCTTCTAAACAAAGCATTTCGAAAAGGTGTCGATCGTCGTGAATAGGAACACCCCATTCTTGATCATGGTACTTTGCATAAAACTCTTTACCTGTTCCGAAACATCTTTGATAATCACTTTCCATATTTAGCCTCATGTTCAAGTAGCCATTTTTTTCGAGCTAAGCCACCTCCATAACCACCGAGCTGACCATCTGCATTGATCACTCGATGACAAGGAATTATAATAGCTAGTTGATTCGCTCCATTTGCACTTCCAACCGCACGCACGGCTCCAGCATTGTCCAGTTTTTTAGCGATATCGGAATAAGAGAGAGTCTTCCCAATGGGAATTTTCTTTAGTTCTAACCATACTCTCTTCTGAAAGAGGGTTCCAATCATCATTATTGGTGTAAAAAACTGCTCTAACTCACCTTTAAAATACCGATTAAGCTCTTGTTCTATTGAATCGATAATCTCTGTTTTCCCTGGTATAATCGCCGACTTGAGTTTATCTCGAAGCCGCTGAATTTCTCGTTCTAACCCACGACGATTCACAAACTCTAATAGATATAAAGCCCTCTCATCAGCAATTGTAATCATTGGTCCGAGAGGAGTATCAATCCAATCAGCTTTCAAAAGATTTACTTCCTTTGATTTTGCCGGAGGAGCTCCCATGATTTTAGAAAAAGCATCTCGAAATCCACTCCCTGAATCATATCCAAAATCGATCTGTGCATTAATCACGGCTCTATGCTCCTTTATTTGCTTCAATGCCAATCCTAAGCGACGAGCTCTAGCATAGGCTACAAAAATCATCCCAAACCTCTTCTTGAAAAGTCTGGACGCTTGTGCTGCACTGGTTGATAACTTGCGAAAATCTGCTTCCTTCCGTCTTTTTTCTGGTTGCTCTTCAACTGCTTGTACCAGCTTGCGAACCACTTCAGGAACTTCATCTGGATGAGATACCGGGCGACAACGTCTACAAGGACGAAAGCCAGCTAAAAGAGCTTCTGCTGCTGTTGCATAAAACTCACAATTCTCAAATTTCGGCTTGCGAGCAGGGCAAACTGATCTGCAAAAAACTCCAGTACTTTTTATCCCAACATAAAAAATACCATCATACTCTGGATTCTTATCAATCAAAGCTCCGTAATAAGTTTTTTTTAGCTCAATAGATAACATCTTTTATACCTCTTTGAACCTCAAATTATAAAGTATTCTGGAAAAACCGACCGCTGAAATTTGAACATGAATTTTTTCTTTAAAACCCCAGAAGCCCTACCAAGAGGGATCAAATTGAATGTCTAATGCTCCTGATTGCATTAATTTAATGGACAAACACGAATAATATGACCATCTGGGTCTTGCACAAGAAAAGTGAGACCAAAGACTTCTATTTGAGGTTCCTGTACAACTTTAATAGTAGGATTTTGTTTCCATTCCTCGTAAAGTCGGTCTACATCTTCGTTAGACGGTAACATAATTCCAACTTCAGAAAATCTAGGAATAGTGACATCTGGAGTTGTTCCTCCTGTCCAAATAGCAAATAAGGCTTCATCTCCAGCCGAAAAAGCTACATAACGAGGACTGGAAAACACAGGTTCAGCTTTAAAAAGCATCTTGTAGAAATTCGTTGAACGCTTGATATCAGATACATAAATAAGTTGAAGGTTGGGTTTAGGGTTTATTGTCATCGTTATACCTTTTTTGAACGTTTAAAAGATTTTCTTCTTGATTTGTAGTTGTTTCGAAAAAGTATTCAAGCTGCCATGCTTGAGTATTCTTAGCTTGTCGACTTGTAATAGTATCCCATGAAGGATATACCCTTATAGCTCTTTTACCACCGGAGCCATTTTCAGAAAGAATTCCTTTTTTATATAAAACATTTTTTGGGAATACAAACTGACCTACATGTTCAGCCGCATGGACAACCACTACAAAAAAATCTACGTCATCTTTTAAATCATAAGGCTCAATGACACCATTTGCAGCTCTTTTCCATAAAACGACAAATTGTCCAACTTTTTTTGGGGTAGTCTTCGCTATACGAAATACAATCTTTTGATTATCCAACCTGAAGCGACAGGCTCCATAATCTTGACTCTCAATTTCTTTTTCAAAACTATGAATATTCAGTCCGGCCATCAGATATATCCTTTCAAGACTCTCTATAAGATATGGATGAGCATTTTCCTTTAACTGTTTCATAGGCACTTTTTGACAGATCGTTTGTTAACATTCACTATATTAGACTCTTATAACAATCACTTGACTCTTGTGCTTTTTCTTTAATTTAAGCTTTTAAAAAAAAAATATAGTAAAAGTCTCTTTTTCCTGTTTTTAATTTGAAATTTTCTTGAGTTACGTCTTTTATTGACAAATGAGGATTGGTGATCTTTTCAGAATTAATGGTCACACCACAACCTTGAATAAGTCGCCTTAATTCTCCTTTACTCTTACCTGGAAGAAGGGCGGAGCAAAGAGAAATCAATGTCAATTCAGAGAATTTTAATTTGAACTGTGATAATAAAACAGGTTTAAATTCAATAAGTTCCTCATCACTAGATTGAACTTACTTATAGAAATATTCAGAGCTTTTATCTGCTGCCTTACGACCATGAAATTGACTTACAAGATTTGCATATTCTTCAATTAATTCATCAGGAATAGATATAATTATTGAGAGATTTGCTCATTTTTTGATGACCATCGGTTCCTCTCAAAATTGGAACACAGGCAACAACTTGCTGTCTTTTTTGATAAGAGCTCTGGATGTCTCTTCCAACTAAGCAGTTAAAAATCTGTGCCTCCTATTTCTATATCAGATTCTATCACAAACGAATTCATAAATATTTAATTTTAAGAGAATTAAGTTCTAAATCAGAACTTTCTCCTTGCTCAGTTGTACCAAAATTGGTACAACTTTTATTAAACTGAGAGCGACTAGTGATTAACTCTCCTCCTAAAAAGGATTATATCTGTTGTTTTTTGGAAAGAGGCAAACGAAAAAGAGCCGGTTATAGAGAAGGAAGTATGTTTCCAAAACCACTGGGTAACCAAACTGAGATCAATAGACAAGGCCAGGCAATTTTAGAAGAAATTTTAAATGATCCAAATAACAAGGTCTATCGACTTAAGAATGGAAGTTTAAAAGTGTATTCTTCAAATGGCAGGGGAGCATTTTTTAAAAATGATAAGAGTTTTAGAGGGTTTATAGAGCAACAATATGAATAAAAAATTTTCAATAGAAATGTGTAGCGACTTAGATTTCGAAGGAATGGTAATCGATATTAGTTATGATATGGAAACTATTGCTTCTGTTAATTATGACAAAGGAATAGATAATATAGAAATAGAGATTCATCCAATATCAGAAAAACTTACATTCTCATTGGATGATTTTTTTCTAGCTATAGAAAGGGCAAAGCAGCTAGCAATAAAGTATGCCAAAGAAGATAAGCTTAGACAGCAATGAATGAATTCAAAAATGTTAGACAGGAGCTAACTCGCTAAATTTGATATAAAACAATAGGCTATTTTTTGAAATTTCCACCAACTAAAAGTTCTGAATGCGTCTCTCCACCTCCAATCAAAATTTGGGGATTCAGTTTTACGACTGAGGTCTTTTGCTCTTAGAGACATACAACACAAAATTAACACCTAAAAACTTCCCTTCGCAAAAACTTAATTACTCACCAGATTGGATGAAGCTGCAGTAAAAATTGCTTCAAGAAGACTCAGAGTTATACTACAGTTGGCTGAATTTCTTTAAACTTGTGATGTTGGCAAATTTCGACATCCTTTAGAAAAGCTTACTTATCAAAAGCATTCATATGAGAAAATTGATCTTGCTGCCTTTTATATGTCCACTAAAGATTAGCAAGATCAGTTGACTCATAATTTTTAAACCTATAGTATAGGTTATATAACCCCTTTTAAAGGTACTAATGTTAGAGCCATTATTTGGATCAAAGACAATAGAAAGAATCCTTTTTTTCCTGCTGAAGAATAATAGATGTTATGGAGCACAATTAAGCAAGGTTTTTAATGAAGCCCTTTCCCCCTTTCAAAAAGGATTAGATAGATTAGAAGCTGGAGGCATTATCGTAAGTTTTTTGGAAGGGAGAGCCAGAGTTTATCAGTTCAATCCAAGATATCCGTTTTTACCTGAATTAAAAACATTCCTACAAAAAGCATATGAGTTTCTTCCTGATGAGTTAAAAGAACGATTCTATCAGCCTATAATTCGTAGAAGACCACGCAGAAAAGGAAAACCTTTATGAAAAGACTGAATTACAAAAATATCAATCTTGAACAATTAGCTGCGATTATTTCAAAAAAATTACAAGAACATGGTATTGACTCTATTTTAGTTGGTGGAGGATGTGTTTCTATTTATTCTCAAAACCGCTACCAATCTTATGACTTAGATTATGTGACCTACGAAGATATGAAAAAGGTAGAAAAAGCTTTAAATGAACTGAATTTTTCGAAAATAGGAAGACATTTTGAGCATAAAGATAGTCAATATTATATCGAATTTGTAGCGCCCCCTGTTGCTATTGGAAGCGAGCCAATTCTAGAATACGAATACCATAGGACTCCACTTGGAACGATTAAAATGTTAACACCTACAGACAGCGTTAAAGATAGATTAGCTAGCTATTATCACTGGGATGATTATCAAGGATTAGAACAGGCAATCAATATTTGCCAGGAGATACAAAATAAAATTGATTTTAAGGAAATTAAGAAGTGGTCTAAAAAAGAAGGTCAGTTAAAAAAATATGATATTTTTTTAGATCGTTTAAAAAAGATTTCAAATGAAAAATTCTGAGTGCGTCTTTCCACCTCTATTCCAACTGGGAAAAATTCTGCTGTCAGAGCAATGTTATAATGTCACCTTCTGTTGCTTTAAGAGACTTAATTTAACACAGTAGTTTAAGTTGTAGATCCCCCATGGGGGATCGCTCCAATTTTATCGCCATGGATGGTTCCTTTTAGGTTTTTTGATAGGAATTGATGGCCAATGATTGATATTTGGTTATTTCATGGAAAATAAAACAAGCGGCATAGAATTATCAACCAGCCTTTTTAATAAAATACTCGGAACCAAACCTACTAGAGTAAAATTGGGACATGGAAGCTTTCTTACATTCGATTTTGGACGCGATAGTGAAGAAAAAATAAAAACTCGTTCAGGTGCTTTCAAGACCCTATATTTTGGAGAATGGCATTTTTAGGTATATATGTGTGCATGGCGGATTGATAAAAATAATAAGCCATTCGTAGGGAGCAATGATTCAAGATATTTCATCGAACAGCATTTGCGCTCCTTAGAGGAGAAAGAACTGAAAAAAGTGATTATATTGAATGAAGCTTTTGATGCTACACTTATATTTGGAGATGAGTATCAGCTCCATCTATTTCCTTTTCAAGTTACTGACGATGAACAATGGATGCTGTTTACCCCTGAAAACAAAACTTTTACCGCAGGTCCAGGTTGTAAATGGTCTTACAGAGACTCCAATAAACCTTAGAGTACCAACTGATAACCGTCCTAGTTTAGAACTATCCAGAAAGACTCCGTTAAAGCAACGGGTTGTTATCCAATTTAATCATCCTCTTGTTTAGGAGATGCACTGCTTCCAGCAAGAATTACTCCATCCAGAATAGGGTTTTTCCCAATCAAAAGTTCTGAACGCGTCCAACCATCTCCATTCAGACCTAAAAAGCAGAATCTACCAGCTCTGTTTTTTTTGTACGCAAAACTGTCATATGCCAAAACCCGTAGACAAAATCGCAAGGCTCGGCCCCTTTCTAGCCCCTGTCTTTTCGCGAGCTAGGCCAACAAACAATCCCTCCTTTCATAGACTTAAAGAACTCAGAGGAATTTGTGAGGATAATCGGCATGTCGATTTTGGAAAGATAAAATTTGAGAATGTTGAATCACCCCTTTATCTATTACCAATGCACGCCTAATTGTTTCATTTTTGCTCCAGCTCTCAGGGCCTTCAAGAACCGTTTTTAAATATACGATTAGGGCAGCAGATATTGATCTTGATGCGCTTTCCCATAAGTAAGATGGCGTATGGTCTACGCCATAGTAGTCAACACTGCCAACTTTAAACATTGGCTCGTTGAATGTTGTTGGTTTTGCAAAAGGAAAGCCCATACCTTCATCGCAACTTATATCAATGATAAGACTGTGTGGCTTGAGGTGAGATATTTCTTCAGAAGTAACAAACATGTATGGACAATCAGGATTTTGAAAACTTCCGTTTACGATTATATCTGCTTCGCTGATCAGCTCGCTAAATGGTCGTCTACTTCCGTCATGTTCGACAGCAATCAATCTAGATTCATTATCTACACCATCTTGAATTCGGATATAGTGGCAGTCCAGAATTTCCTCTCGAATCTCATGATCAGGTCGTTGAATACAGATTGTAATATCCCTGAATCCTCGGGCCTTTAGTGCGTAAATAGCCCCTCTACTTACTGCCCCAAAACTAAAAATGAGAACTTTCCGTTGGTCACCATAGTGGCCATCAATTCCTTTTAACTGCAGCGCATGCAATATTGCGCAGTAGCCAGCTAGTTCGTTGTTTTTGTAAAATGTGTGGCGTCCAATATTTCCTTGTGGCCCCCAAACAAACATCTCTTCAAATGCAATAAGTGTGAGCTTTCGATCGATAGCCACTTGGGTGATTGAGCGTTGTTGAGTACAGTGTGGGTATCCCCACAACATTCCCCCCTCCTGCAGAGTCTCTAGATCAGATAGAACAGGCTTGGCGATGATAGCATTGCCAATTTCTGATAATAATTTATCTCGTTCCATCGTACTGCCACTAGATAGTTGAGCAATTTCATCGTCTGTGATACCAAATGGCTTACCATAACCTCGTTCAAATACCAATTGTCGACGTAGCTGTTCAGGAAGACGCTGTAGGTGGTCTGGATGTATGGGTACTCGACGTTCATTTTCTTTTTTTGAGGTCCCAATAACTCCGATTTTAATCATGATGTTCCCGTATTTAGGTGAGAGAAAAAAAGCTGCCTAAATGTATTCTATCGCATTATTGGCGATAAGACAATCATTCTCTGTAAGTTCATCTAATCCTTTCCATATTTTCTACTGAGGGTTAATAACCAAAATTCCTACAATATTATTAATTCTTGGAGCAGATGCAAGCAAATGATCTGAACTAAATCCTTGTAATTAACCACCTTTATTGAAAAGTGTATTTCCAGTTTTTTCAAAAAAATACTCTTTAACTTAGGGAACGATTAATCCTGAGACAGAGCAACTGTGAGGAATGATAAAAAAGAAGATATTTTTTTTGTAGAAGTGGGAAAAAAGTTTGGCGTAAAATGGAATTTTTTTCTTGATCTTTGAGGTTACACAAGAATCCCCTATTTCGGGCAAGGTTCGAATTTTTTTTAAAAGATACTTTATGATTTTATATAGGGGACAAACAATATGGATGTGTTTGATTTCCATGCGACCGCATGAGCTATGTCACTAATTAAAATTCCTTCTGACAGGCTTTTTCCACGAGTGCCCATAATTACGAGATCATATCGATTGCTATTTATTTCTCTGATAAGAGTCGTTTTTAGGTTACCTTTGCTTATTTTTGTCTTTACTTCCTTTATGCCATAATCTGACAAGACCTTTTCAAAAACAGCAAGTCTTTTTCTTTTATTACGCTCTGACATAGGTATTCTATGAAAGAAACCGCCATGAACGTGGTATAGAGTAACTTTTGAATTTAATTGGCTAGCAACATTTACCATTACCTCAAAAGCAGTTAAGGCGTTATCGGAAAAATCGGTAGGGAATAAGATATTCCCGCCAACGGAAAAAGAGCGACAAACATCGGATTTAAATTCAGGGCATTTAATAAGAAGAGTCGGAATTTTAATGTTGCTTATAATGCTATCAGAAATGCTTCCCAGTAATATTTTTGCTCTTTGCTTGTTATATGCACTTAAAACAAGTAATTTATAGCCTTCATCGGCAATAATTCGGTTTATCTCCACAAATGGAATGCCATAACTTAAATCATATGATGTAACAATGCCAGCAGCTTTAAGCTCTTTCTCTTGTTTCTCAATAATAGATTTTTCTTTCTTTTTTAGTATTTTTTCTAATCCTCCTGCACTTTCAACCGAAATAACATGAACTAGCTTGGCTTCTTTTGGTAAAAACCTTCCATAAAGAACTATATAACTTATTATTTTGTCAGAAGCTTCCGATAAATCTGTTGCAATCACCATTTTTTCCCATAGAGGATGCTTCTTCTCTATTGGCGGTAACTGAGCAATCAGTTTGCTTTTCAGATCAAACTTTTTTGCGGTTATGTTTGAAAATTTTACCAGACTTAACATTATAGGTACCTCAACCAGCACTCCTACTACCGTTGCCAGCACAGCGCCGCTCTTAAGACCGAAGATAGAAATGGCTAAGGCTACGGATAATTCGAAAAAATTACTTGCACCGATCATCGCCGCCGGGGCTGCGATAGATTGTTTCAAATGCCATTTTTTTGCCCATAAGTAACCCAGAAAAAAGATAAAATAGGTTTGAACCGTAAGGGGAACTCCAATTAGAAATATATGCAGAGGGTTTTGAAGCATTACATGACCTTGAAACGCAAAAAGAATGATCAATGTAAAAAGCAACCCAAAAATCGTTACCGGCTTGAGTGCTTTTAGGAATACATTTTCAAACCAAGCAGTTCCTTTAGTCTTTAGAAGATATTTTCTGGAAATATATCCTGTAACAAGAGGTATAACCACAAAAAATATAGTAGAATAAATTAAGGTGTCGTAAGGAACTGTAATCTGATTTACTCCTAGCAGAAATTTCACGATCGGAACAAATGCTATTAGAATAACCAGATCATTCACTGCTACCTGAATCAGGGTGTAGGCGGGGTCCCCCTTAGTTAAATAACTCCAAACAAAAACCATAGCTGTACAGGGTGCCGCTCCTAAAAGAATAGCTCCGGCCACATATTCATTAGATAGAGAAGGATTTATAAAAGCAGAAAATAGATACTTCAAGAATATGACAGCAAATATTGCCATAGTAAAAGGTTTAATTAACCAATTTATTGTCAAAGTCACAACCAAGCCTTTCGTGTTTTTCCCAGCTTTGCGGATGCTGGAAAAATCTACCTGCACCATCATGGGATAGATCATCAGCCAAATTAAAATTGCCACCGGTATGTTTACCTGAGCCACTTCCATTCTGCTTAGGAAATAGATGCTGGAGGGAAAGATTTTGCCTATTATTATCCCTATAATAATACAAAAAATAACCCAAAGAGAAAGGTACCTTTCAAACAAAGGAAGTTTGATTTTTACGCTATTTTCTGCCACCTGAGAAAATCCTTGTGCATTGCCATATTACTTGTAATAAAAATTTCTGATTTTTTTCAAGAAAGGTAAAATATAATAACATGACCATTTTTTGACAAATTGATTCCAATCAAAAGTTCTCTGATTACATGCTATAAAAATCTTCTTATTCTCCATTTTTTCAATAGATTGTTTATGCAATTTTTACGCACTTGACCAAACTAAACCAGCTCAAAGCAAAGTAAACCAATTTAAATACTAGAAATAGAATTCGATTCTCTCCACCTCCATCTTTAAATTATTTATTTTAAGCAACTTATATACTCTTCTAAAATTATATTTACGCAATTAAATTGTATAAAATCCAATACTTGCCTACCCATATTTAAAATATTTATATATTGATTACTTAGGATATCCGTGTATTAGTAGTACACAAAAAACTCGAAAACCATGTGTTGACAATACACGGTTTATGTTATATAATATGATTAACTCATAAAGGTATAGATAATGGATCGCGAAGTTCTTAAACAAGTCATTGCAGATCAGAAGGAATACCAACTTCCTAAAACTTTTTTTAATCGCATTCAATCCCATAACATTCAAAAATTTGTTATTGATCCTAATATTTTGATAATAACCGGTATTAGAAGATCAGGAAAATCAACTATTCAACGAATACTACAACAGGAACTATCGGAATCTGATTATTATTTTAATTTCGATGATGAACGATTGATTAATTTTAAGGTTCAAGATTTTCAAATATTATTGGAAATTTTTATTGAGTTATTCGGCAAACAATCCACCTTCTACTTTGATGAAATTCAAAATATAGAGGGATGGGAACGCTTTGTTCGCAGACTATATGAAAGTGGAAACAAAATTTTTATCACAGGATCCAATGCAAAGCTTCTCAGCAAAGAGTTGGGAACTCATTTAACTGGTAGATACATCCAATTAGAAGTATATCCACTTTCATTTAGAGAAATTATACAACATGAGTATCCTGAAGTCCTTAATAAAAAGGCTCTTTCCACAGATAATATTGGCATCATATTACATCATTTTGCTGACTATTTTAAACATGGAGGAATACCAGAGTATTTCAAATTTCGAAAATCGGAGTATTTAAAGGATTTATATGAAGGTATTCTTTATAGAGATGTAGTTGCAAGATACAACATCTCTAATGAAAGACATTTGAGAGAACTGGTTTACTATTTTGCTAGTAATATTGGAAAAGAGTTTAGCTATACAAAACTTGGTGAAAAGGCAGGTCTTAGCAGCCCTCATACTGTGTCTAACTATTGTACATACTTAGAAAAATGTTATCTTTGCTTCTTTATAAATCGTTACAGTCACTCACTAAAAAAACAAATCCAATATAACAAAAAATGCTACATGATCGATCCTGCTATGATTCGTACAGTAGGCTTTCGAGTTAGTGAAGATAAAGGTCGGTTATTAGAAAATGTAGTTTTTATTCATTTAAAAATGCAAGGTCAAGAAATCTATTTCCATAAAAATCGAAAAGAGTGTGATTTTATTATTAGAAAGAATAATAAGATCATTCAAGCAATTCAGGTAACCTTGAATTTATCCGATGAGAAAGTAAGGAATCGAGAAATTGATGGTCTTATTGATGCTATGAGTACCTATGACTTACAAGAAGGCTTCATTATTACTGAAAATGAAGAAAGAACTCTAAAAACAAAGGAATTTCTAATCAAAATTATTCCGATTTGGAAATGGTTACTAAATCACG
>Ga0316193_10001577_pt1 | contig 15517 bp, 20 predicted proteins | sample MerIslsedime2_MG_FD_207735 | JGI IMG/M metagenome (GOLD analysis project Ga0316193, IMG submission 207735) | Coastal sediment microbial communities from Maine, United States - Merrow Island sediment 2 | ecosystem: Environmental > Aquatic > Marine > Coastal > Sediment | place: USA: Maine...
GCAGGGATGCGAGTCAAGACGACCCGTTAGACCGTAGCCTGGATGAAGCGCAGCGTAATCCGGGGATTTCCAGCAGCATTGAACAGCCCCGGATTCCACTTCGTTACATCCGGGCTACGGGTATGCGTAGCACGAGCGCCCGGGACGCATTTTTTGGGTTACGTTTTTTGTGCGAGCAAAAAAGGTAACTCGCTCCAGCAGGAGCGAAACCAATGCCTGGTTACACATGATAAACAAATTGAAACAATACCTTGAATATCATCAGGATGAAATAATATCTATCAATAAAAATCCACTTAACTTCCGGTATGACATGCCCGCTTACATCGCCTACACTGCCGTCATGCTCAAGGCATTATCCAATCGATATCACATACTGTTTCTATTACTGATACTCATCAGCAATCATGCTCATAGCATGGAAGAAAAATACAACACCGGCTGGGTACTGAACCTAGATAACGACATCCTGGCTGAGCGAGACCGTGACTATACCGGTGGTATTGCGCTCACCCTGTCAGGCAGGCGCGCGCAGGAGTACCTGGTTTCACTGGAGGGTGCTCGAAACTGGCTTGATGACCTGTTAGGCATTGACAGGCTCTATGCTGACCAGCCTCATTTCCAGTTACACAGTGTGCAGTATGGCGCCATGCTGTTCACACCCGGAGACATCACCAATCCAGAACCGATATTAGATGACCGTCCATATGGCAGCCTTTTCTATATATCCAACACCGAATTGACCGTGGCGCCGTCAGCTGACAAGGCTTATCTCTCTACGCTGACATTCGGCTTCCTGGGATTGGATGCCGCTGAATATGTACAGGAAGCTATCCATGCTGTTACTGATTCAGACGTTGCCAATGGCTGGGACAACCAGATATCTTCCGGTGGTGAACCGACCTTGATGGTTACATTGTCAGCGCAAAATAACCATATAGACACGGTGAGCACTGCAACCCGCCATGAATTCAAAACCACGTATGAAGCAAACGTCGGCTTCAGCACCGACGTTAACGCCAGCATGAGCTGGCGCTGGGGCCGAATAAACACACCCTGGTGGAGCTTCAACCCCCAGCATTCAGAATATATTCAGCTTGGTGCCCCGGTCGTCGCGGGGAGCAGACAGGCAGACAAAGGCGAGTTGTATCTCTGGGCCGGAACAAGCGTTAAATACCGTTTCTACAGTTCCCTGATGCAAGGTCAGTTCCGCAACAGCATTGTGAAATTCAGCAGTGACGAGGTCGAGAATCTGCTTGCCCAGTTATGGCTGGGTGGCACCTGGGAATTCGCTGACAACTTCAGAGGCAGCTTTTTCTACCGCGTCTCTACCAAAGAGTTCGAAGGAACCAATGCGCATTATCCGGTGTGGGCGGGCCTGATCATCAGCCGGGCCTACTGAGTTCCTGATTACGCAAGTTCATGATCAGACTCAAGATATCCCCTGTAATACTGACATATTATTAGCTGCTTATTTTGGTACACTAGCCCTGAACTTCTACACGTAGACTGGCCGGAATGACTGAATACGCTCTCATACTTCTCAGCACCATCCTGGTGAACAACTTTGTGCTGGTGAAGTTTCTCGGCCTGTGCCCGTTCATGGGCGTTTCGCGCAAGCTCGAAACAGCCATGGGCATGGCCCTGGCAACCACCTTTGTGTTGACACTTTCATCGGTATTCAGCTACCTGGTCAACCAGTACATCCTGGCGCCGTTGGGTCTGGAATACATGCGCACTATCATGTTTATCCTGGTGATCGCTGTCGTGGTGCAATTCACTGAAATGGTCGTGCACAAAACCAGCCCTTTACTTTACAACGTGCTCGGTATTTTTCTGCCGTTAATCACGACCAACTGCGCCGTGCTGGGTGTGGCCCTGTTGAATGTTCAGGAGCAGAACAACTTTATACAGTCACTGTTCTACGGCTTTGGCGCCTCGGTTGGATTCTCGATGGTGCTGGTGCTGTTCTCCGCCATGCGTGAACGCATCGCTGCAGCGGATGTGCCGGAAGTCTTCCAGGGCAGCTCCATCGCGCTGATAACTGCCGGCATTATGTCACTGGCGTTTATGGGCTTTGCAGGTTTGATCAAGGTATAGGAATTCACGCTTACTCATGATGGTTGTCATCATTACACTGGCAATTGTTGCAGCATTTTTTGGCTTGCTGCTGGGCTACTCTGCGATCCGATTTCGTATCGAAGGCGACCCTGTCGTCGACCAGATCGATGCACTTTTGCCGCAGACACAATGCGGGCAGTGTACCTATGCCGGCTGCCGCCCTTATGCAGAAGCCATTGCCAAGGGTGAGGCGGATATCAACCAGTGCCCGCCCGGCGGTGAGGCCGTCATCATAGCGCTGGCAGACTTGCTCGATGTTGAGGCCAAACCGCTGAATGCCGAACACGGTGAGGAAAAGGAATCAAAAACTGTTGTTTACATCGATGAAAGCACCTGCATCGGCTGTACGCTGTGCATTCAGGCCTGCCCTGTTGACGCCATTCTTGGTGCGGCAAAACACATGCATACCGTTATAGAAAGCGAATGCACCGGATGTGACTTGTGTATACCGCCCTGCCCGGTCGACTGCATTCACGTCAAAGCGGTCACGCCGACATTGAAAAGCTGGAAATGGCATCGACCCGAAGGCGGCTATGCCGCACCGAGGGCAAGCTGATATGAGCGCGATTAAAAAATCGAATATTCTAAAAACCGGGGAAAGCACCTGGAGTTTTCATGGCGGCATCAAGCTGCCCGGTCACAAGGATATGTCCACAAAGAATCCGATCGGCCGCGTGCCTTCGAGTGACCGCTACGTGATTCCCCTGAATCAACATATGGGCGCTGAAGGCGAGGTCCTGGTGGCCACGGGTGATAACGTACTAAAGGGCCAGATGCTGGCAGGCCCTCACGGCTTGATCAGCGCGACAGTACATTCGCCAGTATCAGGTAAAGTTGCGGAGATAGCACAACATCATTTCCCCCACCCGTCAGGACTCGCAGGCACATGTATCGTTATCGAAAACGATCATAAGGATGAATGGGTAAAACGTAATCCCATTGGTGATGACTACACGAACATATCATCACATAAACTGCGAAGCATTGTCCGTGATGCAGGCATCGTCGGGCTTGGTGGCGCCACATTCCCTGCCGCAGTCAAACAAACTGAAGTCGGCATAGAAACCCTGATACTCAATGGTGTCGAGTGTGAACCCTATATCACCTGCGATGATATGCTGATGCGCGAACGTGCAGATGGCATCATCAAGGGCGCAAAAATAATTGCGCATATCATCAAGGCAGAACAATGCATAATCGCCATCGAAGATAATAAGCCCGAAGCGATTGAGGCTGTCACTCAAGCAGTAAGCCGGGATGGCAGTGAAAATATAACCGTTCAGTCTGTCCCGACTATTTATCCAAGCGGCGGTGAGCGCCAGTTAATCAAGATAATAACCGGCAAGGAAGTACCGGTTAACGCACTGCCCTCTGACATTCACGTGCTCTGTCATAATGTTGCAACCAGTTACGCAATATATAAAGCCGTATTCGAAGACGAGCCCCTGATCTCACGCATCGTCACCATCACCGGTCGTGGAATCAATTCGCCACAGAACCTGGAGGTCGATATTGGAACGTCCATTCACGATTGCATTGAATATTGCGGTGGGTACAAGAACGATGCCAGGGCGCTGATCATGGGCGGCCCGATGATGGGCCTCATCCTCAACACCGATGCACTCCCGGTGATAAAAGCGACCAACTGTCTGCTGGTATCAGCCGGCATCGACATAAGGCTGCCAGAAAGTGAAATACACATGCCCTGCATACGCTGCGGCAAGTGTGTAGAAGTTTGCCCTGCCAATCTGCTGCCGCAGCAGTTGTACTGGTTCGCCGCCGACAAGGATTATGATCGCGCAGTCGATTACAATCTGTTCGACTGCATTGAATGCGGTTGTTGTGCCTATGTATGCCCAAGCCAGATACCATTGGTGCAATATTACCGCTACGCCAAATCCGATATCTGGGAACAGGAGCGCGAACGTAAAAAATCGGATATTGCGCGACAGCGTCATGAGGACAGGCTGGAGCGACTGGAAAAACAAAAACAGGAACGCGAAGCACGGCTGAAGAAAAAACGTGATGCGCTGGCAAAAAACAAGAACGGCCGCGACAAGGAGATGGACAAAAAGAAAGCGCTGATCGCAGAAGCGCTGGCCCGTGTCAATGAAAAAAAATCAAAGCAAAAAACAAAAGCCCAGAACACGGAAAACCTGACGCCTGAACAACAGCAAAAAATCAAACAGGCCGATGCAAGACGTGAAAGTATGAATAATCGCGAGAACCATTAGCTATGTTGTTCAGTAAAGCAGACGCACCTTACCTAAACAACAACAGCAACGTTCAATCGTTGATGCTGAAGGTGGTTTATGCACTCATACCCGGCAGCATTGCGATGTTCTGGTTTTTCGGCTGGGGCGTGTTGTTCAACCTGGTCATTGCAATCAGTGTTTGCCTGGCGAGTGAAGCACTCATGCTTAAAGCCAGGTCCCGACCGCTTGAACCGGCCCTGAGTGATGGCAGCGCACTGGTCACTGCATGCCTGCTGGCACTTGCACTGCCGCCGCTTGCACCATGGTGGCTGACCACTACGGCAAGTCTGTTTGCCATCGTTGTCGCCAAACACCTGTACGGCGGTCTGGGCTTTAATCCGTTTAACCCGGCGATGGTGGGTTATGTTGTGGTGATGATCTCTTTTCCACGCGAAATGACCTACTGGACACCGCCCATGGGCGTTGCGAATGGCTGGCCGGGTTTAATGGATACTTTTTCACTCGTGTTTGGCGGCACCGTGCCCGAGGGCCAAAGCATCGATGCCATCACCATGGCAACACCGATAGACACGTTGAAGACACAAATAAATCTCGAGCACGATATTGAATATATCCGTGCCCATCGTGTTTATGGCGAACTGTTCGGCACTATAACCGGTGTTGGCTGGGAATGGATCAACGCCCTCTACCTGCTGGGCGGCATCTGGCTAATCAAACAGGGCGTGATAGACAAGCGCATCCCGCTCGCTTTCATCATCAGCCTGCTGCTTATCTCGAATTTTTTCGCTGTGGTTGATTACTCAAGCTACAGCTCAGCGCTGTTTCATACACTCAGTGGCGGCACCATGCTGGCAGCATTTTTTATTATTACAGACCCTGTCACAGCCAGCACCACAGCCAAAGGCAGAATCATTTACGGCGCCGGCATTGCGGCCATCACCTACATCATACGCACCTGGGGTGGTTACCCGGATGGCATAGCATTCGCAGTCCTACTCATGAACATAACCGTACCCCTGCTTGATCATTACACCAGGCCGCGCACTTACGGCGCAGTGGATGAAGATTCGTGAACATCCACAAGCAAGTATTGACCACAGCGGCGCTGTTAATGATTTTCGCCATCATAGGATCAGGCATTGTTGGCCTGACTTACGAAAACACCTATGAAAGGATAAAACTTAATGAGCAACGGGTATTGCTGCGCAAGCTGAATACCATCCTGTCACCTGCTGAATATGATAATGATTTGCTGGTTGATCAAATCGTGCTTGAAAAAGACAGCCTGCTTGGAACCAGCGAGCCATCAAATGCCTACCTTGCATTCAAGAGCAACAAGCCCGTTGCTATTGTGTTGTCACCCGTTGCGCCAAATGGCTACAGTGGACCGATCAATTTGCTCGTCGGCATTTACCATGATGGTAGGATTGCCGGTGTGCGCGTGGTAAAACACCGGGAAACGCCCGGACTGGGTGATAGTGTAGAGTCGAAGCGCTCAGACTGGATACTTGGCTTTGATGATAAATCACTGGAAAATCCCACTTCAAAAAAATGGAAAGTAAAACGCGATGGCGGCGAATTCGACCAGTTCACAGGGGCGACAATAACCCCGCGAGCCGTGGTAAAAGCCGTGCATTCGGCTTTGTTATACTTTCAGGAACATCGCAAAGAATTATTTAAACAAACGAAAAAAGATGGCAGCGGAACAGTTAAAAATAGTTAAAAACGGCCTTTGGGGTAACAATGTTGCCCTGGTGCAGTTGCTCGGACTGTGCCCGTTGCTTGCCGTTAGCGGAACCTTTATCAACGGCCTGGGTCTTGGCCTGGCCACCATGTTGACCCTGGTGGTGTCCAATATCTGCGTATCAGTTATTCGTCACTGGGTCAGGCCCGAAGTAAGAATACCCATATTTGTTCTTATCATCGCCTCGATAGTCACCACGATCGAACTGGCGATGAACGCATGGTTTCATGAGCTGTTTCTTATTCTGGGTATTTTTATTCCACTGATCGTGACCAACTGCTCCATCATTGCACGCGCCGAATCTTTTGCGTCAAAGAACACCGTGTTCGATTCCGCGCTGGATGGCTTCATGATGGGCATGGGTTTCCTGCTGGTGCTTGTCACGCTCGGCAGTGTTCGCGAAGCAATCGGCGCCGGCACCTTGTTTGCCAATGCCCATCTGATGTTTGGCGAAGACGCGAGGTCCATGCTGCTGACACTGGGCGATGACTACCCGGGTTTTCTGCTGGCAGTACTGCCACCCGGCGCATTCATCGGACTTGGCCTATTAATCGCGATAAAGAACCATATCGACAAACGCATGGTTTCAACCAAACCCGTTATCGCTGCTGAAACACCATCTGAATCACCAGCCAGCTAAGAACAACAAGTAACAAATTCTTTATTAACTCTCGCAAAGCCGCCAAGAACGCAAAGATCGCAACAAATGTTTTTTACAGAAACCTGTCTTTGTGTAATTACTATGCATAAAACCTCTGCGTTCTCTGCGCCTCTGCGAGAATACCCCTGTATAAATACTGCGCTCGCAGTATCAAACAATACCAGACTGAACACGTCGAACGGCTAGCGATGAACAAAGCCAAGCGCCATGAGATTTTTACTCGACTGAAAAAGGAAAATCCACAACCAACAACAGAACTGGTTTACTCATCACCTTTCGAATTATTGATTGCGGTGATACTTTCGGCGCAGGCAACCGATGTGAGCGTCAACAAGGCAACCGCCAGGCTGTTTCCGATAGCCAATACACCGGAAGCGATTCTGGCCCTTGGCGAAGAAGGCCTGAAGAAATATATAAAAACGATTGGCCTGTTCAACAGCAAGGCCAAAAACATTATCAAAACCTGCAAACTGCTGATCGAAAAACATAATAGCGAGGTGCCCGAACATCAGCATGAGCTGGAAGCCCTTCCCGGTGTTGGCCGTAAAACAGCCAATGTCGTCAGAAACACCGCGTTTGGCCATGCGACGATCGCAGTCGATACACATATTTTCAGGGTTGCGAACCGGACCAACATTGCGCCTGGAAAAACGGTGCTGGAGGTCGAGAAAAAACTGTTAAAGTTTGTTCCCGAAGAATTCAGACATGACGCTCACCACTGGCTTATCCTGCACGGCCGCTATACCTGTATTGCAAGAAAGCCCCGATGCGGCTCCTGTGTCATCGAAGACCTGTGCGAATATAAACACAAGACAGAATAATGTTCAGTAACGACCGCACCGAACTCCGCAGGGTATTCCATGACTGCTGGAAGCTGAAACAGCAGGGGCAGGCCCTGGATGCGCTGCAGCAAATGATCGTCAGCGTTATCGAGCAGCATCCCGAATATCACAGCCTGCTGGAAAACAGTGACAACCTGGAAAGGGACTATCACCCGGCCCATGGAGAGGCCAATCCCTTCCTGCACATGAGCATGCATATAGCCCTGGTTGAACAGATATCAACGGACCGCCCGGCTGGCATCAGGGAGTGCCATCAAAAGCTCACAACATCCCTCGCTTCCCCGCACGAAGCCGAGCACCGCATGATGGACTGCCTTTCGGAAGCCATCTGGCAGGCACAGCGCAACAACACCATGCCCGATGAAGCCGCCTACCTGGCCTGCTTACAGAATCTATTTGAGAATGATTGATTTTATGAACTTCATTTGGAAACGATTGTCATTCAGAAGGTAATCATTGTAGACTCGGTCGCGCCCACCAAATGGGGTGACCATTTAACTTAACGGAGAAACTTTACATGTCCGAAAAATCATTCAAGAAACCACTGGCTATTGCTATGGGCGCCACATTCGCAGCAGCGCTTTCAGCTTCACCTGTAGCGAATGCCGATACCAACCCGTTTGGCATGCAGAACCTTTCCGGCGGCTACATGCAGCTGGCTGAAGGCAAGTGCGGCGAAGGCAAGTGCGGCGAAGGCAAGTCCAAGAAGGAAGGTAAATGCGGCGAAGGCAAATCCGAGAAAGAAGGCAAGTGCGGTGAAGGCAAATGCGGCGAAGGCAAAGCCAAGAAGGAAGGCACGTGCGGCGAAAGCAAGTCCGGCGAAGACAAGTCCGAATGACAGGATTAATGCCGTAACGGCTGATATTTACCAGCCTTGCTAGATTAAAAACCCCGGCACCGTTCGGGGTTTTTTTTGGAATGCAGTTATTCGTCGTTCGTCAGTTGTCAGCAGGTGAGATGCGTTGGTCAAGCCTGAAGTAACAGATTTTCTTTTAGATCTAATAACCGACTACTAACAACTAAAGACTAATGACCAATGACTACTAAAAATCAGCTTTTGCCGACTAATAAATGGTATCCATATTGAACAGCAATCAGGTGGCAATCAATCATGTTCCAAGGTGAATCTTTTGGCCTGGAAGTACTCAGCTGGCTGGCGACATTATTCGTCTTCGTCGTCGGCCTGTTCGTGCTGTTCCTGATTGGCGTCTTTATCGCAGACGTTACGCAAACCAAACACGCTATACGAAGAAACTACCCGGTCATCGGTCACCTGCGCTATTTCTTCGAACATCTGGGCACTTTTTTCCGCCAGTATTTTTTCAGCATGGATCGGGAAGAAATGCCGTTTAACCGCACACAACGTTCATGGGTTTATCGCGCAGCCAAGGATATCAATAACATGATCGCGTTCGGCTCAACGCGTGACCTGCACCCGAGCGGCACCATACTCTTCGTCAACCACCCGTTCCCGACTCTGGGCAAGGATGCGGTAGAACCCGGGGATATCACCATCGGTGAGACCTATGCTGAAAAACCATACACCACTTCATCGATCTTCAACATCTCCGGCATGAGCTATGGCGCCATATCAAAACCCGCCGTGCTTGCGCTGTCATATGGCGCTAATAAAGCCGGCAGCTGGATGAACACCGGCGAAGGCGGCTTATCCCCCTATCACCTCGAAGGTGGCGCAGACATCGTGTTCCAGATTGGAACGGCCAAATACGGCGTACGCGATAAAGCCGGAAACCTGTCTGATGAAAAACTGAAACAGATAGCGGCACACGAACAGGTCAGAATGATTGAACTCAAGCTGTCACAGGGTGCAAAACCCGGTAAGGGTGGTATATTGCCTGGCGAAAAAGTATCAGCAGCAATCGCAGAAATACGCGGCATTCCGCAAGGCGAAGACTCCATTAGCCCCAACCGTCACCCGGAAATTCAAAATAATGATGATCTGCTGGACATCATTCATCATATTCGAACGGTTACCGGCAAACCGGTCGGCTTCAAGGCGGTAATGGGCGATAAATCATGGATGAATGACCTGTGCAAAGCAATCAACCAGCGCGGACATGAATACGCACCCGACTTCATCACCGTGGACAGTGCCGACGGCGGCACCGGCGCCGCACCACAAAGCCTGATGGACTTCGTCGGCCTGCCGATACAGGAGAGCCTGCCGCTTGTGGTCGACTCGCTGGTGAACCACGACTTGAGAGAACGCGTTAAGGTCATTGCATCGGGAAAGCTGATCAATCCTTCGGAGGTGGCCTGGGCCCTGTGCATGGGTGCTGACTTTATCGTGTCCGCGCGTGGCTTCATGTTTGCACTGGGCTGCATACAGTCTCTGCAATGTAACAGGAACACCTGCCCTACCGGAATCACGACACACAATAAAAAACTGCAGAAAGGGCTCGTTGCAGAACATAAATCAACACGTGTGCACAACTACATAAAAAACATTGTCTATGAAGTCGGCATGATTGCACATTCCTGCGGCGTGCGCTCACCACGCGAACTCAATCGCAGTCATGCCCGCATCGTGCTGGAAAACGGCACCAGCGTTACTCTGGAGGAGATTTATCCATGCAAATCTTCCGTTCACTGACACTGAACTTGGACATCAATATCGAGTCAATCACAACACGACACAAACAATTAACAACCAATCTGGAAGGCGGCTATGGAAAAAATCATCTCTTTAGGCTGTAAAGCTCAGTCATTGCTTAATGCGACGCGAGCGGTTGATTTTCTGGGGCCGCTGGCTTTACGCTTATACCTGGTACCAATTTTCTGGATGGCAGGCACCAAGAAACTCGGTTCCATGGAAGACACCATAGCCTGGTTCGGCAATCCCGACTGGGGACTGGGACTGCCTTTCCCGACGATGATGGCGTGGGCCGCATCACTGACCGAAGCCGGCGGCGCCATTGCATTGCTAATCGGACTCGGTGTGCGCTGGATTTCCATTCCACTGATGATCACCATGATTATCGCTGCCGTTACAGTCCATCTGCAAAACGGCTGGCTGGCTATTGCCGAGGGCAGCGGGATATTTGCTACAGAACGTACTGCCGGCGCCATTGAGAGACTGGATCGAGCCAAGGACATACTGCGCGAACACGGCAACTATGACTGGCTCACAGAAAACGGCAGTATTGTCGTGTTGAACAATGGCATTGAATTTGCCGCTACCTATTTCATCATGTTGCTGGTATTGTTTTTCTACGGCCCTGGCAAGGCCAGTATTGATCACCTGATCAGCAAACGATTCGACAATTGCAATGGTTAATATGGAACATAAAGAATACAAGATCCATGGCGCAGGCCTTGGCCTGCGCAGAGACAGCATCAAAGAGTTGCTGCGAACACCGACGCCACAGGTTGGCTTCATGGAAGTTGCACCGGAGAACTGGATAGGCGTTGGCGGCACCTTTGGCAAGCAGCTCAGGGAATTCACCGAGAAAAACGACTTTGTCTGCCATGGCCTGTCGCTGTCAATTGGCAGCCCGGCCCCACTGGATAAAGAGTTCGTCAAGCAGGTCGGTGAGTTTCTCAAGCAACACCGGGTCAAACTCTATTCTGAACACCTGACCTACTGCTCAGACGATGGTCATCTATATGATCTGCTGCCCATCCCGTTCACGCAAGAAGCTGCCGACTACGTGGCCGAACGCATTATGCGTGTACAGGACATTCTCGGTCAGCGCATCGCCATGGAAAACGCGTCGTACTATACCCCTGCACCCGGCTCGGAAATGCAGGAAATTGATTTCATCAATGCCGTGCTAAACAAGGCTGACTGCGAGTTGTTAATTGACATCAACAACATCTATGTTAACTCTGTAAACCACGGCTATGACCCAGTTGAGTTTATGAAAGGCCTGCCTGCCGAACGCATCGCATACGCGCATATAGCAGGGCACTTCAATGAAGCAGAAGACCTGATTGTCGATACGCACGGCGCAGACATTATTGATAATGTCTGGGATTTACTCGATAAAGCCTATGAACACTTTGGCGTTTTTCCGACACTACTGGAACGCGACTTCAACATTCCACCGGTTGCAGATTTGTTGAAGGAGGTCGATCAGATCGTAAGCTATCAGAACAAATGGACGGACAGAGAACAACACTTAACAATGAACAGATAACAGTGACTCCTTCGACAGGCTCAGGATGAGCGGTCTATTGTTAGGCTCGCAGGCCTGCATAAGCACAGCGTTGCAGGCGTAATCATCAAAAATACAGTTATGACAGATCCCGACTTTAAAAAATACCAGTACGAGTTCGCCGCCCACCTTCGTGACCCGGAGCACAACCCTGCACCTGATGGCATCGAAGACCGTCGAATTGGCATTTACCGCGACCTGCTGTACAACAACGTCGAAGGCTTCATTGCCAATGGTTTCCCGGTGCTACGCTCAATTTACAGCAACGATGACTGGCACAGAATGGTGCGCGATTTCTTCGCTCACCACAAAAGCAGCTCACCCTACTTCCTCGAGATATCCCAGGAATTCCTCGACTACCTGCAAAGTGAACGCGAACCTCAGCCCGAAGACCCGCAGGGCCTGCTCGAACTTGCCCACTATGAATGGGTTGAACTCGCGCTAATGGTGGCCGAGGAAACCATTGACCTCGACATGGTCAACCCCAATGGCGACCTGCTTAAGCGACACCCGGTGTTATCTCCCGTAGCGTGGCCACTGGCCTATCAATACCCGGTACATAAAATGGGCCCGGATTACCTGCCTGAAGCAGCACCCGAACAACCGACTTACCTGGTTATCTACCGTAACCGCATGGATGAAGTGAAATTTCTTGAGATCAATCCAGTCACCGCCCGCCTGGTTAACCTGCTGCAGGAAAATCCTGAAATTAGCGGTGAACTCGCACTGGAGCAGATAGCGCACGAGATGAAGCATCCAAATCATGATGTCGTTATTCAGGGCGGATTGTCAGCCCTGCAGGAACTGCAGGGCTATGGCATCGTGCTGGGCGTTTCAAAATAGCTTCTATGACGTCACAGTCTTTAATCAAATATGCCTGACAACAGACATCTGCTACAGTATACCGCCATGAATAAGCGCCGCATCAATTCCTTTTCTTTAGCCGCATTCGCTGCTGTCCTGGCCATGTTCGGCAATATCACCAGCGCCGCAAATATTACCTCGCAAAAGAATGAAGACAGCGGCCTGTATTCATGGGTGGCCGAAAGCGAAGGCTTCAGCATAGAGCTGATACAGCTCCTGCCTGACTTTGTCCGCGCAATTTACATGGCTCATGATTTTCCTGATGCCGAGGTTGATGAAATCGCGGGCTATTGTGTTTTCGGCACCATTATTAAAAATACATCACAGCAGCAACTGGATTACGATGTGGCAAACTGGCATTACACTGACAAGCACGGAAACAATCATCCGGTAAAAACCAAAACGCAATGGCTTGATCAATGGCGTAAAGCCGGCGTCACTTTTTCCTGGACCTTGCTGCCTGACAAAGGCACGTTTTACCAGGGCGACTGGCAGCAGGGCTTTACCACGATAAAGCTGCCACGCGACAGCGAATTTTCTCTGACTTATAAATGGTCAATTAACGGAATAGAACACACCGATACATTTGAGGGCCTGCGTTGTGCACCTGAACAACTATCTGAACAATAAATTTCTTTCCCTGCCACTGCTGGCAATATTTTCAGGCCTGCTTGCCCTGAGCGCATTCGCTGCCTGGGATGTCCAGCCAAAACTGGGCTACAACCTGACGCCGCTGCCCAAACCGGTACCGGCACCCGGCTTTACGCTGGAAGACATGGATGAAGAAAACCACAGCCTGAAGGATTTTCACGGCAAAGTTGTGCTGATGAACTTCTGGGCAACATGGTGCCCACCCTGCAGGCGCGAGATGCCTTCAATGGAAAGGCTTTACCAGAAGTTCAATGGTGATAACTTTACCGTTATCGCCATTAACCAGATGGAAGACGGCGACCATGTCTTTGCCTACACCGGGCAACTCGATGTCGATCCAACATTTACCATCCTGTTTGACAAGGACAGCAAGGTTTCCAACAGCTATCGTGTCAGCGGCCTTCCCACAACATTCCTTATCGACAAGCAGGGCAACATACGCTATCGCGCCATTGGCGGTCGTGAATTCGACCACCCCGAGGTTGAAAAACAGATCATGCAGTTGATGCAGGAATAGAATACAAGCCTGAATGATGGGCGGTATTCTTATACGTAAAAATGCACATCTAATAAAGAATTCACAGGAGAAGTGATCATGTTCAAACAGATTTTATTTATAGCTGTTTTGTTCTTCTCAAATAATGCACTGGCGAATGGCAACTGGGACTATCAGGTTGTTTTTCTGCCGGGTCCGGCAGCAGGCGCTAAAGTTATTAAACAGTCTCACGGCGGCTACCTGGATACCACAAAAACAGACATACTTAATAAACTTGCTGCGCAAGGCTGGGAACTGGTTTCTGTTACAAGCACCTCCGGTGAGGACCATGCTGCTTATCTGCGCAAACAGAAATAGAAAAATCACACAACAACTCGCTCAATAGTACTCGGTTGTGGATATCGGGGACAGTATACTCATACACAAAACCAGGCCGCTTACATGTACTGGCTTCGACTTAATCTTACAGTTGCTGCATGTTTTCGCTTGATCGATAAACCGGCCAATGCCGGAGGTTTAACATCCTATTTTCTCGCTGAGGCCCGGAGAACGCAAAGGAACTCGAATAAAACGATACTGCCTTTACAAAAAAATATGTCACCTCAGCGCTCTCTGCACCTCTGCGAGAGTAAATATCTATAGCCTTTTCATATAGCCAATCTCGACTGTACTGGCATAAAATCATAGTCGGAGTTTGAATTAACCTGACACTGACTATCAGATTAAATCCTGAATATCACAGCTTATCTGTTAGATAATAAGTATTTTGCTCACTAATTTACTTAATCATTAATCCTATGGAAAGCAGTTTGACCCCTGGCAACATTACAGCACTGTTTGGCTCCATGATTGTGCTGGCCTTTATTCCGAGTGCCAGTGTTCTGGTCGTATCAGCCAGGTCGGCTGCCAGCGGATTTACTCACGGCGTATTCACAACCATCGGCATAGTGGTTGGTGATATTTTTTTTATAATACTGCACTATTCCGGTGACAGTATACTTATATAAAAAAACAAAGCCGCTTATTAGCCAGATAATAGCTATACTTCCCTGCAACTCCACAGACGTTTAATACGGGGGAGTCGTAGCAAATGAAACACGTAATACTGGCTCTTGCCGCACTTCTCGCTATACCTGCATCGGTATTTGCCATTTACAAACCAGCTCGCGTACTACTCCCGGAGTTATTTGGTGTCAGCTGCGAAAACAAGGTTTGCATAGACGACTTCGACAAGCGGGATTTCGCGATGTCGCTTCTAGACTCTGAAAAACAACGCCTTGAAACGCAATATGGGTTATCTGTTGGCGATCCGAGAATAATCTTTTGTAGTACAAATAGATGCCAACACACATTCGGTCTTGGGAGCAAAGCCGGTTTCACGTTTGGTACGTTTGGTATCGCAATATCACCGCGAGGATGGAAGGCATACTATGTGGCCCATGAGCTCATCCATTACTGGCAGTCTGAAAACTTTGGAAGCCTCGTTTTGCTGAATGGGGAGCCCTGGCTTATCGAAGGCATGGCCTATGCACTTAGCAACGATCCTCGAACTCAGCTGCATGAGCCTTTTGAGTCCTATCGTAAGACATACCACGAATGGCATCGCAACAACGCCGGAATTCCGCTGATAAAAGCAGTTGGTGAGGCGCTCTGAAACCTATCATTTAACAATTTGCGCCGGCCGACATCGGCGCAAGTATGCAACCGCATCTGGCTTCAATATTCAGGCACCCGAGTTACCCGC
>Ga0316193_10001582_pt1 | contig 15486 bp, 17 predicted proteins | sample MerIslsedime2_MG_FD_207735 | JGI IMG/M metagenome (GOLD analysis project Ga0316193, IMG submission 207735) | Coastal sediment microbial communities from Maine, United States - Merrow Island sediment 2 | ecosystem: Environmental > Aquatic > Marine > Coastal > Sediment | place: USA: Maine...
AAACTTTATAGATTCATACTGTTATTGTTGATTGTGGGAGCGGTTTTCAACCGCGATTTACTCGGTCTGGAATAAACCTATAAATGAAATTTCATATAAGGGCATCTAACATCTCTTTTCACCGAAACCTGAAACCTTGTTTTCCTTACAACATGTTGTCAGAAAAAAACCGATATGGGCCTATAAATTAAATCCTATTTTCGAATGAGGCGTCGGCATTGACTTAATACCACAACATAGGGCGTCTCTTCTTTTTTTGATCCGCAAAATAAGGTGGATTTTTTAATCTTTAATTTTTTTAATCTGTTAACTGGACGAAATCGTGGTTTTTTATTGACAAGACCTAAGATAAATTTTATATCTGCCCCTTGATTGAAAAAATGGGAATCTTTGAAATTATTTTGAATATTAAATCCATACTAAAACGGTCGAGAGGAGGTGACATCGGCAAGACCCTTAAGAGAGAATTTTTCTATGTTTCAGGTGCAAATATTAACTAAAATGGAGGTAAATAATGGCAAAACACGAAACCCCTTTGTTGGACCAGCTTGAAAGCGGGCCGTGGCCGAGCTTCGTGTCTGATCTCAAGCAGCAGGCCGAAGTGAGGGCCAAAAACGAGGCCAACGTAGAATTCCAGATTCCCCAGGATGTCGTTGAAGATCTTATCGGGGTTCTGGAACTTTCATTCAAGCACGGCCGCACCCATTGGAAGCACGGCGGTATCGTCGGTGTCTTCGGCTATGGCGGCGGTGTTATCGGCCGCTATTGCGATCAACCGGAAAAGTTCCCGGGTGTAGCGCACTTCCACACCATGCGTGTCGCCCAGCCCAGTGGAAAATTTTACACTGCCGAATATCTGCGCCAGCTGTGTGATTTGTGGGATTTCCGGGGCAGCGGTGTCACCAACATGCACGGTTCCACCGGCGACATCATTTTTCTTGGAACCACCACCCCCCAGCTGGAAGAAATCTTTTACGAGATGACCCATACCCACAACCAGGACCTGGGCGGCTCCGGTTCCAACCTGCGGACCCCTGCCGATTGTATTGGTTCGGCCCGCTGCGAATATGCCTGCTATGACACCCATGCACTTTGCTATCATCTGACCCAGGAGTACCAGGATGAGCTTCACCGGCCGGCATTTCCCTATAAGTTTAAATTCAAGTTCGACGGTTGCCCGAACTGCTGTGTGGCATCCATCGCCCGGGCGGATATGGCATATATCGGAACCTGGAGAGACGACATCCCCATCGACCAGGAAGCCGTTCAGGCTTATATCGGCGGCGAGCTGCCGCCCAATGGCGGTGGCTTTGCCGGACGCGATTGGGGTCCCTTTGATATCCAAAAAGAGGTTATCGATCTTTGCCCCACCGATTGCATGTGGATGGAAGACAACAAACTGATGATCGATAACAAAGAGTGCAACCGCTGCATGCACTGTATCAATGTCATGCCCAGGGCCCTGAGAATTGGAGAGGACAGAGGTCTTTCCATTCTGGTCGGCGCCAAAGCACCGATTCTCGACGGTGCTCAGATGGGCTCCATGCTGGTTCCCTTCATTAAAGCCGAGGAACCCTATGATGAAATCAAAGAGATCATTGAGGGCATCTGGGATTGGTGGATGGAAGAAGGCAAGAACCGGGAGCGTCTCGGTGAACTCATGAAGCGTCAGGGCTTCCAGAAGTTACTCGAGGCGACCGGACTCAAGCCCGATCCGCGGATGGTTTCCGAACCCAGATCCAACCCCTACATTTTCTGGAAGGAAGAGGAAGTCGAGGGTGGTTGGACGCGTGACATCAACGAATTCAGAAAACATCATCAGAGATAGGGGGAAAAAATCATGGCATTTGTATCATCAGGTTACAATCCCGACAAACCGATGGAAAACCGTATTTCGGATATCGGTCCGAGGAAATTTGACGAATTTTACCCGCCGGTAATTGCGAAAAATAAGGGTACCTGGCTGTACCATGAATATATCCAAACCGGCGTGTACTATCATGTGGCAAAATCCGGTGACAAGGTTTTCACGGTAAGGGTCGGCGGTGCCCGGCTTATGAGTACCACCCACATCCGTGAAATCTGCGAAATTGCCGAAAAGCATTGTGACGGCTACCTGCGGTTCACCACCCGCAATAACATCGAATTTATGGTGGACAGTGAAGATAAAGTGAAACCGCTGGTGCAGGACCTTGAAAGCCGCAAGTTTGCCGGCGGCAGTTTTAAATTTCCGGTGGGCGGCACCGGCGCCGGTATCACCAACATCGTGCACACCCAGGGCTGGGTCCACTGCCATACTCCGGCCACGGATGCATCCGGCCCGGTGAAGGCCACCATGGATGTGCTCTTCGATGATTTCAAGAATACTAGATTGCCGGCAAAGTTGCGGGTATCTCTGGCCTGCTGCCTGAACATGTGTGGCGCGGTGCACTGCTCGGATATCGCCATTTTGGGCTACCACCGCAAACCGCCGCTGCTGGACCATGAATATCTGGACAAGATGTGTGAGGTCCCGCTGGCCATCGCGGCCTGCCCGACGGCGGCCATCCGGCCGGCCAAGATCGAATTTGAAGGCAAGAAAGTCAACAGCGTGGCCGTCAAGGAAGATCGCTGTATGTTCTGCGGCAACTGCTACACCATGTGTCCGTCCATGCCGTTGGCCGATACGGAAGGCGACGGTATCGTCATCATGGCCGGTGGCAAGGTTTCCAACCGGATCAGTCCGCCGGAGTTTTCCAAGGTGGTGGTGGCTTTTATTCCCAACGAGGCGCCGCGCTGGCCCCAGACAACTGCAACCATCAAGCAAATAATTGAGGCCTATGCCAAAGGTGCCAACAAATACGAGCGTCTGGGCGATTGGGCGACTCGAATCGGATGGGAGCGGTTCTTTGAGAAATGTGAGCTGGAATTCACCCATCATCTGATTGATGATTTCCGTGATCCGGCCTACTTTACCTGGCGCCAGACCACGCAATTTAAATTCTAAACCTTACAACCGGCGGAGGATGCTCCAGAGCTCCTCCGCCGATGTTTGTCTAAAAGAGGTTATCCTATGGAATACGAGGAAGCGAAACAGAAAATTGTTGAAGCATTACAAAAAAAGCAGAAATCAAAATCCAAGTTTTATTTTAACGATTTATCCAAAATTCTCGAATTAAAACCGCGGGTAGCCAAAAAGCTGATAAATCAATTGGTGACTGAAGAGGTTCTCGAGTACTGGTCCAGCGGCAGCACATCCATGTATGGCCTTAAAGGTACAGGCAAACAAGCGGGTGCCGAACACGAAGAGTAGCTGCTATTTTTCCACCCAGGCCGGTTTAATTTGATTTTTAAACAGGAATCAATGCAGCCAGATGGCATGGAAATTCCCAGATTAATCATTGCCGCCCTGCGCGGCGGTTCGGGAAAGACCATCCTTTCCATTGGAATCATTGCTGCACTGCGCAAGCTTAATAAAACTATTGCACCTTTCAAAAAAGGTCCGGATTATATTGATGCGGGCTGGCTGGCCCTTGCGGCCGACCGACCCTGTTATAATCTGGACTCTTTTCTTTTAAGCCAAAAAGACAATCTTCAGTCATTTCTGTATCATTCTGCAAATCATAGTATATCTGTTATCGAGGGCAACCGGGGCCTATTTGACGGTATCGATCTCGAGGGCAGCACCAGTACGGCGGAGCTTGCCAAACTGCTCCACTGTCCGGTGGTGCTGTGTGTTGATTGCACCAAGATTACCCGCACAATGGCTGCCGTGGTGATGGGGTGTTCATTGTTTGATCCGGATGTTATGGTCAAAGCTGTGATTCTAAACCGGGTTGCCAACCTACGGCACGAAAAAAAATTACGCGACAGCATCGAACACTACTGCGGTGTTCCGGTACTCGGTGCCATTCCCAAACTTGACCAACAGCATTTCCCCGAACGCCATTTAGGACTGGTACCCACGCCTGAACACGACTGGGCCACTGACGCCATTGAAGCAATCGCAAACATTGCCGAACAGAATCTTGATCTGAAGGCCATTTTGAAAATTTCCCAACAAGCGCCTGGGCTGAAGACAGAAGATGAAAGCCAGAAGCCAGAAGCCAGAAGCCAGAAGGCAGACGACAGAGGGCAAGGGACAGAGGACGGAGAATTGAATGCGGAATTGGGAATGGGGAATGCGGAAACCAAAGACCCGATGCCGGAAAACCTATCCTTTTATCGAGAATCGAGAATTCAGCATCCAGTATCGAGAATCGAGAATCCATGTCCCAGAATCGGTATTATTCGGGATTCCGCTTTTCAGTTTTATTATCCGGAGAATATCGATGCGCTTTCCGACGAGGGCGCCGAAGTCGTTTTTGTCAGTCCGTTGAAGGATCGGGAACTGCTTGACTTGGATGCCCTTTACATCGGCGGCGGATTTCCCGAAACCCATGCCGAAAAATTAGCAGACAATAAAAGCTTCAGCCGACAACTGAAGGCACTGGCTGATGACGGGTTTCCCATCTACGCAGAATGTGGTGGTTTGATGTATCTGGGAGAAAAACTGATTTTGGAAGGCAATACCCACCCCATGGTCGGGATCCTTCCGGTGGCATTTGATTTTTATAAAAAACCCCAGGGTCATGGGTACACCATTGTTACCGTCGAGGGTGCGAATCCCTACTATGATGTCGGTACCGAAATCAGAGGACACGAGTTTCATTACTCACGGGTATCAAATTGGACCGGCGCTCAAAGCGATCTGGTTTTTCGCATGAAACGCGGTGTGGGCATCCATAAAGATCGAGATGGAATTGTATACAAGAATGTGCTGGCCACCTACACCCATGTACATGCGCTGGGTACCCCCGGGTGGGCCGCAGCATTGATCCGCAATGCAGTTAAATTTAGAAATTCCCGGTAGTGAATTCTTGCGAAAAACAGAAGCCCAATCAATATACACTGATGTGATTGCGACAATTGCATCATCGGCTGCTAAAATAACTCCCCCCGTTCTTGAGAAACTACTATTAGATAGGTACGGATTAAATAAAAAACAGATCAAAACCGTGATCAGGGATTTGGTTTTTTCCGGGGAACTCACTTACACCTATGAATTCGGCTGTACCTTTCTGGAACGATCTTTGAACAAACCTGTTCGCATCTCACGGCATGTGGTGCTCATCCCTCCCGATCATTCCTATCGATCCAAACCAAACGATGTGGTGGTTCAACTAACGCCCGGCGCTTCTTTCGGCGCCGGTAATCACCCGACGACCCGGCTGGCGATCAAAGCAATTGAATTTGTGCTTTTGGGCTATCCGGCCATTGAAAAAAAACAGGAAGGCACTGTTCTGGATATTGGGACAGGGTCGGGCGTTTTAATTCTCACCGCTGTACTGGGAGGCATGGACGGCGGGTTGGGAATTGATATCGAGCCCTGTGCCCGGGTGGAAGCAGCTGTAAACGTTAAAAACAACGGCCTTGAAGATCGGATCACGATATCAGGACAAACTTTGGATACGATTGATCAACGGTATAGGATGGTTCTGGCAAATTTGCGCTACCCCAGTCTGAAAAGGCTCTATGCCCGGCTGGCAGAGGTTACTGCAGGAATGGGTACGCTCATTTTGTCTGGCATAAAGAACGATGAGGTAGATGATTTACTGGGAATATACGCCAAATCCCGTTTTAAATATTTGTGGTCGGACCATGAGCTTGGCTGGGCGGGCGTTGTTTTGCAAAAGATGGTGCCAACACAAAAGGGGTAGACATCGTGGAGATGTTTACCCCTTTTTACATCAATCGTTAAGTCTCGCTGCTATATTTAGTTCTTGGTTTTCGGATGGCACTTGGCGCAGGTGGTCGGAGCTTTTTTGGGTTTATACTTTTTATTGAACTTTTTGTGGCAATCTTTGCAGTTTGCGTGCAGCGCTTCGGCGTGGTATTCCTTTATTTTTTCCTCTTTGGAAAGCTTCTTTTTGGCCTTTTTGCCCTTGGGTGCTTCTGCCGGCGTTTTGTGGCACTCGATGCATTTTTGAACATCATCGCCGTCTTTTAGTTCAGTAAGCGGTTTGCCGTCTTTATCGTGGTGACACTCTCCGCACTGGCTGGGGTAAAATTCCGGATACGCTTTGGAGTAATCGTCCCAGTGTTTTTTATGTTCGAACTTGACAACACCTTTTTTATGCTCTTTATAGGCCGGATCCTGTAATGGAATCACATCCGGCGTTGATTTCGCATAAATGGCGGCACTTACAAATAAAATAGCAAATCCGATAATCACCGTGGTTATTAAATGCTTTTTGACCATATCCCTCTTACCCCTCCTTTACCTTACTCGCTTTTTTTCTCCACTATTTGTTAATTAAAGACGTCAGACTATCAGTTTAATGTAATTTTGTCAATGGCAATTTCTAAATTGTTAACACATCTAACATTCTGATATTATTATATTATTCATCTTAGGTGTAAGGGCCCAGCTAATTAATTTTAAACTGAAAATGACCTATCATTTGATTAGACGAATTCAATCCTAAAAAAGTTTACAAAAATTGTATTCTTTTTAATTTTTAACCTGCTTCCTGCTCGGCTTCTTCCGGCGTTATCTTTTTCTTGCCGAATATTTTTGCGCCGATGATACTGATTTCATATAGAACCATTAACGGCAGAGCCATCAGGATCTGGGTGATCACATCCGGCGGGGTCAGGATGGCGGCTCCGGCAAAAAATAAGAGCAAGGCATATTTTCTGTTTTTTTTCAGAAAATCCACGGAAACAATGCCCAATTTGGCCATAAAAGTCAAAACCAGGGGAAGCTCAAACACCAACCCAAAGGCCAACAAAAGCTTGGCGGAAAAACCAAAATATTCTTTCATAGAGGGCAAGGGTCGTATGGTGTCGGTGGCAAATCCCAAAAAAAATTTAAATCCCCAGGGGAAAACAACAAAATATCCGAACAGTGCCCCACCGATAAAAAAGAATGATGAAAGGATAACGATGGGAACCATCAGGCGGCGTTCTTTACGGTATAGCCCCGGTGCCACAAACATCCAGAATTGATACAACAAAATCGGACTTGCCACAATCAGCCCGGTAAGCAGCGACACCTTTAAATAAGTAAAAAAAGCTTCGGGCAGTCCGGTATATATGAGATTTTCCCCTTCTTTCATGACATTTATCAAGGGTTGGACCAGGATTCCGAACAACCGTTCTTTGAATCCAAAAGATAAGACGAAACCGACACCAACGGCAATAAAAGCGGTAATCAGTCGTTTGCGAAGTTCTTCTAAATGAGAGGTAAAGGGAAGTTTTTCGTCCTCACGCATCGTCAACAGATCCTTTTGCTTTGTCTTTTTTATCATCGTCAGTGGCGGGCGACGCGTCCTGCATCCCGGTTTCATCTTTTTGAGATGTATCTGTATGGGTGTCTAAATTATCAAATTCCTTTTTGAGTTTTTTTAAATTGCTGAAATCATTCGATGCGGAATCTTTTGTATCGTCTATTTCTTCGTTTTTGTCATTATCGGAGTCTATTTCGTTCGTATTTTGCTTTTCAGGTTTGAGGTTCAGATCAACCGCGTCTTTGACCCCATCATTGATGTCGTTAAAGGTTTCTTTTACTTCAGATATTTCGCTGTCGAGCTGGATGGTCTCTTTAAATTCGTTGGTGGCTCTCTTAAACTCACGCATAGCACGACCCAATGATTTGGCCAGATCCGGTAATTTTTTGGGGCCGATGATGATCAGGGCGAGGGCCAGGATCACAAGCATTTCAGGCATGCCGATGCCAAACATATGCCTCTCCTAAATTAGTCTCTTGTTAAGTGTTTAAAAGAATTGTTTAAGTACTTGTTTCAGAACCATGTGTCAAGAATAACCAGCAACCAGTCACAGCAACCTCAACGTAAACTCTAACTGACTCAGTTACAAATCATTGGATTCTTTGAAAATGACGTGGCCTTAAATAGCCGGCAACCAGAATCAGGGGGTCGATTTTAATACCAGAAAATATAGTTTTCCGGTGTGCTTTAAATGTCCGGCGGCGATTTCTGCATAGGACCCGTTTCCCCAGAACAAATCGGCCCGACCCGGCCCTCTGATTGCCCCGCCGGTGTCCTGATTCAAAGCAAAGCGCGAAAAGCGCTGCCATCTGTGAATTTTCCCGGCATCGTCGATCAATGGTTTTTCGGTCTCGATAAAAGCCAGGGCAGCCGGAGGAAATATGCGGCGATCCAGAGCGATGGAACGCCCGGCTGTTAACTTGACATTGATATTGCCCAACGGACCGTTGGGCTCAATTTTAAAAAATACGTAGCTGGGATTATAATTTAAAACCGTATCGATCTCATTGGGATGACGGTGCAAATATTCCCGTATTTTTTGCATGGACATGTCGGCCGCAGAAATTTTTTCCTCATCGATCAACAACTTGCCGATGCTGCGATACGGCTTCCCATTGGTGATCTGATAATGAACATTAAAAACGTCGCCATTTTCCAGTTGAACCTTGCCAGATCCCTGTATTTGAAGAAAAAAGACGTCAACAGGATCCTCGGCCCAGGCCAGGACCTCGGCCTTGTCTTCAAGCACGCCGTCCGTTTCAATTTCACTGCGGTCATAATAGGGCACCACCGTTTGATCTGTATAGCGAGCGATGATTTTTTCGCCTTTGAATTTTTCATGAAAAAGAGAAAGGTCGATGGTAATCAGATCCCGGGGGCGGGTGTAAATCGGATATCGATATTGTTCACTTCGGACCAGACTGCCGTTTAAAAGAGGCTCATAATATCCGGTATATAAGACCTCTCCCTTGCCATTGCGTCCTACCGAGCGATAGATTCGATAATTGGATTGAATAAATTCTTTAAGATCCTGAAAAGAAGGCCGGGTTTGAATAAAATCCAGGAAATGCTGCAGGCTTTTGATCATGTGTTCGGCGTTGTACTGGTCTTCTCCGAAAATAAACTGACGGTCGGCGGGTATTTTGTTCAGGTAGGACAGACTTTGTATAATGCTCTGTTCCAGGTCGTTATAGGTCATATCGTCTATAAAATCCGGGTACGACCAGGAGGAGATCCGCTCCATGGCATTTTCTCTGGTCGGTGGTTTGACCATGGGCTTGCAGCCGGAAAACAATAGCGTGACGATGATGGTAAATGATACTAATATTAGATAACTATAGATAAATTTTTTTATCATTTCTATTTTTAATTTTCCTCGAATTTAGAACAATTTGGCTTTTGAATATTTTTATTTTTTATCTGAAATTCTTTTATATGTGCCGCTTTTCCCACCCGATTTTTCCAGAAGCTGAATGCTGGAAACCGTCATTTCACGGTCATAGGATTTACACATATCGTATACGGTCAAGGCTGCCACCGCCACCGCGGTGAGAGCTTCCATTTCAACACCGGTCTGATCAATGGTGCGGACTGACGCTTCAATGCAGATCCGACTGTTTGTCTCATCCGGTTCAAAGCCAACCTGAACATGGGTAAGATTCAGGGGGTGGCACATGGGAATGAGTTCGGACGTTTTTTTAGCAGCCATGATACCGGCAATTCGAGCAGTTTCCAGGACATTTCCTTTTTTTACTTTCTGGTTCCTGATCAGGCGGAAAGTCTCCGGTTTCATAGAAACCGCAGCGCCGGCCACGGCAACTCTTACCGTGGGTTTTTTACCGGTAACATCCACCATTCTAACGTGCCCTTTTTCATCTAAATGAGTAAATGAAGACATGGTAGTTTCCTAACCCGGCCTAACCGGTACCAAAAATGAAATAATCTTTAAAATTAACGGTTGTGCATAAGCGGCAAGATACTGGATACTTGATGCTGGATAAAATAAGGAAAGTTATCTTTTAATATCCAGTATCCAGAAACCAGCATCCAGCATCATTCCAATAAGGAGATTACAATGTAATATTAAAATTTTTTTGCCACAAAATGTACAAATATAATTTCTAAGCGCCTAAGGATTGAATAATGAATAATTGTGGTAGTCGCTTCGCTCCATCTATCCTATCATCAATTGTAAAAGTATTCTGTTTTTGACGTCACGGTTGACTTGATGAGATTGAGTGTGTCGGTCAAAACAGCAATCACGTTCTCCCGGATATCACCGGCCACCACCAAAAGCATCACGTCATCCCCGATGGTTAGATCCCTGTCCTCTGCGATCTCAACCCGAATATCCAAAATACCGGGTCGTTTCTTTTGTTCCGATATGATTTGATCCAGTTTTCGGTGGTCCACGGTAACGCTAAGCCCTCTGACTTTGCGCCCATCGCGGGACGTCCCCCGAACAACACCATTATGGCACAGAACCATTCCGACCTTATCGAAATCCGGGTGGCTCTTAATCGCATCCATTGTAGTAGAAATATCCATATAAACTCCTATTTTCAGAAAACAGATACCAAAAGACAGATGACAGTAGACAGAAGTCAGAAAACAGATACTAGAAAATGGTTTGCAGATGCCGGCGGTTTATGAATTGAGAACTCCAGGCTTGTCAACTCTATGCTCTCCCGCACGAAATCAATAGGCTTTGTTCATTGCGATCAGCTCCTCTGCGCGCACCAGATCCTCCGGTGTATTGATATTGAAAAACGATATCAGCTCGGGATCTTTTTGAAGCAATACGCTTTCCGGAATGTACTTAATCCGATGGCCGCGAAAAGCCCATTGGATCTTAAATTTGTTTTCTTTAAGGTGTTGCTCAGCCTGTTTAAGGCAGCGTTTCGAATATATCGCACACAGCGGTTCAAAACCTGCAGCCGTCTCAGGCATGATGATATCCGTATTGTTCTCAATTTGTTCAACGAGGGATTTAACCAATTCCCTTTTTAAGAAAGGTGTATCGCAGGCCGAAAAGAAGGCAAAGGGATTCTGCATGTAAAAGAGACCGGCATGAATGCCGGTTAGCGAGCTTCGAACAGAGAAAATATCGGTAACAATGGTTAAGTCCCAATCAATAAACTGCAGGGGGTGGTTGGTCACTAAAATGACTTCAGCGAACAGATCTGAAAAAATATCATACAATCGATCCAGTATGCGTCTTTGGCCGACATGTACAAACGCTTTATTCTGACCATTAAAACGGGTGTTCAATCCGCCGGATAATATCACTCCCGTGCAGGGATGTGTCATAATTTTTGTTGTCCTATCATCAATACCGCCAATTCTCAGTCCGAAATGAACATAAGAAAAATAACATGTAAAATCAAGGTAAAATCAAGCTGTTCGTGCCTGGAGTGACCAAAGCCGATGACAATGATGTTGATCTCAGAACCGTAAATGGTATACAGGTCAGATTACAGAGTACAGATGGCAGATGACGGATGGCGGAACTCACTCAAACGAAAATCCATGTTAGTTCGCTTCGCTCTTGATTAAATTAAACGAGGGATAGTTATATGGGAACTCACGAACATAAGCAGCAGGCACCGAAAAAGGTTACCATTGGAATCATAACGATATCAACGACCCGAGCTCTGGCGGATGATAGCAGTGGGAAATGGATCAGCAAGCAGGCGGTCAATGAAGGACACGAGGTCGTACATCATCAGGTTATAACCGACGATGCCGAAATCATTGCATCCACCGTGAAAAATGTTATTCGACATCCACGACCCCAGGTGATTCTAATGACCGGCGGGACAGGCATCACTGCAAAAGATGTTACCATTGAAGCGGTCAACCCCATGTTCGCTAAAATTCTAACGGCCTTTGGCTCCCTATTTGCGAATTTGAGTTTTGAAGAGATCGGATCGGCCGCCTTTTTATCGCGGGCCACGGCCGGTATCATTCACAAAACCGTTGTATTTTGCATGCCGGGCAGTATCAATGCGTGCCGCTTAGCCTGCCGAAAACTGATTTTCCCGGAACTGGGCCATTTGGTGAAACATGTTCTGGACTAAATTTAAAAGGATATATATCAACTGTCCCAGGCGAATTGTTTCTTTTTGGATTGCTTTGGATATTCTTTTTGAACGCCGTTGGATTTGGTTCCAGTCAGTATCGTAAAATAATATCCTTTATGCGGTTTGAGCGTATACTCAAAGCGTTTCTGCCCGATCGGATCCGAATGTGCGATTTTTCTCTCAATTAGCTTCATCGGCTTTTTATTCTTGCGATCGTAAACATAGTACAATCCGGCGATATCGTCCCCGTAACCGGTCCGGTTCTTACGCCGTGCTCTGGCAATCGCTTTCATTGTTTTGACCACCTCACCCTGATTTTTGATATCCCTTTGAAATTGTACATAGGTTTCTTCCTGAACCGGACGCTATCTGATATCGAAATGGATCGTTTTCTCTATTTTATTGCTGACGACATCCAATTCCAATTTATCAGGCACTCCCCAGAAATACAGTATTAATTTTCCGTCTTTATGGCGGGTGTAATCGCCCTTTTTCAAGCGCCTGCCCTGGGCATCATACGCCATGATTTGAATAATATCTAATTTCCCGCAACCGAGCGTAACTTCATTCTTGTTGAATGTGACAGACATCTTTTGGCCTGAATCAAGAATCTGCTCCAATGGCCTATCATTGGTATCTTTAACAAAACCCAGACGATGAATGCCGGACGCCAAATTAAATTTCACACTGCCGAAAGCCGCATGGGCTTTCTGAATATCACCTTCTTGTAGACTGAAACTGGTTTTTTTTGCGGCGGAAAATGAATTTCCTGCCAGATATAACGGTTTATCTTGTCCGAAAAAATGGACTTCCCAATCCACCAGACCGTTAAACGGCCCTTTCGGCAACTGTATGGTCAGATTGTTGTTCCATGACATCTGTGAGCCTTCCCGCCATTCAACGTCAAGGTTATCAAGATTTTCTATCGTGTATGGCACGTAATTTTTTATCGGATTACTGCTATAACGCACACGTTTCGGGTTTTCGGGTCTGTGGGATAACTCAAGCGCTTTGCCACCGTTGAGATCTACATCAACATCAAATGTGTAGTCACGTCTCTGTTTGACAGCGACTACTTTGAGTTTGGCAATGACCCCCTGGAATCGGGCGGCCACCGATGATGAACCGCTCACGGACTCATGGGATGCCAGCGCTCGCCCGGTTCTGTCATTGGCAAACAACCGTATGTCTTCGGCACCGCGGTATTCGATCTTGGCCACATCTCTTTCCAGACGGTCCAGCTTAACAACTACGCCATTGATATTTTTCTGGTCACCGACCGCTTCTTCGGATTTAAAATCTATCTGTTCCAGCGCTGACGGCAATAATAGGTTGAAGCGAATTCTGGCAGTGCTGAGTGCTGTTGCCGGGGTTCCTTTTTGGATATTCAAGGTGATATGGCCGGGTGTCGTGCTGCCGGGATTAATTTTAAATTTAAATTGATCTTCCACCCGAAGTTTTTACGCTCAGCACATCGAAGGTGAGTTCCGCCAATCCAGCGTTGGGGATGTCGACCGGATCCAGTGTTAACGTCATATGTGGATCATCGCCCGCGTCCCAATAATTTCCGGGGAAAATCCGTTGTTTAACTATTTCGGGAATACTTTTTTTTAGCTTGTCAACATTGACAGATGCCGTTAAAACAGATTCATCCGTATAATTGGTGGTGATGGAACCTTCAGTGGGCTCCAGCTGCATACCTTGAGCAAAAAGTTGACCAATGGTGGCTTGGGAAAGTTCGGAGATAAACGCCTTGTCATCTGCTGCGGACCAGGTGAATTCTAATGCCAGTTTATTTTCTTCGAATTCGATAGTTTGTTGATATCGCGGATTTTGAATCAGCTCGATAAGGTTCAGAACAATACCATCGGCGTTTAAGTCGTGCTTATCCCCTGAATTCAATTCTTGATATATCCTTTCGCCGTCTACACCATTGCGGAAACGCTGCACATAACTTAAGGTCCTGGGTCCATCTTCATCGAGCCGGAAGCCCAAGGCGAGCGCTTCAATCTTTTCAATAGGTCCGGTCATTTTAGCAAGAATTCTGCTCCCCATTGCGGCCGCCATAGCGATTTGAAGATTGTCTTTGATCCCGGGCAGATCTTGAATCTTATCCTCCCACCCGGCTTTAAGATTTTCAGGAATTCGAATTGCCAACGACCCTAAACTTTGAGGTGTCTCGATGGCTGCCGCCATCTGGGCAACCAGTGTCTGATTCAGATTCTCGGGGTTTTCGAGCCCCGGCAGAAAGGATTTCGGCGCCATAACAGCCCCATTTTTCCCAAAAAGGACGCGGTAAATATCAATTGGGAAATCTTTTTGTATTTTGGCTGGGATCGCTTCATTCTTCAGTCGATAGGATCCATCCGGCATGTGCTCCAATATCGTGTGAATAGCGATGGCCTTCTTGATTTTTGTCTCAAGACGGTTGGGTTCGCTACTGTGCAAAACTGCCACCGGCAACACCGTATGCTTTGGATCCGGGTAGAGGTATATCTGCAATCTTTTTGCATCAAATGAGTTGATGGCCGAGACTGCGTTAGCATAATTGGCATCTTTTTTTTCATTAGGTATCCGGCGTTCAAGGGCTTCCAATGCCAAAGGAAGATTGATATCCAGATTTAGAAATGGTTTTCTTTATTCGGATCCTGATCTTTTTCGGACGATCCCGCGAGAAATTTTGTGAATTGAGGGCCAAAATATATGACACCGACGCCGACCACTATCAATGCCAGGACTGCCGCCAACAGTCGGGACTTTCTCCAAAGCGGTGCGGAAGGCTTTGCAGGTGATGGCGTAAGTGGTGGCGAAGATTTTGCCGTTTTCGATGAGTTCCGGTTGGCGCTGTTGGTTTCGAGCGCTTTTTGCGGCGGTAGAATCGTTGAATTCCTCGGAACCAGCGAAATTGCATGACCGCACGATTTGCATTTTACCGCCGTAACGTTTTTAGGGATTCTGCTCCGATTAACTCTATAGGTTTGCGGCAATTTAGACAAGTGATCTTGCTAGTGGTTTCATCCGGGGTTTTCGTAACCGTATGGTGCTGTTTTAGAGAAATGGCGTGTCCGCAGGCCTTGCATTTTGCAGCTGTTACGGTTGGCGGTATTTTTTCAGAGTTAATCGCATATGATTTTTTACAGTTTGGACATGAGACTTTCATCTAAGCTAACCTTTAATTTGATCTAAGATGTTTGAAATGAATAACTTGGGACATACTAATTTACGATGATGTAAATGCAATTGCCTTAAACCTAAACTGAACCCCTCTAACCTTGGTTAAAGCACCTTGATGACGACCAAGGTCTCGTCATCCTTCCTTTCAACAGGAAAACGAAAATGTTCCAGGGCCTCAAACACCTCTTTAATGATGCTCGTGGCCGGTAATTGAGCATGGTTACGGATCACCCGGTTAAACCGATCGGCACCGAACAATTCATTTTGTTCATTGTGGGTTTCTTTAATGCCATCCGTTCCGATAAGAATGATCTGTCCGGGGTGTAGTTGTTTTTCGGATTCTTCATAGACCCAGTCTTCCATTACGCCCAGTGGCAACCCTTCACCGCCCAGCGCTTCAAAGGAGTCCTCAGAGGGAT
>Ga0316193_10001587_pt1 | contig 15475 bp, 12 predicted proteins | sample MerIslsedime2_MG_FD_207735 | JGI IMG/M metagenome (GOLD analysis project Ga0316193, IMG submission 207735) | Coastal sediment microbial communities from Maine, United States - Merrow Island sediment 2 | ecosystem: Environmental > Aquatic > Marine > Coastal > Sediment | place: USA: Maine...
AGCAATAAGGAATAATAATATTGCCAACTAATACTGTTCGAGGTTATCTGTAATGCCCGTGTTGCTGCGTATTCTGGCGATTTTACTGCTCAAGGCGGGGCCACAGCATCTGCCATATTCATTGTCGTTGTGTGCAATATTGACCTTGCTTTACCTGGCGAGCGGCGTACTGGTACTGACGACATCAATGAGTATTGGCCAGGCGACCGTGAACATGGTGCTCGATGTTGCTGTGCTTTTCGCCTTCAGCTATTTTTGCCTGTCGCTTTTAAAATTCAGGGCGCGTTTTGTGCAAATGGTGTCTGCACTGTCTGGAATAGGCGTTGTGTATCATTTGCTTGCCTGGCCTTTATTTATCCAGATACACAATATGCAGCCACAGCAACAAGGCGCTAAAATCGCTGCTTTGCTGATGCTTTTGCTTGTCAGCTGGCAGGTGCTTGTATTCGCCCATGTGTTTCGTCATTCAATGCAAATGAGCATGATGCGCGCACTTGCTCTATCATTTGGCTATCTGTTTTTATCTATGGCTGCAGCTGAAGTCATATTACCTGGAAGTTAACACTACTATGCATATCCATATACTAGGAATCTGCGGTACCTTTATGGGCGGCGTCGCCCTGCTTGCAAGGCAGGCCGGCCACACAGTCAGTGGCTCGGACCAGAATGTCTATCCACCGATGAGCACACAACTCGAACTGGCGGGCATTAGCTTATGTGAAGGCTATAACCCGGAAGATATTACCGAGAGTGTTGACCAGGTTGTCATCGGTAATGCGATGTCACGCGGCAACCCGATGGTCGAATACGTGCTGAATAATAATTTACCGTATACCTCGGGGCCGCAATGGCTGTCGGAGAACGTACTGAGCAATCACTGGGTTCTCGCTGTTGCCGGCACCCACGGAAAAACAACAACTTCAAGTATGGTTGCGTGGATCCTGGAGTGCGCTGGCCTGAACCCGGGCTTTCTGATTGGTGGTGTACCGGCGAATTTCGGCTTATCAGCGCGCTACGGTGATTACCCGTTCTTCGTGGTCGAAGCCGATGAGTACGATACCGCTTTCTTCGACAAACGTTCCAAGTTTGTACACTACCAGCCGCGCACCTGTGTGCTGAATAATCTTGAATTCGATCATGCGGACATTTTCGATGACCTGGGTGATATCAAGAAACAGTTTCACCACCTGGTGCGGACAGTTCCCGGTGAAGGCAAGCTGATCGTCAACGGCGCGGACCCGAACCTGGATGATGTCATTGATATGGGCTGCTGGTCACCCATCGAGAAGTTCTCTGCGGCCGGCGAATACTGGTCTATCGGCTCATGTACGGAAGACGGCAATCAGTTTGATGTCTGTGTCGATGGCAAGGTTGCAGCACAGGTGAACTGGACCATGCATGGTGCACATAACAGGTTGAATGCACTGGCGGCAATTGCTGCTGCAAGGCATGCGGGTGTCCCGGTAGAGCAGGCCTGCGATGCGCTTGGCAAGTTCAAGGGGATTAAACGACGTTTGGAGCTGCTGGGGGAAATAGGCGGCATCACGGTATATGATGATTTTGCCCATCACCCCACGGCGATCATCGAAACCCTGTCAGCCGTTAAAGAAGTTTCAGGCGACGGCCGCATACTGGCCGTGCTGGAACCGCGCTCAAATACAATGCGAATGGGTGTGCATAAGAAACGATTGCTGGATTCGCTGCAACAGGCAGACAATATTTATCTTTTTCAGCCGGATAATATCGACTGGAATCTCGCTGACCTGGCGCGGCACTCATCAGTAACAGCCGAAGTGTATGATGATGTGGCCGAGATTATCAAAGATGTTGCCAGGCAGGCACAGCCTGGAGACCATGTTGTCATCATGAGCAATGGCGGCTTTGAATCAATTCATACAAGGCTGCTGCAGGCACTGGAAAAACAGGCTGCCTGAGTATGCCGGCAATCGACTCGCGCAAGCACACAATCGCATTAGGCATGACCGGGGCATCCGGCGCTCAATATGGCTTTCGATTACTGCAAAGCCTGCTCGCCGCAGATCACCGTGTTCACCTGATGATCAGCAAGGCGGCGCAGGTCGTCATTGGCATGGAAACAGATATTTCGCTACCGGGCCGTAGCGGTGACATACAGAAAGTCCTCAGTGAAAAATTCAATGCGGGGTATAAACAACTGCGGGTATTCGGTGAAGACGAATGGACGGCGCCCGTTGCCAGCGGAAGTAATGATGTCAGTGCCATGGTCGTATGTCCCTGTTCCATGGGTGCACTGTCTGCGATTGCGCATGGCGCGAGTAATAACCTGCTGGAACGCGCAGCCGATGTCATGCTGAAAGAGCGAAAGAAGCTGGTACTGGTGCCGCGCGAATCACCGTATTCGGATATTCACCTGGAGAACATGCTTAAACTATCGCGCATGGACGCAGTTATCGTTGATGCCAATCCGGGCTTTTACAACAAGCCTGAAACAGTGGATGACCTGGTTGATTTCGTGGTGGGAAAAATTCTAGACCAGCTGGGTGTTGAGCATAAGCTGCAGCCGAAGTGGGGCGTTGGTAAGTGACTTTCTGTTTGTAAGCCGCAAATCACGCAAACAGCGCGAATGTATACAGGCCCATAACTAGTTTGCGCTATTCGCGTTTCTAGCGGCAAATCCATCACCAGTTTATCAATGTCGTCGCCCCCTGGTGCGAAATGCAGGATGGCACCTTAATACACCCGCTCCTATAATTTGGCATCGATTCTTGAAAATCCACACTCATTTTAAATTTTTACACCAGCTGTCGGAAAAGTTGTCATTTTGTGTTGATTTCTTTAACACTTCGCTCTATATTTAACGCGCCGCAAATGAAAATGGCCTGCAAGCACTAAGAAAACGTTATTATCATAATTATTTCAAGTGCTTACGCTATTTTCACAAATGTATAAAAAGCCCGCTGAAGCCCTGTAATTGGGAATATCGGCCCATAAATGAACCAAATCACCCTGTAAATCGCTTAGATTTACCCAGAATATACGCTTTCATGCGTATCAATCTAACAGTGGTTGCTCACTTTATGGCTGCTCAGAAAATCTACAGATTACTGATTGTTTACTTATATGCATGCATGTTTGCTGTCTTTCTGTCGGGCTGCTCTGGAGGGTCCGGAGATCAAGCCGGAACATCAACATCTGTAGCTGGAAGTTATATTGATATTGCTGCCATTCCCGGCCCCATCGTTGCCGCTAAAGTGGGTCAAGTGGTTGTGCTGGATGACAGTAAGTCGTATGCCAAATCAAGGGAGCCTCTGAGTTATAACTGGTCCTTCTCCTATAAACCAGCTGGCAGTAATGCCAAATTGCAGGACGCCACATCAGCGACTCCCAGTTTCGTCGCCGACGTTCGTGGTGTCTATATGGTGCAACTGGTGGTCAGTGCTGAAGGCGTTTCCAGTCAACGCGCCATTACGTCTGTCGTGGTCACCAATCCGGGCGAACGTCCAACCGGTCCTTTTTATCATGAAGGTTTGTCGTCAAATTGCGTGAATTGTCATAACGATGATTTCATTACGATTCCGAGTAAAGGGCCGGTACACATCGGTGCCAGTAACGTGTGCCAGAGCTGTCATACACCCCAGGGATTCAACATTATCCCTGCTGTCGATCATCAGGAAGTTTTTGGTAATTGCAGCCAGTGTCACAATAATGAAGTAGCCATCGGTAAATCTCAATTTCATTCGCCAACGAATGCCGAGTGCAATGACTGCCACAATACCATTGCATTTCTGGAGAGAAATCCGGATGGCAGCTTTGATCATTCGAATATTGGCAGGGCATGCAGCGGCTGCCACAATGGCACTGTGGCCACTGGTAAGACGCCTGCCACAGATGACATCCCCGCCGGCACACACCCGGTCACCAACTCTGAATGCGGTTACTGCCATACCACGGCCAGTTTCCTGGGAGCATACCCCGACCATACCGGCGATGCCGTTGTGGGTAACAGGTGCGATTCCTGCCATGGTGTGTCCCCAAATGATCAACCCAGTGATCCACCGGTCGGTCATCCTGTGACAAACGTCGATTGCGATACCTGCCATAGCATCGTGAGTTTCAAAATGCCTGGTGGTCTTTTCAACCACAGCCTGGTTGATCCCTCGGTGCAATCATGTGAATCTTGCCACAACGACAGCACTAGCATAAACGCACCCGCGAAGTCTTCTGCGGTGCCCGCTCACCCGGTCACCACATCAGATTGTGGCGCGTGCCATAATACTGATACTTTTACTGGTGCATTCCAGGATCATACCAACATCGCTAACAACTGCCAGTCCTGCCATGGCGTTTCGGCCAGTGGCAAGTCGCTAAATCATATGCCGACGAATCCCAATAACCCGGGCACTGTAAATGACCAGGATTGCGTGGATTGCCATAGCACTGGTACATTCAGCACGGGTACCTATGACCATGCCGGTGTCAATAGTGGCTGTACTTCCTGCCACAACGACGTGATCAGTGTGGGCAAGCTGCTGAACCACATACCGACCAATCCCGCTAACCAGGATTGCGTCGATTGCCATGACACCCTTACCTTTGCCGGCGTGATATTTGACCACGTGGGTATAAATACCAGTAATTGCGCCTTATGCCATGATGGTGATATTGCACTTGGCAAGTCGTTGAATCATGTACCGACGAGCTCGGACTGCTCTTCGTGCCACGTCACCAACGACTTTACGACCTTTGCAGGTATTACCTTCAACCACTTTGGTATTAACAATAACGACTGTGCGTCCTGTCATGACACGGGTATTGCTACCGGTAAAACCGGCGTGACGGGTGACTATCTGCATATCCCCGCTCAGGGTGAATGCAGTGTCTGTCACGATTCCACGGCTGTGTTTACATCGACAACGTTTTCGACTTCAGTTCATGCAGGCATCACCCGTGGTTGCGAAGGCTGTCACAGTGGTCAATTCAGCACGATCTCTGGCAGTCTCTACGGAAAACCAGGCAATCATATACCAACGGCTCAGGACTGTGATGTGTGTCACACAGTGGCCAGATTCAAACCCTCGGATTTTGATCATACGGGTATCACCGGTAACTGTGTCTCGTGCCACAACGGCAATTTTGTGAACGTTGGTGTGAAAGGTGCCAGTGCGGCACCGAATACGCCGATCCATCAAAATACAAGCGGTGACTGTTCCGTATGTCATAACACGACTGATTTTGCCGACGCGTTTGTCGATCACAACGGTCCAGAGGTCGTGGGTAAAAGATGCGATTCCTGCCACAACGGTATTGATGCAACCGGCAAGAATGCCAAGACCAATCCACCCCATGTGTCAACAACTCAGGATTGCAACATCTGTCACGTAGCAGGCGGCACCTTTGCGCCGGCGGTGTTCAATCATGATGGTATTGTCAACAATTGTGCGTCGTGCCACGACGGTGTAGCAGCGACCGGCATGTCACAGAACCATCTGCCCACGAACGGGCAGGATTGCTCCGTGTGCCATATCACATCGGATTTTGCCAATGCCAGGTTCAATCACGCCGGCATCGTTGATAACTGTGCTTCGTGCCACAATGGCACAACCGCCAGCGGCAAAACACCGCCACCGAACCATGTGCCAACCAATGAAGATTGCCATGTGTGCCACGTAACCACGGGCTTTATACCCGCAACGTTTGATCATAGCGGAATCGTGGGTAACTGCAGCTCCTGTCATAACAATGTATTTGCCATAGGTAAATCGGGCAGCCATGTATTAACAAATCAGGATTGCGGTGTCTGTCATAACACCACTACCTTCATCGGCGCGGTGTTTGACCATACCGGCATCGTGGACAACTGTTCGTCCTGCCACGGGGTTACGGCGACCGGTATGAGTAATGATCACATATCGACTGCGCTGGATTGCCATTTCTGTCATACCACCGCGACCTTCGTCGGTGGCACCTGGTTCCATGATGCCAGCACTAGAAATAATTGCGATAGCTGTCACAGTCCAGGCAATGGCGCGGCATCCAAGCCAAATGGTCATTTAAATACGACTGAGCAGTGTGACGTGTGTCATACAACAGACCGCTGGGCGCCGACCGACTTTAGGCATACCTCTAAGAACTACCCGGGCGACCACAGAAGGAATCCTGGTTGTACGGGCTGTCACAAAGGATCGATAGGTGGCGGTATCAATCGTGACAATTATCCTGATCAAGAAAGATACGCGCCATTCTGTGCCGGCTGTCATGCGGGTGATTTCGAGAGTGAAGGCGATCACATTGGCGGCAGGAGTGGTACCATCGAGCAGAACAAGAACTGCGGCCAGAGTGGCTGTCACAGGGTCTCGAGCAGTGGATTCTGATTGGTAAGCAATTAATGGCCCAGGTGATTAGTCAGACAGGGCCCTGTCAGTGTTTACACTGGCAGGGCTCTTTTTTATGAATATCTAATTTCACCGCAAAGACGCAAAGGACGCAAAGTTTTATTGGTTGTTGAACCGCGGAGACTAAACCGCCAGACATGATTTGAACAGCCAAAGACCGGGCCTCTGGGCGAAGGGCATGAAGCCCGAAGCAAATCTCCAGGAGCATGGGAGATCTCTCACATTCATTCGAGATGAAAACAACAATAAACCTTTGCGTCTCCGCGCCTCTGCGGTTCAATAGTCAATCAGCTTTGCGCCCTTTGCGTCTTTGCGGTAAACATATAAAAAACGGCCCCATTGGGGCCGTTTTTGTGTCGGCTTTTTGAGCCATGGCTCAGGCGCTGCTGACATCCACTGCCTGCAGGCCCTTGTCACCTTCGGCAAGCGAAAACACAACGCGCTGGCCTTCGCCCAGGGAGCGGTGACCCTTGCCCTGGATAGAGCGGAAGTGGACGAAAATATCGTCACCATTTTCACGGGTTATAAAACCGAAGCCCTTGGCTGCATTGAACCATTTGACCGTCCCTACTTCCTGTCCGGCGCCAACATTGGCGCTGGCCTCGCTGCCGCTGCTGAGCTTGACCGCCAGCACGCAGGCAACAAAGATGCTGATAAATGACGCCAGCCACAGTGGAAGTTTATCCATGGAAAACAGCATGGACGCGCTTTGCATGACGCTTGAAGCCTGGCCGCTCAGTATGTGGAAGCTGGCCAGAGTCGCGATACCGGTAAAGATAACGCTGATAATGAATATCTTGATAAATTGACGAGATGTAAGCATTTTTTACCTCTGATTTTTTATTAACATTTGTATGGATAGATGTATTTGTTTTCGGCAACGAATTTGTTGCCGGTAAACATGCCTGCCAATGTTGCAAATAGAAACGCAGACTCAATAATTATAACTGAGAGTTGTTATCACTAACAGCCCGTAAAGTGAGGGGCGTTTCTCAGGCCTTGCTTTTGGCTATCCTGGACATGATTAATTCTATCGTCGTGTTGCTGGGCAATTGCAGGTGAAAGCCTTTTTCTTCAAGGTTTTTCAGCACCGTAGACACGTCTTCCCTGGCCAGCCTGGTTTCGGTTGTGATTTCCAGTTCCATGGAAAATTCGGTGATACCCAGGCCGCGCATGACCTCACCGGGCACCATGGTGAAATCATCTTTCTCGGCAAGGTATATATACAGGTCTTGCTTTCGTGAGCATCGATATATAAAGCAGTTCATTTCTTCTCTCGTTCCACTACAGCAAGGCCGTTTGACTGGTAAATAATGGTTTCATTAGCAGTTTTCGGATCTGTTGCCCGTTCTATGAAATAGGTGATAGAGCCGGTTGGTTGCTCAGTGTGGCTGACGAATGATTCAGTGATTAACATGTAAGTTGACAGGAATGATCCGCCAAGCAGCATGTATTCCGGTTGGTCTTTAATGTATTCGGATGGGTCGAGTTGGATCAACAGTTCCGGGTCTGTCTGTTTCCTGATTTCCTGCCTGGCCGTCTCCATTTTTCTGAAGCTTGGCACGAAGACGTTGCCATTTTCTATCAGGTCACCTTGATGATGATTAAAGGAAATGATCAGATAAATATTGATGACGACCATCAGTGATATCGCTGATCTGAAAAATACAATGTATTTTTTCGTGCGCAGGTATTTCAGATATGCCGCTGGCAATATAAAAAGCAGAGGGAAAGCGATGATTGAATAGCGGCTGCCATAATTATGACCGGTTAGGAGAAACAGCAGGGAAGGCAGAATGAGCAAAATACCAAAGAACATGACGTCCGGATGGTTCACGAAGGCTGATTTCGGAGAAAGCCAGTTGCCCTGTAACGAACGAAATAGTCTGAGTAAAAAGCTGCCAATAATTATCAGGCTGATCAGCAGGGAAAAAACATTAATAACCAGCAAGATAATGTATGAGCCGAAATAATCGTCGCCGTATTCCCTGTACCCGGAGAAGCCATAATCTGTCCAGCGCCCTATCTGGTTGGATAGGACCCCGATCGGGGTGCTGATAATCTTGGCTACGCCTAATGACATAGGCAGGCTTTCACCAAAAATTGCACGTGTGTTTTCCCAATCGTTGTTCATTTCGCCGATCAAATAGGGAAGGTAAGCAGAAATACCGGCAATGATGCCTGCCATAAACCATTTTTTATTCAGCTTTGCTGGACTGAGATACAGTATCAGCAGTATGGCAGGGTAATAAAACACACTGATCATGTGAAACTGCGGAGTAATCGCAGCAATGAGGCAGACAATAAATATAGATCTTGAGTTGTCACGTTGAGTGATGTCCCATAATGACAGGAACAGAATGGCGCCGAAGAACGCCATTGGCACCGGGTTCCACACGCCGGTTGAATAATAGACTGGCCATGGTCCCGTGGCATAGAGCAAGGCTGTGAGCAGTGCATAATCGCGACCGACAAATATGGTTGCCAGTTTGTATACCAGGTATATAACAAATGTGTTGAGCAGGAGCATGATGAACATGGCGCCATCAATGGAACTGCCGCCCAGTTTGTATGTGGAAAGCCAGAACAAGGTCCATAAGGGCCCCGGCGCATGTCCGCCTGAGAAGGTAGGCTGCCCGATATGCCAGGAAGTTTCTGCGCCAGTGAGCAGGCCAAGTGCTACGCTGTAGGCGTGCAGTTCATCGCCTACAGCAAATTCACGATAGCCTTCACCGGCATAGAGGCTATAGAAACGTAATACAAAGCCAGTAGCAATTATCACCAGTAACAGGAAATAGTGTTCGCGTTGAGATCCTGCTTTTATTCTTTCAATGATGTATTGCAACATGGTCTGATTGTTGGAGATGATGTTTATTTTTATATTAAATCAAGTTTCATGATGTGCGAAAGTCCACAGTTTGTTAACGATGAAATTCCACAAAAGTACGATAGCGGTGGCAAATATTTGTACGAGCATATAATTGAAATTCGTATTTTCAACGCCGATATACATGATGAAGCCATTAATGCCCGCGCCGATGGTGGCAACGATGAGAAATTTTATAAACGCTTCTGAATGGCGCTTGTCACTTTGAAAGGTAAAGTGATAGTTGAGTATGTAATTAATGACTGCGCCAACAATAAAGCCAAAGCTGGATGCAACGACCGGGTCAACTCTCCAGAATTGTACAAGTACGATTAAAGTGGTGTAGTGACCAATCGTTCCAATGGCGCCAATACCGGCAAACATTAGAAATTGAGCGATTGTGCCTTTGTTTTTATCCATGTTGACCGGCAGTAAATTATATTGCTATTTTTCGATTGAGGGATTGCTGGTGGGTTGCCTGGAGCTGGCACTGGAGCTTGGCAGGTATTCATTAACGAAGTACAGCGGACGCCCCTTGGTTTCATTAAATATTCTTCCAAGGTATTCGCCAAGAATGCCAATTGCGACCAGCTGCACGCCACCAAGTATCAATATGATTACAATCAATGACGGATAGCCGGGGACCGGATTGCCATAAATCAGGGTTTCAATAACCATGTAAATACCATAGCCGAATGCACCGGCGGCTGTTAACAATCCAAGGTACGTTGATATTTTTAATGGCGCAATAGTAAACGAAGTAATTCCATCTATGGCGAAGTTCCATAATTTCCAGTAATTCCACTTGGTTTCGCCGGAGTGCCTGGGATCGCGCTGGTACTGCACAGCCTTTTGCCTGTAACCGATCCATGCGAACAGTCCCTTCATAAATCGGTGCTGTTCATTGAAAGTATTCAATGCATTGACTGCGCGACGGCTGAGGATGCGAAAATCACCGGTGTCTTCCGGGATGGTTATTTTGCTGATGCGTTGAATGATGCGGTAAAAGAAATGTGCTGTTGTTCTCTTAAGCAAAGATTCGCCTTTGCGATGTGAGCGTTGTGCATACACGACATCATAACCGTTCTGCCATTCCCTGATCAGTTCGGGTATCAGCTCTGGCGGGTCTTGCAGATCCGCGTCAATAACAACAACAGCATCCCCCGCAGCCTTCTGTAAGCCTGCGGTCAGTGCGATTTCCTTGCCGAAGTTACGGCTCAAATCAATCAGTGTTACCTGTTGGTCTGCCTGCCTGAGTTCCTTGATGATACTCAGCGTTTTATCCGAGCTGCCGTCATTGATATAAACAATTTCAAAATTGAACGGTTGTTCAGATAAAACCCCGCAAATTTTCTGGTGAAAATGAGGTAGCACTGCCTCTTCATTGAATGCAGGTACTACGATTGAAATCAGCTGGCGTTGGTCCGTATTCAAAAAACTAGCCTGCATTTCTCACCAGGATTTCGGATTCAGGTGCATCTGTAGTGTTTCTGAGTGCGCGTCTGGACTGAAAAGCATAGCCATAGCTATGGTTTGAAGGACTAATTCTCCTGGAGCGAATTAGGATGCCTATGCACCCGAAGGGTGAAACACAGGGACGTGTTTCATCAACATGCGTACGCAGGGATGCTACAGATGTGCATGGAACGAAATAGCGCCCCATTAAATAGACTGTATTTGATTGAATCTGAGCTTCGGGTTTTATATTCATTCGGTTACTCGGGTTATGCAGCGTCCTGGTGAGAAATGCGGGCTCATTACCCGATGTTCTTCAGCACAAGCTTGGCGGCTTCAATGGTGCGATCCAGTTCGTCGCTCATGTGCGCGCTCGAAACGAAACCGGCTTCATAAGCGGAGGGTGCCATGTAAACACCATGGTCCAGCATGCCATGAAAGAACTGCTTGAACTGTTCGATGTTGCAATGCGTGGCCTGCTCGAAACTGTTCACCTGCTGATCGCTGAAGAACAGGCCGAACATGCCGCCAATGCGGTTGCATGTCATCGGGATACCGGCAGCCTGCGCGGCTGCGAGGATGCCATTGGTCAGGTATTCAACCTTTTCGAACAGCACGTCATAGAAACCGGGTGCTGAAATCAGCTCCAGTGTTCTCAATCCGGCCGTCATCGCAATGGGATTGCCCGAAAGCGTGCCGGCCTGGTAAACGGGCCCTAAAGGTGCGATATGCTCCATGATCTCGCGTTTGCCGCCAAAGGCGCCGACCGGCATGCCGCCGCCGATGACCTTGCCCAGCGTGGTCAGGTCGGGCCTGATGCCGTAGTGTGCCTGCGCGCCGCCCAGCGCCACGCGGAAGCCGGTCATAACTTCATCGAACAGCAGCACGATGCCATGTTGAGTACAGAGCTCGCGAATACCTTCGAGGAAACCATCGACCGGAGGTATGCAGTTCATGTTGCCGGCCACCGGTTCGATAATCACACAGGCCACTTCATCACCAATATCGTTCACGGCTGTAGTGAATGCATCGAGATCGTTATAGGGCAGGGTAATCGTATGTTCCGCCAGCGATGCGGGTACGCCCGGCGAACTCGGTGTGCCCAGTGTCAGCGCGCCAGAGCCGGCTTTGACCAGCAGTGAATCCGCATGGCCGTGATAGCAGCCTTCGAACTTGATGATCTTGTCGCGTCCGGTGTAACCGCGCGCGAGACGGATTGCGCTCATGGTGGCCTCGGTGCCGGAGCTGACCATGCGCACCATGTCCATCGACGGCACCAGTTCACACACCTTGTCCGCCATCACGGTCTCGATCTCGGTGGGTGCACCGAAGCTGAGTCCATTATCAGCGGCAGCTTTTACCGCAGAAATGATCCTTGGGTGAGCATGTCCCAGGATCATCGGTCCCCAGGAACCGACATAATCGATGTATTCCTTGCCTTCGGTGTCATATATATAAGCTCCACTGGCTTTCTGGATAAAAACCGGGTCTCCGCCCACGCCCTTGAACGCGCGGACCGGTGAATTGACCCCGCCGGGGATGTGATTCTGTGCGGCCTGAAACTGGTCTGACATCGTGCTTTCTTCGTTGCTGTTTATTGAAAACAGGGATTCTACCCGAATTCAGGGCGGTAGAGTGTATCAGGGCGAGTTTAAGCCGGGAGTTGGTTGTCGTTGATGAAAGGCTCGCGGACAACGATTCATAATCGGCAGGTCGAAGGTTTGAAAAAATCGTATGGAACGATTTTTAATGAGCGAAGCGAGCCTTTGGCGGCCTACAGGGATGTAGGCTGTAATCCTTCCAGGCCCACCATTTATTCCCCTTCTCGGCACTGCCGATTCCAGAACAATATTTTCCTCATGGTGGTGGAAAGCCACGTATTGCGCGGGCTTCAGGCGTGATTGGTCAACCTGTACCAGTTGAGTTAGCTGGTCCTAGCCTAATAGGTTGGAGCATATTCCTTTTCTTATTTACCAGTGTAATCTGAGAGCCACTGTTTATGGGGGCTCCACCCTCGTAACGAAAGTCGTATAGGTTTTGTTAAGTAGTGAAACCAATCATTCTTGAGTAACTGCTTCCGACTGCGAGCTCAGCTCATCATACGGACCATCCAATCCTTACAAAGCTTTCCTCTTTATTCTTGATTACACTCAAGTCTTACCCAAAAAAGCCCCCTTATACTTTAGCTTAGGTTTATTTGTCTGAGTGCCATATGGTTGTTTACTATCACCAGATAAACCAAGCGACAATTGATACTGATGTAGTTAAGTACATCAATTTAATATGGCCAGAGGGAGCATCATGAATACGATAAAACACACTGTGAAGATGAAAACAATGAATATGATGACTATGACAAGAAAGGCTTCGCTCACCATGGCGTTAATCGCCGTAATGACGATCGCTCCATGTTTCTCCGTGCTGGCCGCCGACGCTCCCGAAGTGACGATTCGGAACTACGTCCGCGCAGAGACCGATCTCCAGATGCGGACCTATGTCGAGAATATGGACGCTTTCGGGAAGTTCGCTCACGTGAGGGAAGCCTACGATGTCACCAACAGGGACACAGTCCGTCCCAACCGGGACACGATCTACTCCTGGTCGGTATTCGACGTGACCTCGCCGCTGACCATCGGCCTTCCTGACCCGAAGGGTCGCTACCAGTCGTTGATGATCGTCAGCCAGGACCACTCGATCTGGGCAGAGTACGGCCCGAAGGACGTCGTCCTCGATGAAGAGACGGTCGGGACGCGATACGCGCTTCTCCTGGTCCGGACCTTTCTCGACCCCAACGACGAGGAGGACGTGAAGGCGGCCCACGCGCTGCAGGACGCCATCACCGTCAAGCAGGCGGACAAGGGCAAGTTCGAGGATCCCGGCTGGAACAAGGAGGAGGTCGAGGCGATGCGGGAGAAAATCAATGTCGTCGCGGCCGCCTTGCCCGACTCCACAAAGTCTTTTGGCCGAAAAGAAGATCTCGACCCGATCTACTGGCTGCTCGGTGCCGCCTACGGTTGGGGTGGGCTGCCGGCGCAGGACTCCGCCTATACCGGCGGCGTTCCGGAAAAGAATGATGGCAAAACCCCCTACATCCTGACGGTCAAGGATGTGCCGGTGGACGCCTTCTGGTCGGTCACCGTCTACGACGATAAAGGAATGTTCATCGTCAACGAACACGACGCCTATTCCTACAACAGCGTCACCGCGAAGAAGAGTGAGGACGGCAACGTCACCATCCACTTCGGGGGCGACCCCGGGCAGGACAACTTCCTCCCCATCGCGCCCGGTTGGAACTACATCGTCCGCATGTACCAGCCGCGAGAAGAGATCCTCGAGGGTACGTGGAAATTCCCAGTACCGGTAACGAAATAGATCGGGTCCCGCAACGAATAACAGATAATGAGAACAACAAGGAGAATGACCAATGAAAATGAAGATACCTAAACTTATAACGAACGCCTCGATCGGTATTTGTCTTGCGATCCTTTCCATCGCTTCGGCTTCATACGCAGGCGAGCGAGCCGAACCCGTGATGGTCAATGCCGACAACTTTGTCAGGGCGGAAACGGCCACCCAGTTCGACCGGATCGTAGAAATGGCTGGCGGGGTGAATCGGTTCTTTCATCTGCGCGGACCGACGCCGCTGGACAAGCAGACCGTCATCCGCATGAACCGGGACACGATCTACAGTGCGACGGTGGTGGACATCAGCAAAGGCGCCACCTTCACCGTTCCTGACGCGGGAGACCGATACATGTCGATCATGGTAGTCAACGAGGACCATTACATCAACAAGGTCATCCATGAAGCGGGCGAGCATAAGTTAACCGTCAAGGAGTACGGGACGCCCTTTGTTAATCTCTCCGTGCGCACCCTGGTCGACGCCTCCAATCCTGCGGACATCCGGGAGGCGAACGCCTTGCAGGACCAGCTGAAAATTGAAGCGGCGTCCGCGAAGCCTTACTCCCACCCGGACTACGACAAGGAAAGCTACAAAACCACCTACGACGCCCTGCTTATCTTGGGCCGCGGCATGGCCGACGCCCGTGCCACCTTCGGGAGCAAGGAGGATGTTGACCCGGTACGCCACCTGCTAGGTACGGCATGGGGCTGGGGCGGCTTGCCGAAAGAAGAAGCGTATTACCTGAATGTGGAGCCCAATCTCCCGGTCGGCGCCTACCAGCTCACCTTCAGCGATGTCCCGGTCGATGCGTTCTGGTCGGTCAGCTTGTACAACAAGGATGGCTACTTCGATCCCAACGATCAGGGTGCCTACAGCGTGAACAGCCTGACCGGGACTCCCAACGAGGACGGCTCTTTTACCATCCATTTCGGTGGTAACGCCGGAAGCGTCAACCATTTACCGATTACCGAGGGCTGGAACTATACCGTGCGCCTTTACCAGCCGCGAAAGGAGATTCTCGATGGAACCTGGACGTTTCCTGAAGTGAAACCAGTGGAAGCAAGGTAGGTCGATAAGCCGAACAACTGGTTGCAGCGGACTGTATTCAGGCGTGACTGATTAATCTGTACCAGTTGAGTCAGCTGATCCTAGCTTGTTGGCTTGGACCATATTTCCTTTTCTCATTTTCCACTGGAATCTGAGACCCACTGTTTATTGGGGCTCCACCCTCGTGTCGAAAGTCGTGTAGGTTTTGTTTAGTAGTGAAACCAATCAGTCTTGAGTGCCCTTCTCGGCATTGCCGATTCCATATTGATAATTCCGCATGATAGCTGCAAGCAACGTATAACGCAGGCACAAAAGCTAAAGCCCCTTTTATCT
>Ga0316193_10001591_pt1 | contig 15445 bp, 9 predicted proteins | sample MerIslsedime2_MG_FD_207735 | JGI IMG/M metagenome (GOLD analysis project Ga0316193, IMG submission 207735) | Coastal sediment microbial communities from Maine, United States - Merrow Island sediment 2 | ecosystem: Environmental > Aquatic > Marine > Coastal > Sediment | place: USA: Maine...
CCCCCATGCGCGTCTTGTCACCGAGTATGCTGCCCCCGCTCACACTGCTCGTCGGATCGATCGCGAGCACCGCGACCCGGTGAGACTTGCCCGTGAGGATCGTGCCGAGCGCGTCGATGAACGTGCTCTTCCCGGCGCCGGGCACGCCGCTGATCCCGATTCTGCACGAGCCGCCCGTCGCAGGCAGAAGCGCTTCCAAGACTTCTTGTGCGAGCGCCGCATGTGCGGGCTGCTCGCTTTCGATCAACGTGATCGCTCGTGCGAGCACCGCGCGGTCGCCACCTCGGACCCCTTCGACGTACGCCTGGACGTCGAGGGCCTTCACGAGCCTCCGAGCTGCGCGTCGAGCTGGTCGAGCAGCTCGAGTGCGGCCTCCGAGATCACGGTTCCAGGACCGAAAATCGCCACGGCGCCCGCCTCGCGAAGCGCATCGTAGTCCTCGGGCGGAATCACGCCGCCAACGACCACGAGGATGTCATCGCGTCCAAGGTCCCGGAGCGCCGTCTTCAGTTGAGGCACGAGTGTGAGATGCCCCGCCGCAAGAGAGCTTGCGCCGACGACGTGCACGTCGTTCTCGACCGCCTGCTTCGCGCTTTCTTCCGGGGTCTGAAAGAGCGGTCCGATATCGACGTCGAAGCCGAGGTCGGCGAACGCCGTCGCGATGACTTTCTGGCCGCGGTCGTGGCCGTCCTGGCCCATCTTCGCCACGAGAATGCGCGGACGACGCCCATGCTTTTGGAGGAACTCGTCGCTTCGGGCTCTCACCCGATCGACACCTTCCGAATCCTTGCCCACTTCGCTTCGATACACGCCTTCGATACTCCGAATCGTCGCTTGATAGCGGCCGTACACGCGCTCGAGCGCGTCGCTGATTTCGCCTACGGTCGCCCGATGCCTGGCCGCATCGATGGCCAGCTCGAGCAGGTTGCCCTCACCAGTCTCGGCGGACTTGGTCAGCGCCTCAAGTTTCGGCCGAAGCGCGGTCTCGTCACGCTCCTCCCGAAGCTCGCGAAGCCTCGCAACCTGGGACTCCCGTACCGCGGTATTGTCGACTTTGAGCACATCGATCGCGTCTTCCCGCTCGAGGCGATACTTGTTGATCCCGACGATCGTTTGCTGTCCGGAGTCGATCCGGGCTTGCGTTCGGGCGGCGGCCTCCTCGATGCGGAGCTTTGGAAGGCCAGCTTCGATGGCCTTGGTCATGCCGCCGAGCTCCTCGACCTCTTTGATGTGCTCCCATGCCTTGAGGGCCAGGTCATGAGTGAGCCGCTCGACGTAGTAGCTTCCACCCCAGGGGTCGATCACGTTCGTGGTGCCACTTTCGAGCTGAAGGTAGAGCTGCGTATTGCGCGCGATGCGTGCACTGAAGTCTGTGGGTAGAGCGATGGCCTCGTCGAGGGAGTTGGTGTGAAGGCTCTGCGTGTGCCCCTGCGTCGCGGCCATCGCCTCGATGCAGGTGCGGACGACATTGTTGTAGACATCCTGGGCGGTGAGGCTCCAGCCCGAGGTCTGGCAGTGTGTTCGGAGCGCCATGCTCTTCGGATTCTTCGGTCCGAACTGCTCGATGAGCTTGGCCCACAAGAGCCGACCGGCGCGGAGCTTCGCCACCTCCATGAAGAAGTTGGTCCCGATCGCCCAGAAGAAACTGATGCGCGGAGCGAACTGGTCGATACCGAGCCCCGCATCCAATCCGGTTCGGATGTACTCGAGCCCATCCGCAAGCGTGTAGCCGAGCTCGAGATCCTGCGTCGCGCCGGCTTCCTGCATGTGATAGCCGCTCACGCTGATACTGTTGAAACGCGGCATGTTGGCGGCGGTGTACTTGAATATGTCCGCAATGATCCGCATCGAGGGTGTCGGCGGATAGATGTACGTATTGCGGACCATGAACTCCTTCAGAATGTCGTTCTGAATCGTCCCAGTAAGCTTCTCCGGCGGAACGCCCTGCTCTTCCGCGGCCACGATGTAGAGCGCCAGCACCGGCAGAACGGCGCCATTCATCGTCATCGAGACGCTCATCTTATCGAGCGGGATACCGTCGAAGAGGATTCGCATGTCCTTGATCGAGTCGATCGCGACGCCGGCCATGCCGACATCACCAGGCACGCGAGGATGGTCGGAATCGTAGCCACGATGGGTGGCGAGATCGAAGGCGATCGAGAGACCCTTCTGACCTGCAGCCAGATTTCGCCGGTAGAACGCATTGCTCGCCTCGGCGGTCGAAAAGCCCGAGTACTGACGGACCGTCCATGGTCTTTGCACGTACATGGTGGGGTACGGCCCGCGCAAAAAGGGCGGCAAGCCCGGCATGGTCTGCAGGTGCGTGACCGGCGCGAGATCCTCGGCAGAATAAACCGGCTTCACGCCGATGCCCTCGGGCGTCGTCCAGACAGCGTCGGCGCGCTCGCCGACGAGCCCCTTCCAATCGGCCTGCGACTGCGTCGCTCCACCGAGTGCATCGAAGTCGAGTTGGGTGAAATCGGGAATCCGGCTCATCGATTCACTCCCACCGAGTCCAGAACGTTTACCATGATGCCGAGCACGTCCGCCCCCATGAAGACGAAGTCGCTCACGCCCGCTTCTCGGAGCGCTGCGGCCCGATCGCCGGGTCGGCCCGCCACGAGGACCAGCGGACAGCCGGCCTTCTTGAGCCCCTCTATGGCCGGTTCCAGCATGGTCTCGTAGTCGCCATCGCTTCCGCAGACCATCGCGAGAGAAGCCCCAGCCTTCGCCCACCCGTCCGCGAGCGCGCTCGCGTCGGCGAAGCCCTCGTTCGAAGTCGGTTCGATGCCGGCTGCCACCAGAAGATTCTGGGCCCAGGTCGATCGAGCCTTGTGCGAGGGAATCGCGCCCAGGTTGGCCATGAACGCCGTGGGCCTCACTTCGCTATCGTCGCTCCGCGAGCGCAGCTTTTCCCAGCCATCCGAGGCTCGCCATTGGGGGATCGGTTCCGCGTGGAACTCTGGCTGACCGTGCTGAAGCACCGCGGCCACGCTGTACATGTCCAGCCCGCCAGTCGTCGCGGTGAGACAGGACTCGGTGAGGGACCCGAGCGCACGCTCGGGGTCATTGACCTGCTGGGCCAGCCCGATGAGGTCGTCGCGGTGAGCACCCACATCGAGCTCGTCGACCCCCGCGCGAAGCATTCGTCGGACATCTTCGTCGGTCACCTGCTCGCGCACCAGCGGCTTCTCCGCGGCGTTCGGGAACTCGCTCACGCCCACGATGGGAGTCTTCCGCTTGGCGAGCGATTCACGACGTTTCGCCGCCACCTCGCCGACCGCGTCGACGAGCTTGCCCGAAGCGAGCGCCTTCAAGATGCCACCCGCGGCCTCGACTGCTTGGATCTCGATCCATGCGGCACGCGCGAGCTCGTCGGTGAGCGATTCGACGAACCAGCTTCCGCCGGCCGGATCGGCGACTTCGTCGAGGTGACTCTCCTCGCGAAGCACCACCTGCGTGTTGCGCGCGACCCTTCGCGCCAGCTCGTCGGGCGTCCCAACTACGCTGTCGAAAGGAAGTGTGGATACGCTCTCGGCACCACCGAAGATGGCAGCGGTACACTCAGCTGTCGCGCGAAGCATGTTCACCCAAGGATCTCGCCGCGTCTTCGTGAACGGCGAAGTGCGCGCGTGGATGCGCATCGCCGCAGAACCTGGCTCGCCACCGCACGCGACCACGACCTTGGCCCATAGCTGCCGAGCTGCGCGGAGCTTCGCGATCTGCGTGAAGAAGTCGCCCGCAACTGCGTAGCTGAATCCAAACTGGCGCGCCGCGGCATCGACGCTCATCCCCGCGCCCGTCATCTGGCGGAGATACTCGATGCCCGTTGCAACGGTATAGGCCAGCTCTTGCACGGCGCTCGCGCCGCCACCTTCGTACGGTCGGCTCGACACCCATGCGGCCCGCATGTTCGGCGCGTTGCCATCGCACCAAGCGGCCAGGTCACGAAGCTCAGCGAGGCGCGCCGAGAGGCCACCTTGAATACGTCCTTCGCCCGCAAGCAGGCCGACCGGATCGCAAACGAAGCCACCACGAAGCGAGTCGTGCGAGATGCCGCGCTGACTCGCCACCGCAAGCAAGCCGGCCGCGACGGCCATCGTGTCCGCACCACCATCGACGCAGACTGAGGTTTCCGCAAGATCGACCGAGCGAAGAACCGCATCGAGATCGGGGATGGTGAGCACGCGACAGCCATGCCGTGGACCGGCCTCGAGCCAGAGGGCCTCGACCCCGCGGCTGAGGTCCTCCTCGATTTGAGTCTGGCAGACGTCAGGCCGTGGATCGTCGTACTCCTGACGGATCAGCCAGCCTCCGAGCGGCGCAGCCCCACGGACGAAGGGAAACACACCGGGAAGGGCCGGGGCGCTCTTGCTCTCGATGTCCTCGGCGGCATAGAGCGGCTGAAGCTCGAGACCCCCGGGAGTACGAGACCGCAAACGCTCGGGCGATGCGCCCTTGAGGTCGGCTTCCACCTTCGCAAGCCACTCGGACTTGCTCACGGGCGCGAAGGTATTCATTCGCTCGTCTTGCTGAGACACGGCGGAATCTAGATAGACTAGAGAGATCGTGGCCGCAACGCCCCGAAAAGGCCGAGCTAGCCGCTCAGCCCTCGGTGTCGGGCCGGCCCTGCCAGAACTCCTCGACCGGGCCGATGCGGTCCTGGAGCTCCGCGAAGGCGTCCTCGGCGTTGATTAGGACGTAGCCAACGCTATCTTCGCGGCCGAGGCGAGTTTGGACCCGCGTCAGGTCGACCGCGCTCGCGCCGGACGAGACGACCACGATGACCCGATGAGCGAGTCGTGCCGCCCGTCGAAGCACGGGGCCGCTCAAGGGTCCGTTCCACGCAAGCGCGACGCCAGTGACGTCGGCGCCTCTGGGCTGCGTGGGGGGATCGGAGCGGCGAGGCTCGATGACTTCCTCGTCGCCCTCCCCGAGCAGCCGAACCGCTGCGCGCATGACCGCATTGGAGCGGCTTGCGTGCGGCGTCGCGCTATCGACGAGCACCGCGGGGCCTACTCTAGGCTCGCCCTCGGAGCGACCGGTCGGAACGGGCCGGGTGAGCAAGAAGGCCTGTTCTTGCGCGCTAGCGTCCGCAGCACCGGAGTCATTCGCAGGCGCAAGTGCGCCCGGTGCGGGGATGACCATGCGGATGGTGGCCCGTGCGCTTCGCTTGCGCTGAAACGGTTGGGGCCCGCCAGGCGGAACGCTCGACGGCGCGCTCGACGGCGCGCTCGACGGAGCCGGCGACGCGGGTAGTTCCGAAGGGGCCGATGCAGGTCCGACGGCCGGCAGACCGATGACGGTCTTCTTGCGTGGCGAACGACTTGGGCTGTTCGGCACGGCGGGCCCGCTCGGCCGGGACGGCGAGGCGTCAGAAGACAGGCGGCGCGGACGAACATAGGCGCTCGGCGTCACCAAGGGCACCGCGATCTGCGGCTCCGGCCTCACCATTGCGGAATCTTTGGCTCGCGCGCCGACGTCGAGGATGGCCGCCGCGAGCCAGGGAGCGTCCGCAAGCCTCATGGCAAACGAACATGCTTGGTCGCGTTCGGTCTCGGTCGCGGGGACGACGAGCGTTCGACCCGCGCCGTACACCCCTTGGTCCTCGAGCTCATCGACGAACGCTTCGAGCGCGTCCGGCTGCCGGGGCCAGATGGTCGTCCCCAACACGGGTCCGTTACCCCACCAGGCGACCTCTCTCGGCGCACGCACGGTCAGCTCCGAGAGGCTCCGAATCAGGATGACCAAGGCGCACAGGAAGACAGCAAGAAGCGGAAACAGCAGAACGGCCCCCACCTGTTTTCCGGATCGGATCGATCTCTCGGGCGGCACCGGAGGTGAGAGAAGCCTGAATCGATTGATGGGGGTGAGCGCCGCATCACGAAGCTGAGCGTCTCGCTCCATCAGCTCTTCGACGCGCGCCATGGCTGCAGAGAGCTCGGCGAGGACACGTCGTGCCTCGCCCTCTTCCGGAGAGAGCGCTGCCGCGTCTCGCTTGACCTCGTCGAGGAGCACCTGCAGCGCGGCCTTCCGCTCTTCCGCCGCGGCAAGAGCAGCACGCGCAGAGGCCAACTGATTATCAACGCTTGCGCGCGCGGGGTTCAAGGCGACGGTCTTCTCGGTTAGTTCCTGTGGCTCCCGGCTACGTTGAGCTTCAAGGCGCGCGACCCGCCCCTTCAGCGCCAACACACGCGGATGCTCGTCGCTCAAACTTGCGCGGGCCTCGGCGAGTTCGGCGCGTGCTTCCGCTAGAGGCGCGTCGGCGCCCGACCCCTTGCGCGCTGAAGCCACCACTTGGAGCGGCATGTTGCCCTGGAGCGCTTCGAGTTCCGCGATCAGCGCCCCTTGGGCGGCCGCCTCTACCTCCGCCTCATCGTGTCGTGCGCGCATCTCCACGGCCCGAGTAAGCAGCTGAGCTTTCTCGTTCAGGAGATCCGGGCGACCACTCTCAGCCCCGAAGACCTGGAAGGCGGCCTGCGCCTCGTCTCGCCGTTTTGTCGCACGTTCGATCGAGGCCTCGTTGCGAAGGATTAGTGTCTGAAGCTCTTTCGAATTGAACTCGACCTGATGTGCGAGGAATACGTCAAGGCTCGCCGATGCAAGGGCGTACGCGCTGTCGGCGCTCTCGCCCCGAGCCGTGAGCCGAACCGATGTCTCGCTCTGAAGCTCCGCCCCGAGTCGAGCGGCGAGCTCTTCGAGAGTCGCATCCCATTGCAGCCGTTCGCGGATCTCAGCCAAGCGACTCGGAACCAGCGCCGAATTCACGAAGGCATCGGGCGTCGGTGAGGTGCCCTCGGCATCGAGTACGGGCGAGCCCTCGTAGAGGAGCTCTGCCTCGGCCTCGTACGTCTTTGGCAGCAAGAAGAACGTGACGAGGGATACGGCCGATGCGATCGCAAAGGACCGCAGCAGGGTCTTGCGCCGCTCGCCGAGAATCGCGATCAAGCGGCGCGGCTCTACCGGGAGGCCCGGCCGCTTGGGCTTCTCGCCGGGCTCGTCTCCCCCGAGGTCGTAAGTCACATCGTCCAATCCATCGCCTCGCGTCTTAAAGAGCATGCAAGGCGAGGCGACCCTGGGGCAAGTCGACATCGCTAGTGAGACTGCTAACGTCGCGGCCGCCATGCGTCCCTGGGCCGAAAAGCTGATCGCCACGTGGGGCGTTGCCTCAGTGTCGCTTCTCCTCGGTCAAGCGATCTGGCGCCTCGGTCCCCTCGCGCTCGAGCCTTGGACCGAGGACATGATGACGGGCACGCAGAAGGGCATCTACATCGCCTGGCTCGTCGCCAACGCCTACCTCGAGGGATATCGGGGCTTCCAGCTTCGATTCTCCCCGAGGGTCGTGTCCCGGGCCATTTACTTGGGGCAGAATCCCCGGCCCTTGTGGGTCATTCTGGCTCTCCCCTTCTGCATGAGCCTATTTCACTCGACGCGACGGCAGATGACCGTGAGCTGGACCTTCATCGTCGCCATCGTCTTGCTGGTCTGGTGGGTGCGCTCGCTGTCCCAGCCATGGCGCGGAATCATCGACGGCGGCGTCGTGATCGGTCTGCTCTGGGGCTTGCTGGTGATCTGGGGCCTATTTGTGCGATACCTCATGGGCGCAGAAGCCGCCCCTCCGGGTGATCTTCCGCCGGAAAACGCAGGGCATGAAGCGGCCCCGGTCGGCTGACTTGTCGTTTTTTTCGCTATTTCTCCCTTCAGAGATAGAGAAAACACTGCAAAATGCGGGCTGAACGGGCTCTCAGCCTTGGCATTTGGTGTCTGGATTCTGCACACTGGCATTCGAGGGGATTCGAGGCACACTTGGCGTCGCAAAATGGGGAATCAGCGGACAAGTAGAAACAAGGGATCACGGTTGGTACCGTGGCTCTGCGCCGTTGCGGCGACGTCACTCGTTTGGGTAGCTGGCTCGTTCGGCACGTCCGCGTCCGCAGAGCTTCCCATGACCGGCGACCCGGTGCTCCGCGAAGCGCAGCACGCCGAGGCACACACCGAGCCCTCGAACGAAGACCTCGAGCGCATCTCCCGGATGCCACGCAGCGTTTCACCGTCTGATCTCGATGCGGCTCCGAGCGTGTCCGTAGGCTATCCGAACCGCGGCGTGCTCCGATTCGGCCAGCGCATCAATGACGACCGAGACCTCACCGTGAAGGTGGGCTCACAGGATTCGCGCCACGGCACCGGAGAGCTCGTCCGTTTGATCGAGAACGCGGCGCACGAGGTTGCGTTCCGCTACCCGCGGGCGCGCCTGACGGTCGGCGACCTCTCACGCCCAGGCGGCGGTCGCTTCCGCCCTCACGTCTCTCACCAAAGCGGGCGAGACGTGGACATCGGTTTCTACATGCTCGACCGCCGTTCGACTCCCGTGAACGTGCACATCTTCGTCCGCCTCAACAACAAGGCGATGGGGATTCAGTGGGGCAACCTCTACAAGTTCGACTCCGCACGGAACTGGGCGCTCATCGAGTCTCTGCTGAGCGATCCGACCACGGATGTGCAGCACGTCTTCGTCGCCAACGCGATCAAGCGCCGCTTGATAGCGCAGGCTGTGAAAGAAGGCGCAGACCCTGACGTGTTGATGCGCGCCAAGCGAATCATCACGCAGCCGCGTCATGGCGCACCGCACCGAAGCCACTTCCACGTTCGGGTCTACTGCGCCGGCGACGATCAGCCCATGTGCAAGGACCGCCCGCCCTTCTACTCGTGGCACCAGAGCCGAGAGCAGGCGCCCGCAGTAGCGACGGTCAAACCCAACGAATCATGAGCTGGAAGGGTCACTTCTGGACCCTTGGCCCGTTTCTCCGACACACGCTGCTCCCGCCGCGAGTGCCAGAATGGAAGCGATGGGAGACGAGCCTCGAGGACGGCGTCGTCGGAACCCTCCAGTTGAGCGGGCGTCTCACTCGTAGTCCTGGCTCCGACACCATCGTGGTCATCGTTCATGGTCTCGGCGGAAGCGCGACGAGCTACTACGCGAAGAAAGCCGCGCTCGCCGCCGCGCATGCCGGCCTCGACAGCCTACGGCTGAACCTTCGGGGCGCCGATCGAGATGGCGGCGACTACTATCACGCCGGACTGACGGATGATTTGAGCGCGGCGCTGCGAAGCCATGCGCTCGAGGGGTACGACAAGATTTTGCTTCTCGGGTACTCGCTCGGCGGCAACATGATGCTTCGATACCTGGCCGACGATCCGGACCCGCGGGTAAGCGCGGCGGCGGCGGTGTGCACGCCCATCGACCTGAAGCCGAGCGCGCGGGCGATCGACCTTCCGCGCGGACGATTCTATCGACGCCACGTGTTGAGTGCGTTGAAGGAGATCTACGAGAACGTCGCCGCCCGGCGGGAGGTGCCGGTGCCCGTGGCGGAGGCCGCGCGGATCGACACCTTCGAGCTCTGGGATGAGCGGATCATCGCCCCTCGCCATGGATTCGCGAGCGCGGAGGATTACTGGGAGAAGACCAGCGCCTGCAACGTGCTTGGCGAGATCCGGACCCCCACTCTATTCATCGCGGCGGAGCGGGATCCAATGGTCTTGATCGACACGGTCCGCCCTTGGCTACAGAATGCGACCTCGGTCCGGCGAATCGTGACCAGTCACGGCGGGCACGTCGGCTTTCCGCAGAAAGTGGACCTGGGCCTTGGTAGCGGGGGTACGGTCGAGGACCAAGTCATTCGATGGATGTTGGCACCCACATGAAGCGATTGGCGGCCGCCTCGGCGGCGCTGTGGCTTTGTGTGGCGAGCGGGTGCGACACCGGACCCGCAGGGACTTCCGAAGAAGCCTCTCGTCCGGCGCGACCCGCCTCGTGCCCGGACACGCGGCGCGTGGAGCCACCGCTGCAGAACGTCGCTCCCGAGCACCGGACGGCCGAGTACTGGATCGAGCGGAGCGCGAGCTACGGCCGTGCCGACGAGCCGCTGATGAGCACCGAAGCGGTGGAGCGTCACAACCTCGCGCTTCGGAGACCGCTCGACGGGCATCCTCTAGGTCAGGCCGACCTGCTGGCGCCGATCGACGAGGAGGCACTCGACGCTCAGGTCGAAGAACGCCTGGGCTATCTTCGCGATCAGCTTGAATCTAGTCGGCTCGTCGACGAGGACGGTGAAGCGCTGGCGTCGAAGCAAGCCGATGCATTCGATGCCGCCGCGACCACCGAACCGCACTGGGCGAGTGCCACGACGCTCGTTCCGCTTCGATGCGGGCCGTACGACGGCGGCCTTTATCACATCCCGATCGACCTGGACTTCGACCGGAACCGGTGCAGTACGATCCGCAAAGGCGAGCTCGTACAGGTTCTTGGAACCTGGCCGAACGGGATGCGGCTCGCGAGAACGTCCTATGCGCTTGGCTGGGTCGACGACTCCGGTTTATCGGCGCCGCTCTCACGGAGCGAGGCCGAGGCCGTGGTGGCTTCTCGCCCCGCCGCGGCGCTGACGCGACGTGCGCTCTTGACCGAAGCGTTCGCGATGCTGGGAGAGCCTTACGGCTGGGGCGGGAAAGACGGAGGGTACGACTGCTCCCGCTTTCTCCTCGAGCTCTTCGCGCGATTCGGCATCGAGCTTCCGAGGCACAGCGCCCGGCAGGCCATGGCGGGCACGTTCTCGGTCGACGTGTCGAGCGTCGAGGACCTGAACGAGAAGCGCCTCTTGCTCGAGGCGGCGGCTCGCCGAGGCATCGTGCTTCTGCAGTTTCCCGGCCACATCATGCTCTACCTCGGCACCACCGAGCTCGGCACACCGATGGCCATCCATGCGTTCTCCGAGTTCCTGACGCCGTGCGAAGGCAGCGAGTTCGAAACCGTCAATCGCATCGACCGGATCGCAGTCAGCGACCTCACCCTTGGCGAAGGAAGCACGCGACGAGACTTCCTGAGTCGGATCACGACGCTGACCGTCATTGGCCGGCCGCCAGGCACTGCGCTCGTCGCAAATGCAAAAGTGCGGCCGAGCGCGCCGGTTTCCCTTCCGGACGGACGCTGCACCGACTCGAAGCGGATCGCGATCTTCCGCTCTCCGCTCCGACCTGACCCGTCGCGACCGCTTCGTGTGATCGCATCGAGCGAACGCGATCCGGGTGCAGCGACGCTCGTCCTGTTCCCGCCGGACGGCGCCCCGATGGAGCTCGCGCAGCACCTGCTCGACGGACCGCCCTTTGGGCGCTGGGTCGAGGTTCCTGAGCCCGAGCCGGGCGCCTGGACCGCCGTGCTCGCCGACGGCGACCAGGTCTATGCCTGCGATCGCTTCCGCGTCGCCAAGGCCCCCTCGCCTCCCGCGCCGCGTGCGGCCTCGGGACCTGCATGGGAGCTCGACGCGCAATGGGGCCGCGCGACGGAAAACCTCTATGCGGCATTCGTCGAGCAGCTCTTTCGAGAGCCGATCGGGGACGACACCACATGGCCGAACCTCCAGGCCTTGATCGGGGAGCGAGAGCGCAATCTGCTCTACGACTATCGCGCTGCCGGAGAGGACGCGCAGCTCCGCCTGGAACCCGACTGTGCCGACCTTCCCTACTTTCTTCGCGCGTACTTCGCCTGGAAGCTTCACCTGCCGTTCGTCTACCGCATGTGCACGCGCGGAAGGAAGAACACCCCGCCGACATGCGAGCCCACGGTCCTGAGCAATCTCGACTCGGTGCCGGACCGAACCGAACCGGCTGCGTTTCGCCGTTTCGTGCGCAGGCTCGCGAACACGGTCCACTCCTCGAGTCCCCGCACTGTGCCCGAGGACGACGAGACCGACTTCTATCCAGTCCGTATGAGCCGTCAGTCGATGCGGCCCGGAACCGTCTATGCCGACCCCTACGGCCATGTCCTCGTCGTCGCGCGCTGGCAGCCACAGGGAGTGACGGACTACGGCGTGCTCATCGGCGCCGACGCACAGCCCGACGGCACGGTAGGCCGGCGCCGGTTCTGGCGGGGCTCCTTTCTCTTTACGCCTGCGACCGAGCTGGTCGGGGCGGGTTTCAAGGCATGGCGACCGGTGCAGCACTCACCCGTGGACCTGCCGCCACCGCTCGTGGAGGCGCCGGTCGAGGAGTCGAGCTTGGAGACAGACGCCACGCTGGCTGCGGAAGAGCCCGCTGCGCCGCAACCCTGGAGCATCGCGACGAACCAGCAGCTCCGTGACGCCAAGGGCATACGGGCCTGGTCCGATGCTCAATACCGCGGAACCGCCGACGACTTCTATGCGGCGATGGAAGGCTTGATCAACCCTCGCCCGCTCGACCCGGTCCGCATGCAGGTGAGCCTGGTGGACGCCCTGCAGGAGTCGGTGGAACGTCGCCGGAGCTCGGTGCAGAACGGCGAGGACTTCATGAAGGCCGAGGGGTACGCGCTGGTCGAGATGCCCTTTGGCAGCGCCCTCTTCCTCACCTCGGGGCCCTGGGAGGATTACTCCACCCCGTCTCGCGACATGCGGCTCTTGATCAGCATCGACGCCGTGACCTCGTTCCCCCAGACCGTCTCGGCGCATCCGGAGCGCTTTGGGATCGGCGCCGCTGAGCGCGAGCTCGCCGTCGAAGCGGTACGCACGGCACTTCAAACCGAGCTCGAAGCCCGCACCCTCGAATACATCCGCTCGGACGGCACCACCTGGACTCTGACCCTGGGGGACATCGTCGCCCGACAGGAGGGCATGGAGATGGCCTACAACCCAAACGATTGCGTCGAGCTACGCTGGGCCGCCCCCGAAGCCTCCGACGAACGCTCCACCTGCCAACGCCGCGCCCCAACCACGCAACAAGAGCGCATGCAAACCTACCGCCCCTGGTTCACCACCCGCCAACGCCCCAACTAGGGGACACGCAGCCCCTCTAAAACCCGGGTACTTTCAGGTGCTTGCAAACCGAAACGCGCATTTTATAGAACCCGGCAGGGATCGAGGGCAGCCCCGTACCCTCCACCCGAAGCCCTCAGCGCCACTCTTGGGCATTTTGGTCGACTTCGTACCCGTCGATCGGCTTCGGCTTCGGTCCTTCGACTTTTCGGGAGGTCGGTGCCTGGATCGGGCGGCCTCCGTCGAAACCGCCGCTGATCTCTTTCGACGTCGGCTTCTCAATCGGTCGACCGGAAGGAGGCACCTCGGGGCGCTTGGGGAGCGGCTCACGAACGTTTCGAAGCCGCGGCTCGGGCACACCCGGGTCGGCCTCGAGAACCACCTCAGGGCTGAACTCCATCTCGATGATGGTCGAGACCGTCTCCGAGACAGGCTCGTCCAGGGGTCGAAGTACGAGGTTCTCCACGCGCCGCTGGATGCATTCGCGCGCCGCGGCCGAGAGCCCCGTCCCATAAGCGGAGGGCATGATGAGCATCCCGGTGGGACGCACCGTCGCACTCACGCTGACCCGGATCGTCGTAGGCTCCGTCGCGACATAGTCGCGCACGCAATCCATCGGCAGGCCCAACGCCACGCGGAGCTCCGAGGCAAGGTCTCGCTTCGCTTCTTCTTCAGCCTCATCGTCGGTGCCGGGAAGCTCCGCCTCACGCTCGGGCCGCGGGGTATCCGCCGGCTCACGTGGTGGCGCAGGCGGCTGCTCGACTACGATTGGCGTCACCCCCGGATTCGGACCGCGCACGGGCTCCTCGCCGGACTCACAGCCGAAGACGAGAAGAGCAAGGATGCACCATGCCAAGGGGCGACTCATGCGACCATCCTACCGGCTCATGCCGCCCTAGGGAACTTCGGGCTCGAGGCTGGCGCTGGGGCTAACGCCTCCATGCGAACCCAAGCGTGCCTCCGAGGTAACGATCGAGGGCTCCCCCGGCGATGTAAGGCGGCGTCGGTGGCACCGGATTGAGGTCGAACCAGTACCGCCGGTAGTCGATCCCAAGGCGAATCTCGAAACCGAGAGGCAAGGCGAAGCCGAATACCAGCCCCGTGTCGAACCCGTTCGCCTTGGCTTCCGGGAACCACACATTGCTCTGAATCCCGCCAAGGCTGAACACCCCGCGAAAGGCGATGTTCCCAGCAATGATGAACGTCTCGTTCTTGCCGAGCCCAACGCGGAAGCCGCCGCCAAGCCTCACGAACTTGTACTTCACGCCGGGCACACCGGCCGTGATGTCCTGTCCTGGGATCGGGTCACCCGCGACGCCAAACTGGAACGTATGTACGCCGTAATCGAGCACGACGAACGGCTCCCACCTTCCCTTCGGATAGCGCCAACGAAGCCCGATCAAAAACTGCTGCGACTCAGTTGGGAACGTCGTCCCATCCGCACGCGTCGAATCGATTCCGAAGAGTCGTTCCCATTCGAAGTCGATGCCGAACTGCGCGCCGACGCCCGAGGTCGCCACCGCGCCAGGGAACCACTGAAACTTGAGGGCAACCCCCGGAGCTGCGTCCAAGGTGTAGTCCCGAAGATCCGTACTCACGACGTCGTTGTAGCGAAGCGTACGCCGCACGATTCGGAAGTCCGCCTCGATATCGACGATGGCCGGCCCGTCGCCTCGCTTCTTCTTCTTGGGCGCCTGCGTCTTGATGGCAGCTTCGTCCTTCTTGGTATCTTTGGCGACGGGTGCAGCGGTCACCGCGGTCACCGGCGCCACAGCCACTGCTCCCGGCACGCGGACACCGAGTTTTCGAATGTCCTTCCGAAAATCCGGCCCGACCCTAACCTTCACCACCTTCAGCAACGCGCTCAATGTGCTCGCATCGTAGTAGTGTTGGCTGATGACCTCCGCGCTACCGCCATCGACCAGACGAATGTACGCCGACCAGACCCCATCCTCGCGGAGCACATCGCCTTCCAGAAGCCCGCTGACCGCCAACTTCGTCGCCGGAGGCACATGCCCGCCGTCAGACTGCAGGTTCACCCCGAGGTTCTGCGCCTCTGCGACGAACTTGCCGTTCGGATAGAGCTCGACCGGCTCCGGGCGAAGACCGCGAATCGCGGCGCCCCTCACTTTGGAAGCCTGAGCCCCCTTGAACGGCCGCACGACGATGCGCGGCTGAGTCGGCGCAATCACCTCTGGCTCCTTGTCAGCGGCCACCGTCGCGGCAGCTGCTGAACCCGTTGGCATTCGCCCCGTCTTGAGGAGCTGCGCGACCACCCGGTTCGACATTCGCGTGAGGCTCGACGAGCTGGTCTGGAGCTTCTCGACTCGCTGACCCTTCGCGTTGCGGACCTCGGTCACCGCCACCCAACGCCCCTCGTTCTTGCGCACGCGGGTGCGGACGAGCGCCGTGGCGCCAAGCTTTCCGGCCTGCTTCACGTAGCCCTTGGTCTTCTTGACCACGGCGTTGACCTGCTTGAGCGGCACGAGCTCCACGTCCGCCGCACGAAGGCCCTTCTGGACGTTCTGGCGGACCTTCACCGCCTGAGGGCCCTGGAACGGAAGAAGCGCGGCGGTCCCCTCGTCGGCCGAGGCTGCTCCCCCGAACAAACCCAGACTCAAGAAAACTGAGAGCGCGCAAACGCGCAGGCACCTCATCGCTTACCC
>Ga0316193_10001593_pt1 | contig 15440 bp, 12 predicted proteins | sample MerIslsedime2_MG_FD_207735 | JGI IMG/M metagenome (GOLD analysis project Ga0316193, IMG submission 207735) | Coastal sediment microbial communities from Maine, United States - Merrow Island sediment 2 | ecosystem: Environmental > Aquatic > Marine > Coastal > Sediment | place: USA: Maine...
GACGGCGAGAATGGCGCTGGTGAGTGCGCGCAAGGCCACGAGCGCCGTCGGTCCGGCGAGAGAGTGCGCAATCGACACGCCAACCTGGAACAGCCATTCATGGTCGATCCACGGAGCGCCGCCGGAGGTGAAGCTGAAGGAATCCGCGTGCACAAAGGCGTGATTCGAGAGGATCCAATCACCGGTTGCGAGGTGCCAGCCGATGCTGGTGTTGGCGATTTCGAAGAGACCGAGCACCGCTCCCGCGAGAGCCGCGGCGACGACGATCATCGTCGGGATTCTCGGTTGAGTGGCAGATTGCAGCGTCATCTATGTCCCGTGGAGTCCGATTCCCCGGGAACGATGATATCTCGCTTCACACCTCTCTCCACACATTGCGTGGAAACCGTTCCCGCTCCCGTCCCCGTTCCCGTCCCCAACTCCAGCTGTGTCGACCGTGAAGGAATGTCACTCCGCGAGTGCGAGAGAGGGCCTGTGTGGAGAAGCCATTCCGACATCGGGAACGGGTACGGGAACGGGTACGGGGACGAAGGTCTCGTCAGCCTGATTCAGGGGTGATGGGTTCTTCGCCCCGTTCTGCTTCGACCACGTATCGCTCCCACTCCGGTTCGAAGGCCAGGGAGTGGGTGCTGGTCATGCGATCGAGGAAGACGATTCCGTCGAGGTGATCGTTCTCGTGTTGGATGACCCTGGCGTGGAAGCCGTCTGCGGTCAGAGAAATTGGTTCACCTTCTACGGTGCGGGCCTTGACCTTGACGCGGCGGGGGCGCGGTACCAGACCGCGCAGCCCGGGGATCGAGAGGCAGCCCTCCCAGCCCTCCTCCACGTCGTCGCCGATTGAGCGAATTTCCGGGTTGACGAGGATTGTCGGCGCGATCTCGGGATGCTCGTCGGTTTCCGGTACCCAGTAGGTGAAGAGCCGAAGACCCTCTGCCACCTGAGGCGCCGCGAGCCCGACGCCCTGCTCCTCGATCATCGTGTGCACCATGGCGCGGCCGAGGTCCGCGAGACGGCCGCTCTCAAACCAGTCCTCCGGAACCTCATCCGCCACTGATCGCAGGACCGGATGACCCAATCGGACGACCTCGAGCAGGTGCGCGTGCTCGTTCATCAACTAGCCGCAGCCGGAGCAGCCGCCCGAGCTGCAGTCACTGGTCGGAGCCGGTGCGTTGGGGTTGTCGACGATGAAGCCGGCGCCCCTCTGGTCTTCAACGAAGTCGACCTTGGATCCCGTGAGATGGGGCGCCGAGTTCGGGTCGACGAGGACCTTGAGCTCACCGCTCTCGACGACGGAGTCGCCGTCGCGCTCTTCGTCGAAGGTGAAGCCGTACGAAAAGCCGGAGCAGCCCACGCCCTGGATGAAGATCCGGAGCTCCTTACCTTCGGCCTCGGGCATCTGTGCTGCAAACTCGTTGACCTTTTCAACGGCCTTTTCGGAAAACGTAATCATTGTGCCTCCTGTATGTCCCGCCAGCGCGACGGTTTCTTTATCATAGCGCATTACATCGCTATTTAGCAATATCGTTGTATTTAGTGAACTTCTTTTTCTGCGAGCCACCGTTCGGCCTCGATGGCGGCCATGCAGCCGGTGCCCGCGGCGGTCACCGCCTGCCGGTAGACCGAGTCTTGTGCATCGCCACAAGCCCAGATTCCCTCGACCGAGGTGCGGGTTGTGCCGGGTACGGTTTGGATGTATCCGACCTCGTCCAGGTCGAGCTTGCCGGTGAAGATGTCGGTGTTGGGTCGATGGCCGATGGCCATGAAGACACCATCGGTCGGGAACTCTCGCTCGTCGCCTGAGACAGTGTCCTTGAGCCTCACCCCGGTAACTCCGCCATCGGTGGACCCCAAAATCTCGGTCACGATCGAGTTCCACTCGAAGTGGATTTTGGGGTTGTCAAAGGCGCGCTGCTGCATGATCTTCGATGCCCGCAACTCATCGCGGCGATGAACCACCGTGACCTTGCTCGCGAACTTGGTCAGGAAGACTGCCTCCTCGATGGCGGTATCGCCGCCGCCGACCACTACGAGCTCCTTGTCACGGAAGAAGAATCCATCGCAGGTGGCGCAGGCGGAGACCCCGAATCCCATCAGTTCGCTTTCCGAAGGCAGCCCCAGGAGCTTGGCCGAGGCGCCGGTGGCGATGATCAGGGCATCTGCGGTGAGCTCGCCGTTGCTTTTGGTGGTGACCTTGAAGGGGCGGCCGTCGATCTCGACGTCCGTAACCTGATCAAAGATGAACCGTGTCCCGAAGCGTTCGGCCTGGGCCTTGGTGACCTGCATCAGCTCCGGTCCCATGATGCCGTCGGGGAATCCCGGGTAGTTCTCGACCTCGGTGGTGATGGTGAGCTGGCCGCCGGGCTGCATGCCTTCGATGACCAGCGGCTCGAGCTCGGCGCGCGCGGCGTAGATGGCGGCGGTGAGTCCGGCGGGGCCGGAACCAATGATGAGTACCTTGTTGTGTTTGTCGCCCATGATGACTCCTGATTTCGAGGAATTGCCCTCGCGCAACGAACCCGCGGATCTCACGCGACACAGCACTGACGGCAGACCGCCAGCAATTCCGCGGTCGGTCATTATACTGGTTCTATCGTGGAACTCTCTCGAATCCCCGGACCATCCCAAGTGGGACCTGCCTGCCCGATCAGAGCAGCACGTATCATTCTCATGGAAACCAATCGCTTGTCGGTGGGATGAGATTGTGGTTCACCGATGTTGTTGAGCGAAATGAGTCGGTTTTACCTCCTGCCTGAAACAGTTAGATTTTCGCACCGGAAGACTCTCCGGCGGCGGACCGTGATAGCGATTGCAGCTGTCATCGCAGTCGGATCCGTGGCCAGCCCATGCTGGTCAGGTCTCGAGGACCTGGCGAGGTCCGGCGACTGGGAGCGGGTGTTGGAGATCGCTGCGCGGCGGGCCGATCAGCTGCCGCTCAACCCCGCCGAGGCGATGATCGCCGCGAAGGCTGCCCGTGCGGTCGCCGATCCCGAAGCGGAGACACATTTTCTGCAGATTGCCGCCAGCGCGGATGACGAAGAGCTGCGGCGCCTCGCCGAGGTCCAGCTTGCCGAGCTTGTGGGTGCCGAAGAGCCGGAACGGGCGGTCACTCTGTCGTTACCGGCTTTCGGCCGCGAGAATCCGTGGCCGGTCCGGGCCTTGGCCACAGAGGTTTCGCTGTCCGCGGTCAATGAGGGAATCGAGCCTGCGCAACGGGCCGTGCTCGAAGGTTCGCTACGGAAGCTGTCCCGAAGCTTGAGGCGAAAGCTGGAGCTTGCGCTCGCGTCGTCGGACTCTGAGACTGGTCGCCATCGCCTCGAGCGGCTGCTTGCGGCGTCGACCCGGGACCTGGTCGCGTTGGAAGCTGCCGAGGCGCTGAATGCCTTCGACCAGCAGACCTCGAAAGAGCGTTGGCGGATCGCGAAAACCCTTTACAGACACGCCATGTATGACCGCGCCGCGCCGATGTTGGAGGAACTCAGCGCAATCCGAGACGGCTCGGTGCCTCGTGACGAGGCGGCATATCTCCGTGGCCGCTGTGCCTTTCGCCGGGGTCGCTGGAAAGAGGCCGTCGAGTGGTATCGAAATGCCCTGAACTGGGAACGATCGGTCGAAAAGAAAGCCGAGATCGAGGTTCACATCGGTCGCTGTTACGAACTGGAGGGCAACCTCGACAAAGCGGTGGACGCCGCCGTCCGCGCGGTGCGATTGAAGACCACCGATGACCGGCGTCTTTTTCTGGCCCGGTTGCGGCTGCGACGCGGTGAACCGGAACTCGCCGAGCAGGGGCTCAGTCGGCTGCGATCACGCACCGATCGGGCCCGCGGAGAGGTCATGCTTGCGGTAGATGCCCTCAAGCGAGGTGATGGCATCGCTGCGCAGCATCGACTTGAAAAGGTCCGCAGGTCTCCGTGGGCGATTCCGGCTGCGGTGTTGAGCGCGGAGCTGGCCGCGAAGAACGGCGATGCCGATGTGGCGCTCGAGCTCCTCGATCGCGTCAAAGGGCCGGTCGACGATTTCTGGGTGAATCAGGCGCGGTTGGTGATGGGAGGGTTGCCGCAGATCCAGATCGAAACCTGGCGGCTGCAAAGAGAGCAGGACGTCAAGGACTCAGATCAGGGTTCCCTGTGGCGTGCGCTCGGACGTTGGGCAGTGCTCGAACCGGATCCGGGTGAGCTCAGACTTCTTCGAGGTATGGTAGACGCCGCCTTTGCGTCCTTCGGATCGGCAACAGATCCTGCTTTTCCTCCAGGCCTCGCAGCTGAGCTTTGGACCATCGGGTTGGAGCGGGAGGCTGCCCGCTGGGACTCTGCCGGTTGGCCTCGAAGTCATGCGGTCGAATCGGCGTGGACGGCATCACAGATGCTGGCACATGGATTCCCCTGGCGATCGACGAGGATTGCCGACGGAGCCTGGCGACAGGCGGGCAGTGAGGTGCCGACGTGTGTGCTGCCTGTGGGCCTTCGTCGTGCTCTCTACCCTCTGCCAGAGCCGGTTCTGGTTCGTGAAGCGGCCGCAAATGGAAGAGTGCACTGGTCGTTGCTTGCCGGTGTCGCGCGCGAGGAGTCGCGGTGGGAACCCAGAGCCCTGTCTGCGGTGGGAGCGCGTGGACTGGTGCAACTGATGCCGTCCACCGCGGTCGCCGTTGCTGCGAACTCCGGGCTGCCGACGCCATCGGCCGACGATCTCTTTGATCCGAGCCTCAATCTTCGGCTCGGCGCCACAGAGCTCGGCCGTTTGGTCGAGACCTTTGGCGGCCGTTGGGCGCCGGCGGTGGCTGCCTACAATGCCGGCGAGGTCCAGGCGAGGCTGTGGCTGGATCAGTGTGGTTCGGAATGCACAAACGCGCTCTACCTGCAGAACATCTCGTTTGGATCGACACGCGCCTATACGGCGGGGGTGCTATCGGCCGCGGTCAGCTACGGCGAGCTCTACGGCGATAATGGAGGTCCCTCAGTCGAACCGTCGCTCGTCAGCGACTGAAACGAAGGATCTCCTGGTGCTCCATGGCTCGCGCCAACCAACGTTCGATCTCCCCGTTGAGCTTGCGCTCCACCAGAAGCTGGAATAGCCGTTCACGGACTGCCGCCAACGGTGGTACGGCCTCGTCCGTGGTGGCGATCTCATCGACCAGAAGCTGCTGGTAGGCGGCCTCGATCTCGTCCATGTTGACCGATATCCGGGGCCTCAGCCGCTGCTGAACAAAGGCGTCGACGGCGGCCACGCGCAGCACGAGCTCGTCGAGATCTGCGGTCACGAGACCTTTCGCGTCGAACTCACGGTCAAGCCGAGCGGTACCGCCGCCCCTCTCGATCAATGTCTGCCGCGCCCGTTGGGGATCGAGCTCGAGGCGAAAGAGGAGGCCTCCATCTTCGATATCCCGGAACTCGATCTCGAGTCGAACGCGAGCATCGAGCAGGCGCGAACGGTAGGTGTCCGCGGTTTCTTCCGGTTCGGCATCCACGAGACGAACGAGGGTCGCCAGCTCGAGATCGCTGAGCAGGATCGGCGTGCTTCCCACCACCGCCAGGACCTCCTCAACGGTCTTCCATTCGGGTTCGTCCGCAACGCCGAAATGACTGACAGCCATGAGGATGAGAGCGATGACACCGATTCGCACCCTGTTATCATAACAGCGTGTGCCAGACGCCGGGAACGCTGTGGATTGTCGCGACGCCGATCGGCACCCTTGGTGACCTCTCGCCGCGTGCGCGGGAGATCCTCGGCACGGTCGACCTGATTCTCGCCGAAGACACACGCCGCGCCCGGCGCCTGCTTTCGCATCTCGAGATGTCAGCTCGGGGGCGCCTGCAGAGCCTGCACGAACACAACGAAGAGAAGAAAGTGCCGTCGCTGCTCACGAAGCTGCGTGAAGGTGACTCCGTTGCGCTCGTCAGTGATGCCGGCACGCCGGTGCTGTCGGATCCCGGATATCTGCTGGTGCGGGCGGTGCGGGAGGAGGGCCTACCGGTGTGTAGCGTGCCCGGAGCCTCCGCTTTCACCACCGCTCTCGCTGCCGCCGGCCAGCCGCCCTTGCCGGCGACCCTGTGTGGATTCCTGCCGCCACGCGCGGGGCCGCGGCGGCGGCGGATCGCCGAGCTCGATGTCGCGTCCTGGACTCTCGTGATTCTCCTTTCTCCTCACCGGCTGGCCCGAGAGCTCGCCGATCTGGAGGAGGTTCTTGGCGGTGAACGACGGGCGACCCTATTGGCCGAGCTCAGCAAGCGGTACGAACGCGCGGTTCCGGGCACCCTCTCAGAGCTCGCTCGAGGGATGGAGGCGGAGAATCCCCGCGGCGAGTACGTCCTGGTTGTTGCGCCAAGGGATCATCGTCGGGATGGCGACGCCGATCCGGAGGCCGTGCGGGCCGAGTACCAACGGGCGCTCACCGAGGGGATGGATCGGCGCGGGGCGTTGCGCGCGACCGCGCAGCGATTCGGAATACGGAGACGTAATGTCTTCGATTTGGTTGTGTCCGACCGCGATAAACCCGACCACGATTGACGAAACGAAGGCGGTGTGGGGATCATTGTCGCAGGACTCGTTGTGCTAACCTGAGCGGGATCACGGGAGGTGTCAACATGGTACGCCGCGTCGGCTCCGCAATCGGTGTCGTTCTCGTTCTGACCGGCTTTTTGAGCGGGTGTAGTGGCAAACCGATCGTCGGGGTCATCCTACCGACGACCGGCGCAGCGGCGTCCTATGGGGAGTCCATCGAAAGCGGCATCCGGCTCGCCCTTTCGGATGCCCGTGAACGCGAGGGGTTGCCGGCTGGGTTCGAGGTTGTGTGGGCAGATTCCGGATCCGACCCATCCCGTGCGGTGGCTGAGTTTCGAAAGATGGTCGAAGAGCGTGGGGCGAAGTTGTTGATCGGTGGAGCAACCAGCGCCGAGGCGATGGGGTTGATCCCCGAGCTCGATGAACTCGAAGTTGTCTGTCTGTCACCGTCAGCTTCGGCGCCCGGCCTCGCGCAACAGTCGCGGATGTTCTTCCGGATCTACCCCTCTGATGAACTCGAGGGCCACACCGCGGCAAATTTCCTCTTCGAACGGCTGGGTAAGCATGACGTGCTGCTCTTCACCGGTGATACCGAGTACACCCGCGGCATCAAACCCGAGTTCCTCAAGCAATACCAGGAGGCTCTTGGCGGCACTGTTGTCGATGATGTCGCGCTCACCGAAGACGGATGGGAGGAGGTTGCTGTCGAGGCGCTCGCTCGCGACGGCGTTGAAGCGGTCTACGCCATCGGCTACGCCGAGGAGATTCTCAGTGTGGTGCAGTTCCTCTCGGCTCGAGGATTCGAGGGCAGAATCGTGACCACCTCGGCGTTCTACAGCGGCCAGGTGATCCGCGAGGCCGGGGACGCCGCAGAAGGGATCCTGTTTCCGCTTCCGCCCTTCGACCGGACATCGGAGAAGGAGCCGGTGCTGAGCTTTGTCAACCGCTATATGGACACCTATGAGCGTGCCCCCGACGTCTTTGCGGCGCACGGCTTCGACGTCATGGGCCTGGCAATCCAGGTCATGAGCCTCGCCAAACCACCGGAGACCCTGGAAATTCTCAAGGCCCTCAACTTCGGCGTTGCCGAGTTCATGGGCGTCACCGGTCCGATTCTCTTTGACGACTACGGTGACGTGAAGCACTATCCGATGATGTTCATCGTCAACGGAGGACAGGTCCTGAGCTACCAGCGATACCTCGAAACGGAGCGCCGGCGCATCTTGAACCAGGTCCAGGAGCTTCTGGCAGGCGGCGACTAGCCGGGCCGGATCCCCATAGGCCGAAATGACTGTATTCCGTCTTCTGTGGCGCCACCGCGCGCTGATCGCGGTATTGGTGAGGCGAGATCTCGACGCCCGCTACCGGGCCTCGGTGCTCGGGTTCTTCTGGTCGTTGCTCAATCCCCTGCTTCTGCTGGCGGTCTATGCGGTGGTTTTTACCTATATCTTCAGTCCCCGTTTCCCCGGTGGTGATCCCTACCCACTGTTTCTTTTCAGCGGTCTGTTGCCCTGGTTGTTTTTCTCCGGCGCGGTCCTCGATGGGTCGGCCACCCTGATCGACAATGGCCCTCTGCTGGCAAAGGTGATGTGTCCGCCGGATCTTTTCCCGGCAGTGACCGTTTTTTCCCACCTCATCCACCACCTCCTCGCGTTGCCCATTCTCCTGCTGGCGATGGTCGTGAGTTCGGCGGCCGGGCTTCACTCGTTCCCGTGGAGCTTTCCGTTGGTGGTGGTTGCCCTGGTTCCCTGGCTTCTGACAACCGGGGGGGCGGTTTTCGCGATCTCGGTGTTGTCGGTTCACTACCGCGATATGCGCGACCTGGTTGGCCACCTTCTCAACCTCCTGTTCTTTTCGTCGCCCATCATCTACAGCCTCGAGGGGCTGCAGGTTCCGGTGATGTTGCACCGGGTCTTGACCCTGAATCCCCTGGCCAGCCTGGTCACGGTCTACCGCGATGCGGTCTTCGTGGGACGCGTATCGTCGCCACAGCTCTGGCTGATCGCATTTGCGGTCGGCGGCGTCTCGTGGTGGCTGGGGACACGGATCTTTGCGGCCTACCGCGAGACCGTGGTGGAGGCGGTGTGAAGGGCACGATCCGCTTCTCTGATGTCAGCAAGATCTTCCGGTGGAGAGGCCCGCGCTCTCGGCACGAAACCGTTAAGGGCGCCCTCTTTCATCGCAAGACGCACCGTCGGAAATCCTCAAGCGAACAGCACGTTGCCCTCGACGGCATTGACCTCGAAGTCACGCCGGGTGAGGCGGTGGCCGTGATCGGACCCAATGGCTCGGGCAAATCGACCCTGCTCAAGTTGACCGGCGGTATCCTCAAACCGACCTCGGGGACTGTCGAGGTCGCTGGCCGGGTCACGGCACTGATTGAGCTCGGTGCCGGTTTCCACCCGGAAATCACCGGCCGCGAGAACGTCGTCATCAACGGCATGTTGCTCGGCCTCGGCCGGCGCGAGATCGAAGATCGGATGCAGGAAATCGTTGATTTCGCCGATATCGGTCCCTTCATTGATCAACCGGTGAAAATCTACTCGTCGGGAATGTACGTGCGGCTTGGCTTTGCTGTGGCGGTGGCGGCGGACCCGGATGTTCTCCTCATCGATGAGGTGTTAGCCGTTGGTGACGAGGCTTTCACCCGTCGGTGTCTGGATCGTCTGGCTCGAATGCGGCAGCGAGGCGTGACGATGGTCCTCGTCTCCCACGATCTCGATCTCGTCACCAGCTTTGCCGACCGCGCTCTGTATTTGGACCGGGGCAGGATTGTTGCCGAGGGCCCAGCCGACGCGGTGGCCGCACGGTATCGGAGTGACGCCGCTGGGGACTCCATCCGGGATGACCAACCGCTGCCGGCCCGAGAGGACGACGACGAAACACGATGGGGCAATGGCGACGTCGAAATCACCGGTGTCGAGATGTTCGTCGGGGAGAAAACATCGCGACTGGTGCCGGGCGGCAGCCCCTGTAGCCTCCATATTCAGTACTCCGTCCACAAGCCGGTGGAGGATTTCGTCTTCGGTATCGCTTGGCACCGTTCGGATGGCACCCAGGTCAGTGGCCACAACACCGATCTTGCGGGCTTTGTGCCGCGACGGTTAGCGACTGACGGCGAGATGTGCTGCGAGTACGATTCGTTGCAGCTTGCCCCCGGTGAGTACCTGGTAGATGTCGCCGTCCATGCGCGCAACGGCCTCGCTTACGATTATTGGTGCGATGCCCTCAAGGTGCGGGTGACCTCCGAGGTGGATTGGCCTGGAGTGTGGTCGCCGCCGCACCGCTGGCGGTCGACCGGTCCCGAGTGGGGAAAGAGCGACGAATACCAACGCGCGACACCGAAAGACAATGACGAATGACGTTTCGCGGGACCGCGGTGGACCTCAACTGACGCAAAACGTCATTTTTGACGGCAAAACCTCCCCCAAAAGGCTGGCACGGCCCTTGCACAGGACCACTCCCGTAAAAGGAGGCAGCTTATGCGCAAGAACCGTGGTTTCACCCTGATCGAGCTTCTGATCGTGGTCGCGATTATCGGCATCATCGCCGCGATTGCGATCCCCAACCTTCTGAACGCCATTAACCGTGGTCGTCAGAAGAGGTCGATGGCGGATCTCCGCACCATCGGCACGGCAGTCGAGGCCTACGCTGTGGATATGGCGTTCTATCCCACCTTCGCTGAAGGTGCGATTACCGCCTCTGCGACAATCGTAGGAAATCTCGAGCCGACCTACGTCAAGACGGTGCCGCGTGAGGATGGCTGGCGGACGAATTTCTACGCTTCGTCCCAGTCCCGCTTCTACACCCTGGCGTCGGCCGCACGCGACAAGATCCTTTCGGGTGCGCTCACCTCCTATTCGGCGGGAATCACCTCCGATATGGACTGTGACATCGTGTATTCGAATGGTAGCTTTGTCCAGTATCCCGAAGGTGTCCAGGACGACGGTTAATCTGATCTTGATCCGCCTATCAAGTTCAGCTGGGGGCACTTCGGTGCCCCCTTTTTTTGTCTTGCGCTGACGGATATGCCGCGCGGTAAGATGATGAGGTGGTCACGACCTCAAAATCATCCCGCATTTCTCGCCGACTTCCGAAATCTCGGGGTCGTTTGCTGTGACTCCCCGAGAGGCATCGACCGGGACGGTGCAGTCGTCGGATCGGGCGGTCGGGGGCTCTGGGACTCGGAGTGATGCTATCGCCCAGGCCATCCTCCTCGGTCTTGCCGGGTGGTGCGTGTGGCGACCCGTCGAAACCTTTCCGTCTTCCGCCATCTTCGTGGTGGCAGCCACTCTCGGTCTCGTAGTGTGGGCCTGGCGGCGCACGCCGAAACGCTCGAATCCGTGGTTGATAATCTGCGCGGCCGGATGTGCTCTGTTGGCCTCCGGCATGGCCGGTTGGGACCCCGCATCTGCGATCATCGAGATCTCGATGCTGATGGCAGCGGTAACGCTGATGTGGCTGGCGTCGAGAGTGTCTCCGCCGGAGCGATGGCCGGCGCTTCTCGCCCTGGTGATATCGGCGCTCGCTCTTTGGGGTCTTTGGCAAGTCACGGTGGGTATGGACCAGGCGGCCGCCTCGATCGGACAACTCCCGGTCGGGATCCAGTCGGCCGCTGCTGAGCGCCTGGCCAGCGGCCGCGCTTTCGCATCGCAACTGCTGCCCTCGCACCTCGCCGTCCTCTTGGCCAGCGCCTTACCGCTGCTCCTGTGGCGGCTGCGGCTTCGATGGTCCGCGCTGCCGTGGGTGGTCGGCTCGATCCTCTGTGTGGTCGGGCTGGCGCTGACTAGGTCACCGGTTGGGGCGGCGCTTGCCCTCGGCGCGTGCGGCGTGTTGGCAGCTGGTCGGAAAAGACGATTGTTGCTCCTTGCCGCCGTGGTGTTGGTGCCCGTGCTGATCGCGGTGGTCGTGGATCGAGGAGACGTCTTGGAGCTCGAGCCGGTGCAACTTCGCCTCGACAACTGGCGGACGGCGGTCTGGGTGTGGTCGACAGCGCCGGCGGCAGGGGTCGGCGTCGGGGGTTTCGCGCAGGCGGCCCAGGCGGTTCCTTTCGAGGTTGGCAACCGTCCTCGCCACGCCCATTCGCTGCCGCTCGAATGGCTGGCCGAGCTCGGTCCGGTTGGCCTTCTGGGAGTCTTTTTCGCAGGTCTGGCGCTGTGGCGGCTGCTCTGCAGACTTTGGCCGGAGCGTCCCGAGCTCGCGGTGGCGGTGGCGATCATTCCAGTCCACAATCTGATCGACTTTTCGCTCTACGGGTCCGGTGTCATCCTGGCCTGGGCGGTACTCGTGGGCTGGGCGGTTGCGTTCGTCAATACTTCGCCCGAGCCGGAAAATGCACCGGTTCGAGGCAGGGTCGTTTTTGTTGCCGCTGTCGCCGCGGTTCTGGCCGCGACAGTCCTCCACGTGACTTCGCTCATGGTCGAGGATTCGGCGTCTTTGCGGGAGGATCCCTCCGAGCGGTTGGATGAAGCACTCACGGCCTGGCGCCTCGCGCCATGGCGGGTCGACGCACTAGGCCTGGTTGCGGAAGCGGGACTGGAAACCTCCGACAAGCAACGGCTGTCAGAGGCCCGCGCTGAGCTCGATCGTGGACGCTGGCTGCGGCCGCACTCGGCGGCCCTGGCCGGCCTTTGTGCACAGTTGGCCATTGCAGACGGTATGGCGCCAACAGCGGTTTCCGAGGCCTGGATCTCGGTATCCGAACAGCCGTCCGACGAAATGCGAGCCGAAAACCTCGAGAGCCTCCTCAACCGTCTCGAAGCCGGAGCCGAAAATGATGATCCGTGAGGCGCCAGTCGTCATCGTCTCCTCGGTGGTCGCGTTGGCGGCGGTCCTCGGCGGTGCATTCTATCCAGGGCCCCGGGTCGTGATTGGTGTATTGCTGGCGGTAGTGCTCGGATGGGCGATGACGGCGATGCGAGGACAGCTCCTCACCGAGGAGTGGGTGGCCCTCGGCTTTGTCGTATGGGGTGTCATCTCGGCTGCTGTTGCGGCTACGGCCCATCTCGCCGCCCGGGAGGCGGTCACGGTATGGATGGTGACCTGGGGGCTCTGGCTCGTGGCCCGGCGGGCTCGTGAGTGGAACGAGCAGGCGAGCCTGATCGTTCTCGCCACGACGGCGGTGATCCTGGCACTCGGGGTGGTGATGGAGACGGTGGGATTAAGAGGCTTGCGGGTGGGAGGGCTGCTCGAGAACCCCAACGTCACCGCTTCGTTGCTCGTGGTTTCACTGCCGGTGGTTTTCGCAATCGAAGGCGGGCGAAAATGGCGTTTCGCAGCTGCAGCGGTGGTGACTCTGGCCTTGGTCCTCACAGGGTCCCGAGCGGGGCTGCTGGCGTTGCTTGCCGTCGTTGCGGTGGTGCTGCCAAAGGGAAGGGCGAAGACTGTTGGTCTATTGACCGGCGGTGTCGGGGTCACGGTTGTTCTTCTGTGGCGTTTCGTCAACCAACCGGACATCCTCGCCTGGTTCCGGCCTGCCATCTGGTCGGCGGTTCTCCGATTGTGGGTTTCCCACCCTCTGTGCGGGGTTGGCCCAGGAGGACTGGTTGATGCGGCCGGCGTCGAGCGTCTGCTCCACGACGACCACGTGGGACAACGTCAGTTTCTGATTTCTTACGCCGAATCGAGTCCGCTTGCAGTGCTGGTGCAGACAGGGCTGGTGGGTTTCCTCATCATCTGTGTCGCTCTGTTCATCTGGTGGCGGCGCACTCATGAGGACCAACGAATGTCCGCCGCCATGGCCGCGGCATTGGCGGCGATGGCGGTGATCGGCGCCTTCCACGATATGTTGACCGTGGACGTGGTCCTGTGGTGGTGGGCGCTCAGCATCGGACTGATGGAGGTGCGTGCTGCTCCGCCACCCACTCGGGATAGCCTGTCGGGATTTTTGACGAGCAGGCGAGCCGTCATCGGTTTGGCGTTCTCGTTCATTGTTCTCTGGGGAGTGGTGCAGCCCGCCTGGGCGCGATGGATATGGCGCTCCGGAGAGACTGACCAGGTCGTCGCGGCACGGACTATGCGGGTCGAGCCCTGGTTTGATGCACCCCTCGAGTGGCAAACACGGGAGCTCCTGAAGCAAGGTGAATGGAGCTGGGAAACTGTTGCCGAGGCGGTTGCGGTCAGTGGCAGAGCGGTCCATGTCCATCCAGGTGCCGCCCGCCTGTGGTCGATCCGGGGGATGGTCCATGCTCGGGTTGTGGCTGAATTCGGATCCTGGCCGGACACCGTCAACGGCGCGCGCGAGGCCTTTGCTCGAGCGATTGCCCTCGAACCACATCAGCCGTGGTCGTTTCTCGAGTGGGCGCGGCTCGAGCGCAACCTCGGCCACACGGATGATGCGGTCAATCTGGTACGACGAGCGCTCGTTGAAGAACCGCACACGGTGCGGGCGCGGCTCTTCCTGGCTCGACTCGAGCTTGATCGTGGTGAGGTGGAAGCGGCTCGCGAGGCGTACGAAGCTGCCGTGGAGTCGGCACGCCTCCGCACCCGCCTCGACCTCAACACCTACGAGCGTGAGCTCCTCGACGCACCGACGTGGCAGTTCCGCGAAATTGGGGAGGCGCTCCGTTGAGGAGATCGGATTTCGCCGGGCTGTGGTGGGTGCCGCTGCTGCTGGTCGTGGCGCCACTCCTGGGTTGGATGCCGGCCCACCGCGATCTCATTGACTTCTTTGCACCCATGCGTGGTTTGAGCGCAGAGCTCATTGGGGCGGGTGTCGGCCCCTGGCTCAACCTCGCCAACGGTTGCGGGGAAGCGTGGTTCGCGAACCCGGAAACCGCAGTCCTCTACCCGCCGGCCTGGTTGCATCTGGTCCTTCCCGGGGCTTGGGCTTTGACGGCGGAGATCGCTCTCCATCTCGCCATGCTGTCCCTCGGTATGGGGCTGGTCGCACGAGAACTCGGAGCGAGTCGCGAGGGGCGGATGCTGGCCGAAGTCGCGGCCTGGTCAGCCGGCCCGGTGCTGGTCACCGTCGGCGTGCTCAACAATCTCGAGACCTTGACCTGGCTGCCATGGATGGCGCTTGCGGCACGGCTCGAGGGCCGGAAATCGCTGCCGCTCCTGGCTGCTGCTACAGCTCTCGGCTGGCTGGGAGGTGAGCCGCAGGTGTGGGCGATGGGAGTGGTGCTGGTCATCGCCGTCGCTCGTCGTCGCGCCAGGGCGTTGATTGGGATCAGCCTCGGCGTGGCTGTGATTGCTGTCCAGCTGGTGCCCTTTCTCGCGTGGGTGGCCGAGGGTGACCGCGGGCCGGCGGCGTCCTGGCTATTACGAGGAGCAGTGACCCCTGTCGACTGGAGCGGAGTGCTGGTACCTGGGCTGTTGTCGACAGCGGGTCGAATGGTCTTTGCCGAAAGCCTTTTTCTGGGTGCCCCGATGCTGGTGTGTGCGCTCCTCGGGGGTTGGCGAAAACGGTGGCTGCTGGCGGTCGTGGTGGCTTTCGCACTGCTCGCAACCCTGCCCGAAATCGGCGCCGGCCGGCTCTTCGTCATCCTCACCGGTGGCCTGGTCCGCTACCCATCGCGTTTCGCCCTGATCGGCCTCGCCCTCCTTTTGCCGCTTGCCGGGAGGGGCGCCGACGACTGGCTTGCCGGCCGCGGTCGTTGGCTGGCGACCGCCGCATCCGGTCTGGCCCTCGTGGCCTGCGTGGTGAGTGGTCATCCCCTGCGCTGGTGGGTTGCGGGCGCTCCCGCTCTCCTGATGCTGGTTGCAGCTCTGGCGCCCGCCTGGCGGCCGCTGCGGGCGGCGACGTTGGTTGCGGGTGTTGCCGGGATGGTGGTTGCCGGTCTGCCGTTGATCGGACTACGCCCGATCAACGACGTTTGTGCCGCGCAACCGACCTGGCCCGAAGCGGCCGGCGGCGGACGCGTCTACGTCCCGACCCCGGCCGAGGACGTGATGCCCTGGCTCGCCTCGAGCCTCGGCGCGCGGCGTCTATGGCCGGTCGGCTA
>Ga0316193_10001595_pt1 | contig 15428 bp, 15 predicted proteins | sample MerIslsedime2_MG_FD_207735 | JGI IMG/M metagenome (GOLD analysis project Ga0316193, IMG submission 207735) | Coastal sediment microbial communities from Maine, United States - Merrow Island sediment 2 | ecosystem: Environmental > Aquatic > Marine > Coastal > Sediment | place: USA: Maine...
TGATTTTTTCCAGACCCGCAAACGCGCCGCCAACAACGAACAGGATATTGGAAGTATCCACCTGCAGGAATTCCTGCTGCGGATGCTTGCGCCCCCCCTGTGGCGGTACCGAAGCAACCGTACCTTCGATAAGCTTCAATAAAGCCTGCTGCACACCCTCACCAGACACATCACGGGTAATGGACGGGTTGTCAGACTTGCGTGAAATCTTGTCAATTTCATCAATGTAGACGATACCGGTCTGCGCCTTGTCGACGTCATAGTCACACTTCTGCAGCAGTTTCTGGATAATATTCTCAACGTCTTCGCCAACGTAGCCCGCTTCGGTCAGGGTCGTTGCGTCAGCGATGGTGAAGGGCACATTAAGCAGGCGCGCCAGCGTTTCAGCCAACAGGGTCTTGCCGCAGCCGGTTGGACCGATCAGCAGGATATTACTCTTGGAAAGTTCGACTTCGTCTTTTTTGCCACCTACTTCCAGGCGTTTGTAATGATTGTAAACGGCAACCGAAAGAACCTTCTTGGCGCTGCTCTGGCCAATGACATACTCGTCGAGGACTTCGTTGATTTCCTGCGGCTTGGGAAGTTTATTGCCGCCAGTGGACGTCTTTTCCTGCATTTCCTCGCGGATAATGTCATTACAAAGCTCGACACACTCATCACAAATAAACACAGACGGGCCGGCAATCAGCTTGCGCACTTCGTGCTGGCTCTTTCCGCAGAAAGAACAATAAAGCAGTTTTCCGTCGTCGCTTTTACCGTTTCGATCGTTATTCATTGGATGACCCCGGATTGCGGTTCCCTGTGCCACTATCAGCGGCAGATCTGTAAACGCCTGAACACTAAGACTGCTGCAAAAACAGGCGGTTCCTATTCAACACTTTATAACCGCGCCTGACAAGTGTTTCCAGGCACAAACTACGGTTTTTCGGCATTTATTCCTCGCCAGCCTTTCTGGATACCAGGATCTCGTCAATCAGCCCGTATTCCCTGGCCTCTTCCGCACCCAGGAAGTTATCCCTGTCGGTATCTGCCTGGATCTTGTCCATCGGCTGCTCGGTATGATTCGACAGTATCCTGTTCAGACGTTCACGCACCAGGAGAATTTCTCTGGCGTGAATATCGATATCAGTTGCCTGGCCCTGGAATCCGCCCAGCGGCTGATGAATCATCATACGCGAATGAGGCAGGCAATAGCGTTTACCCTTGGATCCGCCGGCCAGCAGCAAAGCCCCCATACTGGCAGCCTGTCCTATACACATGGTACTGACATCGGCCTTGATAAACTGCATGGTATCGTAAATCGCCAGACCGGCAGTCACTGAACCACCCGGCGAATTGATGTACAGGTGGACATCCTTATCCGGGTTCTCCGATTCCAGAAACAGCAACTGGGCGACAATCACGTTGGCCATGTAATCCTCCACCGGACCAACCACGAACACAACGCGCTCTTTCAGCAATCGTGAATAGATGTCGTAGGCCCGTTCGCCCCGTGCAGTCTGCTCAATGACCATCGGGACCAGATTCAAGGCCCGTATGTCCGCGGCTCCACCCTTGATAATGCTATCAGACATTTGCATTTTTCCTTTACCTAAAAATCTTACATCAGGACTGCATGAGTTCATCAAATGTTATTGATGTTTCCTCAACTTTTGCTTGCCCGGAAATCCACTCAACAACCGTGTCTTCCATCACCAGGGTCTGGATGCCGGCCAGCATTTCCTGATTGCTGTAATACCACTGCACGACTTCTTCCGGTTTTTCGTAGGACTGCGCCAGGTTTTCGATCGTTTCACGAACCCGTTCCGGATCGACCTGCAACTGATCGCGTTGAATAATTTCAGCGATCAGCAAACCAAGCGATACCCGACGCCTGGCTTCCTCTTCGAAGCGACTGCGGTCGCTGCCGGCATTAGCACCGCCCTCTTCTCTCTTGATCAGGGCATCGACTTCGCTCTCAAGTAATGAGGCCGGTATATCGATGTTGGCTTTTTCCATCAACGCGTCAAACACCTGCTGCTTGACCTTTGACTTGATGCTCGCTGCCAGTTCGCGTTCCATGTTATTGCGGATCTCTTCGCGCAGCTTGTCCATACCACCGTCGGCAACACCGAAAGCACGCGCGAATTCATCGTTGATTTCAGGCAACTCCGCTTCAGCCACAGCATTGACGGTGACGTCAAACTTCGCCGTTTTCCCGGCAACTTCCCTGGACGCGTAATCAGCCGGGAAAGTGACTTCGATAGTCTTCCTGTCACCCGCGCTGGCGCCCACCAGCTGCTCTTCAAAACCGGGGATCATGGCGCCACTACCCAGTTCCAGCGGTACATTCTGTCCGGCGTTGCCGGTGAAGGGCTGACCATCGACAGTCCCTTCGAAATCAATCTCCAGGCGGTCGCCTTCGATCGACTCACGCCCGGCCTTGGTCCAGGTAACGCGCTGTTTACGCAGTTTTTCAATCATATTGCCGACATCGGCATCAGCCACTTGCGCAACAATCCGTTTGAGTGTGATATCACTCAATTGAGGAGGCTCTACGTCAGGATAGACTTCAAAGCTAGCGACATACTCAAGTTCCTGTCCCGCCTGATTCCGGGTTTGCTCGATATTCGGGTCACCGGCCGGTTTCAGATTCTCCTGTTGCAGCGCCTCTTCATAGCTCGACGCAATCAGTTCACCGGCTGTTTCCTGCCGGACCTGCGTTTCATAACGCTTTTTGACCACACCCATGGGAACCTTGCCGGGCCGGAAACCATCCAGCCGCACAGAACGGGCCAGTTGCTTGAGCTTGCTCTCAACTTGTTGATCAATCTGATCTGCCGGTATTTGCACCGTCATACGGCGCCCCAGTCCGCTAGTGGTTTCAACAGAGACTTGCATATTATTTCCTCAACCTGGAATCAAATATAGCCGAATTATTGGCATATTCAGCGATTCTGTAGCGCTGCATGCCGGAAAAATTGTTTTTTGGTGCGAAAGGAGAGACTCGAACTCTCACGGGTTGCCCCACTGGAACCTAAATCCAGCGCGTATACCAATTCCGCCACTTTCGCCAGTCATCCTAAGCACCTGACTTGATGCTGCCCTGAATCAGCCGGTTAGTATACGGGTTTGAAAAATCCAGCATAACCCCGAATAGTCCATGGAATTACAAAAACAGGCAGCTGTTGCGTATCGTATCGAGCCGAGTGACTCTACAATAGGTCCAGTCTATATGACTAAGTGGAAGGAATTGCTGCTGATGAAAACCATACTCGTGGCGATCGAAAATATCGATGGCACAAGCCTGGCGTCGCCCGTCATTGAACATACCATGGAATTAGCACACAGCTTTTCAAGTAAAGTCTGGCTTGTCCATGTCGTGCCACGCCTGGGAACTACGCCGTTTACGGTACCGCGTGAGATGTTACGCGATCAGGCGGCAAGCGAACTGCATCATGAACATAAATTCATGCAGCATCTGACAGGGGCTCTGAGGGATCGTGGTATCAATGCCACAGCTCTGCTGGTCGAAGGTGTAACAGTCAAAACGATACTCGAGGAAGCTGATCGGCTGGATGCCGATCTGATCGTTGTGGGGTCCCATAGCCACGGCTTACTGTACCGTGCACTACTGGATGGAACCGGAGAGCGACTGCTGAACGAGTCCACGCGACCGATATTGTTCGTTCCTGAACCGCCACCCTGAGGAATAGCGCATCCTGCGCCCTTCCCCTGGCCTGTTCTTATACGGTTGCGGATATTTCCCGCTTGATTCAGGCTTCCCTGTACTTTTTTGCCTTGACGCTCATGCACAGTTGAACTGAATCGCTGACCAGCTTCGAAAGCGTATCCATTCCGAAATCAGATCGATGGATGGTAGTGGTCGCCTTAACCAAAATATTTTCAGCTTCACCGACCTGTTTACCCTCGCTGCCGCTAAGCTCAACTTTGAAGATCACCGGTTTCGTGACACCGTGCAGCGTGAGATTTCCTCGCAGTATCGCCCGGGTCGGGCTGGTCCACTCGAAATCCGTGCTGACGAAAAGGATTTCCGGATAATTTGCAACGTCAAAGAAGCGTGAGCTTCTGACCAGGTTTTCGACCAAGGCGCCCTTGGTATCCAGGCTATCGGTCCTGATAACGACCACCGTCTGACCGGTCTTACCAGCTTCAGGAAGCAGTGCCATACCGCCCTGGAATTCCTGAAAGACACCTTCGACTCGCTGGAATGTGCTGTCCACACAAAATCCCACCCGCGAGGTTGAGGCCTGCATACGGTACAAATACCCCGCCTCAGCGGCATTGCGCATAGTGGACATCACCGATTCATCGATCCTGCCATCCTCGAACGGAGCACACAGATCTTCAGCAACCGCGCTGCCAGACATCCCTTTAATTAGTAACAATCCCGTTAAAATTAGACGATTTAAAAATATTTTCGTATTCATGAAATACCTCCACCATGAATATATTAGAGTTTTATAATATACTAACTTACCTACATGTCAAGCAGGAACACTCACAGACCAGATCCGTGCACCGCCACCATCGTCAGCTCTTTGACGATATTGGGAATTCCGGCCTTTAACGGGCGGCAAGTGGGGACTGGTGCGGGGGATTTTGCTTTTTCTTGATACAGGTCAGTTCAATCCAACGCCTACCGCTTGATAATTGCCGACACCAATTGGCACAAATGAAGGAATTTCCATGGATTCACTATTTAAGCGTAATGCCGGAAAAATTGACCGTATCGTTCGTGTCATCGTCGGCGCAGTTCTGATCGGCAATGTATTCACCGGTTTACAAACCCCCATCGGTTGGCTCGGCGTTATTCTGGTGGTCACGGGGTTATTCGGTATCTGTCCTGCCTATTCAATTCTGGGCATCAATACAAAGAGCCTGGGCGAGAAAGTCGGGCTCAAATAGCACTCAGAGAAACCCCCGCGCCGGAGATCGCCGTTATTTTGTAGAAACCGACAACGCCTTTTTCTTTTTCGCCGGTTCGTCCTCCACCTGCCAGGTTATCCGAATATTGATACGATGCCGGCCTTCCTCCTGCGTCGCGGTCAATTTCAAATTCAGCAAGCCTTCCGGCTCCATGACGATTTCATCCTCGTCGTCACTGAAGGTCAGCTTGCCCTCGGACAGGCCATTGCTAATGGACTTGAGAATGTTGCGAATGGTTTTGCAGTCCTGCAGGGATTCATGTCTAAAACTGGTCTTGCCGTGCCTCATGCTGTTAATCCTCAACTATCCTGAAACCAGTGCGTCCGGCTGGAAAATCTTGGCATGCGGATAGTCTGTGCTGATGCCCATTACCCAGCCATCGGGATGCACGACAGTGACCCCGGCTCCGTGCCCCATCAGTCCTTCCCTTTTCCGCGTATTACGATCCATGGTGGTATCACATTCAAAGTTGATCATGCCTTTTCTCAGTGCGATTCGCTGTCCGTGCAGAAGGTTACGGTGTCCGTGGACAATGGCATGAATGCCGCTGTCATGAGCGAGCTGCCCGCCCCGCTGTGACAATGACATATCCACTGCACGATATTTGGTGCGAAGCGCATTGGCAATAGAGCCGTAGTAAAATTCGAATCCACCACCCTGCAATTGCCGGCGGAACTGCCGGTTCAGGTTCTGCACCCCGTCCTCACTGATCAGATCGGCAACCCGGTCATCGAGACCCGCGTGTATAAACAGAAAGGAACCTCTGCGTTGAGCAATCCGCATATTCTTGAAGAACCAGTAAAATTCCCCGTGTCGGTGAAGAAAAAGCTGCTGCCATTTAAGCGCGGCTGCATACACCATTCTCAGGGAAAGCCCGGCAGCCTCACAGTCGTCCTCAAAGCGTGCTATCTTGACCTCGATTCTGCGCATTTCTCTGAGCACAGCTTTATCGGATAATTTCTTGCCGACCAGCGGCACGAACTCGTCAAACCAGCGTTGTGAAGGATACAGGCGACGCCTGCATTCGCGGTTTCCGGGTATATCGCGCAGCGCCGACTTCCGCTGCAGATAGTTCATCTGAATTTCCTTCAAAAAGGGGACTGCTTTCGGACCCATGCGGATAAAAAAGTGCTCGTTTTCCAATTTGCATTTCACACCCACACTACGCATACCCAGCATGGCGCGGATATCATGGTTTCCCGCCAGGATACGCAGGCGAGCACCGCGTTCCACCAAGGTACGCAGTGTACGCAACAGGCGCAGGTTACTCGGCCCCTTGTCAAAACAATCACCGCCGACGATAAATCGCGCCCTTTTTCCGGACTTGGTGAGTGTAAATTCCTTATCGCGTGGCCCGGTCTTTTTGATCCCGCCCGATGCAACCAGCGAGGCGAGCATGGCGTCGGTATCGGCGTGTGGATCAGCAAAGAAATAAATCGGCTGCCTGGGCCATTTCCAGCGATCCCGTTCGAGCAGCGCAGTTAATTCAGCTGACGCCGTGGTATGGCTGGATTTGCGCTTGCGAAGAGATTGGTGCTTCCCCTCCAGCCAGGGCGCTGCCTGCGTCGGCAGTGTAACCTTTAGCCAGTCACTGCCCTGGTAGCGGGGGATCAGTTTGTCGTGCCTGTGTCCGTTCATGCCTAGTCCAGAAACCCGCTGCCCGCCGCACGAAGCTTCCATTCCCCTTCCACCTGCTGCCAGCTCTCATTGCACAGGTACTCGAAGTAGACGGGCCGCGTATGATACATGCTCAGTTGCGCGATCTGCTCGAATTGGAGAATACCGAGTTGAAATGCGGCATGTCGAAAAGACGCACCGTGCCCGACAAACACTTTGAGGCTGTCCGACGTGATCTCCCCACGTAACGCGTTCATACGCGCCACCAGGTGTGAGGCGACACGTTCGCCGGCCTCGAGCAGAGACTCAGCACCCGGCAATGGCAAACGGTAGTGGCTGTTCGCCTTCCAGTCCGCGGGGGGATCCGGATAACGCGGGTCCTGACGAACAACCTCGACAATCTGGTCGGTACTGAGGTTGGCGGCGCTGCCAACACTTCGTTCTGCAAGGGCATCGAAACTGTCTACCCTGCTTTCCGACAGGCCCAGCGATTGCAGCCTGGCACTGATCAATTGCGCCGTTTGCCAGCCCCTGAGCAAACGCGAACTGTCGATCGAGGTGATCAGCGACCAGGCGTTTTTCTCCATCACATCGTACAGTTCGGAGGCCGCATCGTACGCCTGTTCCCGCCCCTTGTCGGTCAACGCAAACGGCTGGTGCGCACTGGGTGTGTTGGGAAGCTGGGCGTATTCGCCATGGCGCATCAGCGCCGCAAACAATCTTGCCATATCACCACCACCCGCCGTTTTGCTTGCCGGTCACGGTCATCGCCTGCGATACCTCTCAATCAGCACGCAGTTTTTCTGCAAGGGCGAGCACCATGGGCGCGAGTTCCTTCTGCTTGAGTCGCTTCATGGCTTCCTCGGGCGATACCCACTCCCGGCCACGGTGACTTTCCTGCCACTCCTGCTCGGGAACGACAGCGGTGACTTCCATGGCGTAAACATCGACAGTGCAGATCGAACCCCACTTCTCATAGCGATAGCAACCCATGGCGGGATCTATCACCCTTCCCTCAACACCAGCCTCTTCCCAGGCTTCCTTGGCGGCGGAGTCCTGCGGGCTGAGCCCCGGATCCTTGATACCCTTGGGAACGACGAAATGTTTTTTCTGGCTCGACAGGATAACGAGAATTTCCGGGCTACCGTTTCGTATGCGGTAAGGAATGACCGAGGACTGCGTATAATAATACGCGGGTCGGTCGCGCAGCACCGTGCCGGTGTGATCCGGAAAAGGAAACTTTTTCGGTAGCTGCCTGGGCCGCATCAGCGCTATCAAGCTGGCACAACCCTCTGACAACCCCGCCCAATGTTCCGGCATTATGAACCTGGCGATGGCAGCCGTGGGCAGCAGTTTACCGTTGTCGGCAACCGGCAACTCCCCGTCCGCCAGGTAGGTCAGCAAGCCTTCCAGACCCGGATTGTGTCCTACCAGCATAACCCGCCTGCTGGAATCAGGGCACTCACCCAGCACTTCCAGCAAGCTGTTCAATTCGGCTTCGTATACCCGTCTCTCCCTGCTTATCTTCCCAGCGTACAGGCCCATGGCTTTACACGCCTTCTGAGCACTCACCAGGGCACGCTCGGCAGGAGAACTGATAACGTGATCCGGAACCAGGCCCTGCTGCGCGAGCCAGACACCGACGCGTTGGGCATCGCGCTTGCCCCCGTCTTTCAAGGGGCGGTGATAATCGTCGCTTCGCACACCCCGATCAGATTTGCCATGGCGAAAAATCAGCAGTTCACGCGTCATGATGATCCTTTATTCCTGTTTTTTGCTCTGAGCGAGTGCTTATGGTGACAGCTTTGCAAACTCAGCCGCTCACCTCATCGAGAAAAATCCTGGTCAGACCGTCAAAGTCGGCCCGCCCGCGAGCCTCGTATATGCTCACCCCGTCCAGGGCATCCAGATAGACCTGCTCGTCAAAGGAGGTATCGTCCTGAAAAAACGAGCCATCGGCATACTGATAGAACGGACCGGGCGATTTCATAATGGCGGCCAGCAGATCGCGCCGGCTGGCCAGGTCCACCGCTGCGAGCCGCAAGGCCGTATCCGCATCTCGTTGCCAGTTGAGGATCAGAAAAGCCGACAGTGGCGCCTCCTGGACGATACGGCCGGCGCCGTAGATTGTTTCCACATCAACGTCGTACTTGTCCTCCAGCTCCCAGAGCTCCTGTGGCGGCAAGGCCAGCAGCGAAGCACGCTGTTGTGGCTCGATCAACTGTTGCAGCCTCGGGTTGTGCACGATAGTTCCGGGATTAATGCGCGGCAGCTTGGGAATACCCACCGCACGGGTTTCGCCGGCGCGTTTCTTTATGAACAAACGGTCGTTGGTAATGTAGGACACGCTGTCATGATCGAGCAGGTTCAGCATCAGGGTGGACTTGCCGCCACCGGAATGGCCTGCAATCGCAAACCCCCGTCCCTGGTAGACCAGCGCGGCAGCGTGACAGATCAGCCAGGAGCGCTGCTGCAGCCAGTTCATGTACTGGGCGTTGATAAAATTTATGACCTGGTTGTCGTATTCCACACAGGGACCGGCGGCAATGCGGTACTTCTCGCTCTGCAGAAACAACATGCCGGTGCGGACCTTGCGAACCAACCTGCCATCAGGGATATCCAGGTAGGCATCCTTGCGCCCGGTTTTACCTGCTTCGCGTTTCCAGTCGATAAAATTCACATCGGTATCGACAACATCGCGTTCCACGGCGATGACATCGATGTCCGGCGACTGCGCCGCCGACACGACGTGGGCAAAATATCCCCGCAGTCCGTCGAGCAGCTGCGCAGAGTTGGAGCGTAAGCGCAGTTTACAGTTGCCGATGCTGAGATACAGTGCATCATCACACAGCAGCGCATTGTTGTGCAGCAGGAGGGCGACAGAGTCCAGATCAGTTTCCATGTTTACTCCAGAATAGGCCTGATTCAGGCGGCGAGTTCTGCCAGCACATGTTCCACGTACAGCTGTGCGGCGTTGATGCCGATGCCTTCCGAGGCGCCACGAAAGCCGCCGAACGCAGACACCTCAAAGACAATGGGTCCGTCGCGCGTTTCAGCGACATCGACGGTGGTGAAGTCCATCTTGAACAGAGACTGTGCACGGGCTGCCAGCTCAATCACCGTCTCCGCCGGTTGACAGGCGGCATAGCGGCCACCACTGTTGATGGTGGTATTCCAGGCATCACCAGCGGACACCCTGGCATAGCTGCCCAGATAGCGCCCGCCGAGAAACACCATGCCCATATCCTGCCCCGGCAAATCGATTTTTTTCTGGATGTACATCACCGGATTGTGCTCCCGAAAGGCACGGATGGCCTGCTCTGCCTGATCGGGATCCTGTTCCGCCTCGATAACGCACATGCCGCGTGCTTTGGTGGAATACAAGGGTTTGAACACGGCGCTGCCGAATGCCTGTAGCGCTGACATGGCAGCATCGATGTCCCCGGTCACACATGTTTCCGGCATGGGGATACCCGCGTTACGCAAGGTCACAGTGCAACTCAGGCGGTCGATTAGACGCAGCATACTCTGCGCGGGACTGAACACCCTGACGCCGGCCTGCTCGGCCACCCGCAACAACTCGAGGCAATCAAGTGTGCTTGGACTGTAAGTGGCGCTGATCTTTTTAACGATCAGTGCATCCAGCTGACACAGATCCTGATCACGGAACAACAAGCGCCCGCCGGCGAGATCGGCGCTCACCTGCCCCATATCGATAATCAGACGCTGGCCGGTACTGGCGGCAACGGCATCTGCCAGTGTTTCCGTGGACCACTTGCCGGCCAGGCCCACCACGCCTATTTTCAGATCAGCCAATGAAAATCTCCTTGATGGGGATGCGAAACGCCTCAGCATTTTTCAGATCGGTCGCCAGCACCCGTTCCAACAGGTAGCGGGCGCGCAGGAACATGGCCCGCGCCAGCGATTTATCCAGAATAAACCGTGTGGAAGTAACAAACGAACGCGCCAGTCCCAGCGCCAGGCGCAGTTCAAACGTGTCATCCCCCGTCTTGCGCGCAAAAACTCTGGCAATGCGGTAAAAATCCTGGATCAGGCCGAGAATCCGTTTGCGCAGCTGTTTATCGAGAACCTGCAACCGGTAGTTGGAAATCATGAACACAGACACATCCTGAACATAGTCCATGTAGCGGGAACGGTGCAGATCGATATAGTTGATTCTCTTCTCCAATGGATCATAGATGATGTTATCGACGTTGAAATCACCGTGTATATAGACCGAAAACGGCGCCCTGACCCCGGATTCATAGTCGCTCGCCCTTGTTAACAGTTCGTCAAAAGAGGCAACAGCATAGCCGCAGATCGTGCTGTTAGCCTGCCTGAATTCCGGGTGAATGGCATACACCTCGTCCAGCCGCCCGGACAGCTGGCGCATGAAATCGGCGGATACCGGTGTATCACTGCGCGTCTCCTTCCAGATGGAGCCGAGCGTCTTGCCGAGCTGGCTGAGAGTTTCCTTCACCAGCGCCTGGGGTTCATGCAACAGTATCTGTTCGAAGGTCAGACCCGCCAGGTGTTCGATCAGCAGCGAGGCGGACTGCCCACGTTTCTTGTAGGACAGTATCCTCGGCGCCAGTCCCGGAAAGATCTCATGCCAGCTTTCCACACCTGCCCGTTCTTCTTTCAACTTGCGTTTCTCCCCGTCCTTGAAGATCGCCACGTAGCCCTCTTCATCACCATCCTGCACACTGATAGCGGAGATACCGCTGCCGGAACGCGTTTCCGCAATGCGCTTCACCTCGATATCGGAAAAGGCATCGTCATCCGCCAGCTGTTCGACCGAGGCGCGCAGAGAACGGTAACGATCAATATCGATCGCCTGGCCGAGATTGCAGGATATCACCGCCTCACTGATACTCAGCAAGGCATCACCCATCTGCTCGACGTAATGTGCGACGAACAACACCGAAATCAGGTCCTCGGTATTTTTTCGCTGCTTCAGTTCAGCGGTGTAATCCTTCAGCAGTTTTTTATAGGCCTGGTCGAGTTTTTGTTCGACTCTGCCGATCTTAAGGGCCAGGCGGGTATCGTTTTCCCGAGTCGCATCTTCGATAAGTCCGATCGCCTTACTCACCTGCTCGAGCAACGGTACATAAGTCGTGCAGTCGAGGACGCGCCGGTCGCGCAGGTGGCCGAGCTGCTGGATACAGTCCCTGCACAATTCGGCGATACGTTCCAGATCGGTAGCGATGAATTCAGCGGCACGCAGTGAGAGTGTATCGGCTGCATCGGCGCGCGCGATGTGACTGACACAGCTGTTATGAATCCTCATCTTCAGGTTGTTGACGTAGCCACCACGATCGAGGATACGGCGGGCCACCGTCACGGAGAAATTATCCAGAAACGTCTGCAAGTGAGACAGCTGCGAACCGACTTCCGCAATGAGAAAGCGCAGATTATTCCGAACACCCTTGGGGATACGCATGGCTAGTGTACCCCGTCACCGATATTGGCCCGCCCGCAGGGAGCATCCCCACGAGGCCATTGCTGTGTTCCGATCCTTGGAAAGGGCATGCCATTCCCTGCGGTCGCACCTCGCCTAAAGCACCCACTGTTGGTGCACTGACCTCGTGGGGACGCTCTGAATGGGTCAATATCGGTGACGGGGTACACTAGACAATTTCCCCCAGATACACGGCGGCGGCATCTCCGCTTTTTTCACCAAGATACGCGCTCAGCGAACCGGGCAACAGTTTGATTAGCGGCAGATCGTCGACCGGCAGCCAGACCACCTCGACCTGGTGTTTGTCAGGGTGGTATCCATTTCTGGGTGTATAGCCTGAGGGCACCGTGCACTCGAACAGGATCTCCAGAAGGTGCCGCCTGCTGGGAGGGTCGGTATCGCGATGTTTGAAAAAATCGGCAATATGCAGCAGGCGAACGATTTCAACAGCAGTACCTATTTCTTCTTGACATTCCCGATTGAGCGCCTGAGCGAGCGTCTCTCCCAGGTTCTGGGCACCACCCGGCAAAGCAAACCGTTCACCCTGCCCTCCGCCCTGCTTTCGCAGAAGCAGAACCTGGCCATCGCGCACGATAACGGCTCTCGCCGCATTACGAATTCCTGGAATCAGATTATTCATACCTAATATGCTAAGGTGACTATGAGATGTAAACTCGGATTCCTTAATCTGCAGTGCGGAACCGTTAAACAGAGCAAACGCTTAACCGATCTGTCATCTATGAACTCGATACGTATTACCCGAACCGCGAAGCTGCCGGACCCGCTCCGCATCAGCCGTTACCGCAAAGCACCGGAACTCGGCCCCGCAATTCTGTTTTTAAGTGGCGGCTCGGCACTAAACAATGTAAGCCGCATTCTCAAAAACCATACATACAACTCGACGCATTTAATCACTCCGTTCGATTCAGGCGGGAGCTCGGCGAAACTGCGTCAGGCATTTAATATGCCTGCCATCGGCGATTTACGCAGTCGCATGATTGCGCTGGCGGACGAATCCGTGACCGGTCACCCTGAAGTCTACCAGTTATTTACCTATCGTCTAGCCAATGCTGAACGCAACAGTGTACTGTCGAAACAACTCGACCAGATGATACAGGGAAAATACCCGATGGTTGAGTCGATTTCGAACCCCATGCGACGGCTGATCCGCAACCAGCTCGGCTATTTCCGCGATTCCATGCCCGGCAATTTCGACCTCAGGGGAGCCAGCATCGGCAATTTAATCCTCACTGGCGGCTACCTGAATAACCACCGGCACCTGGACCCGATTGTTTTCTTGTTTTCAAAACTGGTGGGTGTGCGCGGCACTGTACGACCGATTGTCAATGATAATCTTCATCTGGCCGCCGATCTGGAAGACGGCAGCCGAATTATCGGCCAGCATCGCATAACAGGAAAAGAGAGGGCACCACTGCAGTCGCCCATCAAACGCCTGCGTCTGTCAGGACACCCTGACAAACTGGTACCGGCAAAATCGGAACTACGTAAAAAAACCCGCAAGCTGATCAGCAAGGCAGACCTTATCTGTTATCCCCCCGGTAGTTACTATTCCAGTTTGATCGCCAATCTGCTCCCTGAAGGCGTGTCTTCTGCCATCGCCGCTGATGATTGCCCGAAAGTCTATGTCCCGAACCTGGGACGGGACCCGGAGCAGTTTGGTATGACACTGGAACAGTGTGTCATCAAGCTGCTCGGGTACCTGCGCTGCGGCACTGCCGAAGACTGCAGGGATGAAAACCTGCTGAATTTCATTCTTCTCGACAGTAACAATGGAGACTATCGGTCATCCTTCCCACTTAGTAAAATAGAGAAGCTCGGAATAACGGTGATCGACACCAGGCTCGTCACAAAGCGAAGTGCACCATATTATGACCCGGAGCGGCTGGCGCACGCACTGCTGTCCCTGACCTGAAACTGGAGCCATGAACCCTGATGGGCATCAGGATGCTGAGAATCGTGTATACGCGGGTTAGGACCTCACACATTTGGGATCAACGTGCCAACAGAAACTGAATTAAAACTGGCGCTTGAGGGCGTCACAGCCAAACAGTTGCAAGCCCAGCCCGAGATCAGGGCCCATGCTGTGGGAACGGCTCGAGAACGGCAGCTGGACAATATTTATTTCGATACAGCCAAGCTGTTGTTAAGTGGGCGGGATGTTGCATTGCGCCTGCGTCGGGACGGCGATCGCTGGCTGCAGACGGTCAAAACCAGTGGCAGCGCTTCAGCCGGTTTGCACCAGCGCGGGGAATGGGAAACACCCGTCGCCGGGGAATCCCTGGAGCTGGATCGTTTCGACCACCCGCAACTCAAAAAAATGTTCGGGAAACCAGGCTTACGGGAAGCGCTCATGCCAGTATTCAGAACCGACTTCCAGCGCACCACCTGGGATCTGGAATATCCGCACGGTGTCCGTATCGAAATGGCTCTCGATCTGGGGCAGATTCAGGCCGGAGAACACACCGAAGCGATCAGTGAAGTGGAACTGGAACTGATTGAGGGAAAACTCGAAGACCTGTTGAAAACAGGCCGTGCACTGGCGCAAACCCTGCCGGTGAGACTGCTTAATACATCGAAAGCGGAGCGGGGCTACCGACTGGGTGCGTATACGCCGCCAGCTGGTGCCACCAAGCCGGGCCCATTAGGACTGCACAAAAAGGCCAGCGCTGAACAAGCCTTCATCGCCATCCTCCGGCAGGGCATGTTCCGGTTACAGGCTAATGAACCGCTGGTGCTGGCTAAGCCCCGGGACATCGAGGGCGTACACCAGATGCGGGTCGCTACCCGGCGCATGCGATCCTGTCTGCAACTTTACCGGCCGCTGATCCCGAAGGCAGTCAGCGTGGATATAGGCAACGGCATCCGGCGTGTGACCGACGCGCTGGGCCCGGCACGGGACTGGGACGTCTTCATCGAGGAAACCCTGCAACCGCTCGGGCAGGAGTTCCCGCGCCATCAGTCGCTGCAGGCACTGGCGCAGGCAGCGCGGGATCAGCGCGAGACGGTCTATCAGGGAGCGGCCAGCACCATTCAATCCCGCGATTATGCCGTGCTCCTGTTGGACCTGAGCCTGTGGATCGAACAGCGTGCCTGGCGCAAGTCGCTCAGCCGGGTGCAGATTGATGCCCTGGATCAGCGCGCGCGGCGTTTTGCCCGAGAGGTCCTGGGTCGCTATCACAAAAAGGTGATCCGGCAAGGCCGGCATTTCGAAACGCTCGATGCGGTGCAACGCCACCAACTGCGCATACGCTTCAAGCGCCTGCGTTATGCCGCAGAGTTCTTTGCCGACCTGTTTGGCAACAAAAGCTCGCAAGCCTACATTTCAAGCCTGGCTACCATCCAGGATGTTCTCGGCGTGCTCAACGACGGCCGGATGGTTGAGCACCTCATTGCGCAGATC
>Ga0316193_10001596_pt1 | contig 15426 bp, 10 predicted proteins | sample MerIslsedime2_MG_FD_207735 | JGI IMG/M metagenome (GOLD analysis project Ga0316193, IMG submission 207735) | Coastal sediment microbial communities from Maine, United States - Merrow Island sediment 2 | ecosystem: Environmental > Aquatic > Marine > Coastal > Sediment | place: USA: Maine...
GTTCGTTCAGCCGGAGACTCCGTGGTTCGGGATCTCGGCAGACGGGGACTTCAGGTACCGGGCGACGAATCTTCTCGTGGCCGCCTGGTTCCTCCTGTTCAGCATTCCAATGTTCCTGTTCGTGCGGGATGCGCAGCCGAAGGGGAAGGTCGATGTCGGGGGGGCGTTCCGAGAGCTCGGACGGACCTTCCGTAACCTGGGTGAATACGGCGAAGTTGGGAAGTTCCTGCTGGCGCGCCTGATTTACAATGACGGGCTGGTGACGCTGATCTCATTCGCCGGAATATTCGCCCACGGTACATTCGGGATGAGTCTCGGCGAGGTGACGTTTCTCGGCATGGCCCTGAACGTGGCGGCCGGCCTCGGGGCGTTCGTGTTCGGATTCGTGGATGACCGACTGGGCGGTAAGAAGACCGTTCTGATCAGCCTGGTCGCGCTGTGCATCGCGGTCGTCATCGGGGTAAGCGCGAGTTCGAAGACCGGCCTATGGACTGCCGGAATCATCATCGGCGTGTTCCTCGGACCGATCCAGTCTGCCAGCCGGAGCTTGATGGGTCGATTCACACCGGCCCGACACCAGAGCGAGTTTTTCGGGTTCTACGCGTTCTCGGGTAAGGCCACCGCGTTTCTCGGACCGCTCGTGCTCGGACTCGTGACCGGGTGGTTCGGCCAGCGAGTCGGTGTCGCCACGGTGATCGGTTTCTTCATTCTCGGAGGAGCGATACTCGCCTCGGTGAACGAGGAGAGAGGGATCGCGGTAGCGGTCGCGCACGACCGGATCGCGGACGCGAGCGGAGACTGACAGACAGGTTCACGTCGGCCACCGGGCCGGCCAGCAGAAAGAGAGACACGCGGATGGATGCGAAGAGAACGATTTTCGACCGGATGATCGGGGCGGCGAGATTCGACGTCCCGACCTACGAGGAGGTCGAGGCCGATGAGTCGCTGACGGGCCAGGCGGCGATCGTGGTCCTGATCGCCACTGTGGCGCGGATGATCGGAGGAGCCGAGGGAGGCCTGCCCTACATCCTCGCCGGCCTGTTTGGCGCACTGTCGATGTGGCTGATCTGGGCGGGGATCACCTACCTGATCGGCGACAAAATCCTCGGCGGAACGGCAACCTGGGGTGAATTGCTGCGGACTCTCGGGTTCGCCCAGGCCCCCGGCGTGCTCGCCGTTGTCGGAGTGTTCGGACCGCTGAGCGGGATCACCGAAGCCGTCGTCTCGATCTGGCTGCTGTTCACCGGAATCGTGGCGATTCGGCAGGCCCTCGACTTTGGCACGGGGAAAGCCATCCTCACCGCATTCCTCGGCTGGCTCGTCGCTATGGCGGTGGTTCTCCTGCTTGGTGTGTCGTTGGGCGGTCTCGCCACCATGACGGGGTGAGCATGGCGCCAGGATCCCGGTTCCGGGCGGCAATCGCGGCGGTTCTGATTCCCGGGCTGTTGTTGGTGGAAGGACTGACGGCCCCGGCGACCGCGCAGGAATCGCCGCGTACGCGGCCTGAACGAACCGGGTTCGAGGAGACGTCGCGCTACGCGGACGTGGTCGCGTTCCTCGATTCCCTGCGGCTCATCGATCCTGGGCTCGACGTGCGGTCATTCGGATACTCCGAGGAAGGACGATCTCTGCCGCTCGTGGTATTCGGAGCCTCGCCCGGCGCCAGCGTGGACGAGATCCGTGCTGACCCGCGTCTGCGGGTCCTGGTGCTGGCGAACATCCACGCCGGCGAGGTCGCGGGTAAGGAAGCTGCGCTGGTCCTTGCCCGTGAGCTGGTGGAGGGTCGACGTGACGACTGGCTGGACTCGGTCATCGTCATGATCGCTCCGATCTACAACGCGGACGGGAACGAGCGGATCGGCCTGCGCAATCGTCCCGGCCAGTACGGTCCGCTGGCGGGGATGGGACAGCGCCCGAACGCGCGCGGCCTGGATCTGAACCGCGACAACATGAAACTCGACGCGGCGGAAGGCAGGGCGCTCGCCCGCGCGATGCAGGAGTTCGACCCGGACGTGCTGGTGGACCTGCACACCACGAACGGGACGAAACACGCTTACCACCTCACCTACGCGCCGCCGTTGCACCCGGACACGGATCCGGGAATTGTCGAGGAACTCCGGGGCCAGTGGCTGCCGTGGGTTACGAACACGGTTCGCGAACGAAGTGGTTGGGAGTTCTTCCACTACGGCAACATTCCCGGCACCTGGGGCATGAAGGGAGAGCAGGGCTGGTACACGTTCGACCACCGACCCCGATTCACCACGAACTACGTCGGTCTGCGTAACCGATTCGGGATCCTCAGTGAGGCCTACTCGTACGCGAGCTTCGAGGAACGAATCCGGGCGCACGGACTGTTCGTCGAGGCGCTGCTGGACTACGCGAGTCGGAACGCGGGCCGGCTTCGGGCGATCGTGAATCGTGCCGATGCGAGGCCCGTGACGGGGACGGAGATCTCGTTGTCGGCGGAGCTGCAGCGCGGCGACACGATCACGATCCTGATGGGAGAGGTACGCGAGGAACGGAATCCCTACAGCGGTCAGCGGATGCGGATCCGGGAGGACGCCCGGCGAGCAGAACGGATGCCCGACTACACGAGCTTCCGGTCGACGCTGACCGCCACCGTCCCGGCCGCCTACCTGGTTTCCGCGACGGAGGGAGAGACGATCGAGCGGCTCAAGGCGCATGGCATCCGGACCCGGACGCTGGGGGCTGCGACGCGCCTCGAGGTCGAGGTGTTCACGGCGGACTCGACACAGGTGTCGGAGCGCGAGTATCAGCGTCGGAACCCGACCACGCTGTTCGGCAGCTGGGAACCAGCATCCGTGGAGCTCCCGGCGGAGACGATCGTCGTCGCGACCGATCAGCCGCTCGGGCGCCTCGCGGCGCTGCTGCTCGAGCCCCGGTCCGACGACGGTCTCGCGGCATGGTCGGTGCTGGAAGTTGGTGAGGACCAGGTCTATCCAGTGTTGCGGGCGGAACGGCTTCCGGGCGAGAAATAGCGGTGCGGCATGCTGCTTGTGCGGACGGTTAGAACCCCTACCTTTGACGCCCGGCCGCCGCTCAGCGGAGGCCGGGTTCTTTGTGCGGAGACGCGACGATCGACCAGCCCTGGACCCGAGACGACATGAGCGACGAACGGACGGCGGACGGCTACAACGCCGGATATGCCGAGCAGCTGTACGAGAAGGACCTGCGCGACCGGGGCTTCGTGCCTCCATCCATCTCCGACTGGATCGGGAACGGACCGCGACTGCCGGCAGCGCCAGCTGCTTCACCGGCTCCGGGCCTGGACCCGGGGACGCTGACCGACCGTCTGCGATCCGCCGCGGCAGCCGGAAGCCTGGTCGAGTCCTACCGGACGCTGGGCCACCTGGCGGTTCCGATCGATCCCCTGGGCTCCAGCCCCCCGGGCCATCCGGCGCTGGATCCCGGCTTCCATGGAGTGAGCGAAGCAGACCTCGAGCAGATTCCTGCCGCCGCGATCGGACTCAACCGGCACGGTGACACCGCGCTCGACGCGATCCGCAGCCTGCGGCAGATCTACTGCAGCCGGATCGGTTACGAACTGGACCACATGGACGACCCCGTCCAGTGGAACTGGCTGGTGGAGTACATCGAGTCGGGCAGGCACCTGGATCCGGTGGACCGGGATGGAAAGGTCCACCTGCTGAGGATCCTGACGGAAGTGGAGGGACTCGAGACCTTCCTGCAGCGGGCGTACCTGGGGCAGAAGCGATTCTCGATCGAGGGAATCGACATGATGGTGCCGATGATCCGCCGGATCATCCGCCGCACCGCGCTCGCCGGAACCCGGAAGTTCTTCATCGGAATGGCGCACCGGGGCAGACTGAACGTGCTCGCCCACATCATCGGCTTCCCGTACGAGTCGCTGCTCGCCGATTTCGAGGGCCGCTGGTCACGCGGTATGCAGCCGCGGATCTCCGAGGCCGGCTCGGGTGACGTGAAATACCACGTGGGCGCCAAGCAGCTCATACGCTCTCCCGTCGGTGCCCTGGAGATCTCGCTCGCCCCGAATCCGAGCCATCTCGAACACGTGAACCCGGTCGTCCAGGGAATGGCGCGCGCCGCGCGGGAACTTCTCGCACGGGAGAGCGGCATGCCCGTAACCGGCGAGGACGAGAGCAGCCTGGATGCTTTCGGGACTTCCGTCCTCCCGATCCTCGTGCACGGCGACTCGGCGTTCATGGGGCAGGGAATCGTGTCCGAGACCCTGAACATGGCCCGGCTGCACGGCTACGAGAACGGCGGCACGATCCACATCGTGGCCAACAACCAGCTCGGGTTTACGACCGATCCGGGAGATACACGTTCCAGCCGGTATGCGAGCGATATCGCGCTGGGATTCCGGTTCCCGATCCTGCACGTCAACGCTGACGATCCCGAGGCCTGCCTCTCCGCGGTCCAGCTGGCGATCGACTTCCACATGGAGTTCGCGGAAGACGTGGTCGTGGACCTGGTCGGCTATCGCCGGCACGGCCACAACGAGGGCGATGAGCCGGCTTACACGCAGCCCGTGATGTACCAGGAGATCCAGGGACACCCCACCGTTCGACAGATCTGGTCGGATCGCCTGGTCGAGGAAGGAGTGCTGGAGCAGTCCGAGACGGATGAGATGGCCGCGCAGACGGCGACACGCCTGAACGAAGCTCGGCAGGACGTCCTCGATGAGGATGAGGCCGAGGGACCGGGGGAACTGGAGGTCTACGAGACGACCGCCGGCACGACGCTCGGAATCGGTATGAAGGTCGAACGGGAACGACCACGCGGTTACGACGAGGTGCTGACCGAGGAGGAAGCAGGCTGGCGCGAATCGCTCGCAGCTCCCGGGGACGACCGGCTGCGCGAGCTGAACGAGACGCTCTATAGCTGGCCGGAAGGCTTCATTCCGTTTCCGAAACTCGGTCGACAACTCGAACGACGGAAGTCATCGATCGAGGACGCGATCGACTGGGCGCACGCCGAGAGCCTGGCATTCGCCAGCCTGCTCGCCGAGGGAGTGCCGATCCGGCTGAGCGGAGAAGACTCGGAGCGCGGAACGTTCAGTCAGCGGCACCTGGTGCTACACGACGCGAACAACGGGGAGAAGTGGACCGCGTTGAAACACCTGTCACCCGACCAGGCACAGTTCCAGGTGTGGAACAGTCCGTTATCGGAGGCGGCCGTGCTCGGGTTCGAGTACGGGTACAGTGCGACTGCCACTGACACCCTCGTGCTGTGGGAAGCGCAGTTCGGGGACTTCGCGAACGTCGCGCAGGCGATCATCGACCAGTTCATCGTCGCGGGCCGGTCGAAGTGGGGCCAGGAGTCCAGGCTCGCGCTGCTCCTCCCGCATGGCTACGAGGGGCAGGGGCCCGAGCACTCGAGCGCCCGGCTGGAGCGGTTTCTCCAGCTGTCGGCCGAGCGGAACATCCGGGTCGCGAATCTCACGACCCCGGCACAGTACTTCCACCTCCTGCGGCTACAGGCCCTGCGGCCGGCCCGACGTCCGCTCGTCCTGATGACGCCGAAGAGCCTGCTTCGTAACCCGGCCGCGCGCTCCTCGCTCCACGAGCTGACCTCCGGTTACTTCCGCCCCGTGCTTCCCGGTCTGCGGGATGAGTCGGTCCTCGGAGAAGTACGCAGGCTCGTGCTGTGCAGCGGCAAGGTGTTCTACGACCTGACCGGCTCCGGGGAGTGGGATGCGAGCCCGCACGTGGACGTGGCCCGGCTGGAGCGGATCCACCCGTTTCCGGCGGAGCAACTCCAGGAGATTCTCGCGGCCTATCCGGCACTCGAGGAGCTGGCCTGGGTCCAGGAAGAGCCGGCGAACATGGGCGCGTGGGAATTCGTGCGGCCGCTATTCGAACGGCTTGCCGGGTCCGATCTGACAATTCGTTACATAGGCAGACCGGCGAGCGCGAGTCCGGCCGGGGGGCACGCCGCGACGCATGCGCTCGAGCAACAGGCGATAGTCGAGGAGGCTTTCGCAGGCCCGTAGGACCGGCTCAGTCCGAGTCCTGCACGGCGCCCAGCTGCAGATCACGGAAGCTGTCCTCGCACTGGTGTTTGAACCGGTTCAGCACGTTCGACGTTACGCTGTCGTGCACGGCCTGCCAGGCAGTGCGGATCGGTCCGATCCTTCCCAGGAATGCGTGGCCGAACGGATTGAAGCCGACCGCGAAGAACACATGGGTCGGCTCGGCTTCCCCTCTCTCCGGAATCGCCGAACGAACGAAGATCGAAAACACCCCGATCGGATAGCCACCCGAGCAGTTCCACAGGAAGAACCGGGCGTTGTCGACATCCTGAAGACTCGGGACTCGCCGGGCCTCAGCCACGGTGGCGCGAAACAGCGTGCCGAACTGCGATCCGAGGTGCTTCCGGAGCCAGCGCATGATCCTCGTGTGACCGAACAGCACGACCCGGAAACCGTCCTGCTCGCCAGGGATCGCTTCGATCATTGCGAGGTGGTCCGGCCAGCAGGCCGAGCCGCCGTTCCATTGCTCCACTTCCTCGAATACGACCTCCACGGGCGCATCGATCCCGATGCGGTGGATATTGAGGATGGAAAAGACCGAGACGTCCACGCCGGTGCGCTGAGCGATACGGAGGGTGTAGTCTTCGCGCCAGGAGTCGGACTCGACGGCGACGGCCGTGGCAATTTCCGGCCGGTGGAGGACGAACCCCGCCACATCCGACACGAGACTGGAGGGTTCTGCCGGCCTGGACTGGATCCCGGCGTGTCCGGCTGACTCCGGCTCGGTCACGAGACCGACACGCGCATCAGGGGCCGCGCGACCTCTCGCCGACGATCAGCGCCTCACTCACCGGAATCTTGGCCGTCAGGCTCGCATACACGGAATAGCTGAGACCGAACAGTCCGAGGAAGCCGAGCGTGATCGCGATCTCGGGCCACCCCAGCGGGATCCCGTCGCCCTTCCACACCGACGGCACGACCTGCATCCAGCGCTCGAGCCAGAATCCGACCAGGATCACCATGCCGACGGATGCCAGGTGACGGGAGCGCATCTTCGGCCGACGCCACAGAAGCAGCGCGAAGGGAATGAAGAAGATCAGCGCCATCTGCGCCCACAGGAACGGGCCGAACCCGTTCTCGGTCCGCAGTTCGAAAAACTGTGTCTCACGCCCGATGTTGCCGTACCAGATCGGCAGGAACTGCGAGAACCACAGGTAGCTCCAGAAGATCACGAAGGCGAACATCAGCTTGCCGAGATCGTGATACTCCCACTTGCCCCAAACGTCCTCGAGGCTGTAGTGCTCCTTGTAACGGTGCGACAGGAACGCCACGAGAGCCAGCAGGCACAGCCAGCCGCCGACGAAGTACAGGGCGCCCCAGATTACGCTCATGAAGCTCGGCATCAGCGACATCGTGAGATCGAAAGACAGGAAGCTGAACACGAGCACCCACAGCCCGATCAGCACCGGGGACAACCACGAGAGCGTGCGGCGCGTGCGCTCGGCCTCTTCCTCGTCGCCCCGCCAGCCGCGACCGATGCGCTCCAGCAGGCTCTTCCTCCAGCCCGTCTGCTTGCTCGCGATGAGCGGGGCGTCTGGCCGCAGCGACAGGCGCAGGAACCACCAGCTCATCGCGAACAGGATCGCGAGAAGGATTCCGTTGCGCACGAATACGCCGTCGTGCGTGAGCCAGGTCCGGTTGATGTGGCCCTCGAATCCTGGCTTCATCCACGGGAATATGTAGGGTGCTCCGAAGTACATGCCCGCGAAGATTAGCAGTGAGAACGGCAAGAAGGCTCCCGTCGCCTCAGCGACCCGACGGAACGGCTTGCCCCAGTGCCCCTTGGCGATGACCAGCACGGCGCCAAAGATGATGCCTGCCTGCGCGAGAGCGGTCCAGAACAGGAAATTCGACCACACGGACATCCAGGCACGCTGTGGATCAACTCCCAGCGCGAAGAAGAACCCGACGATCCCCACCGCGACAGCGCCCAGCCACAGTCCCGCCGCGAGGCCGCTGATTCGTCCGTGCACCGTGCTCAACGCCCGTTCGGGCGTGACGGTAAATGTATGCGTGCTCAAGTTGTGCTCGTCACTCATTGCCGGCCTGCGTATCGTTGGACCCGGTGGGCGCGCCGCCCGCCGAGCGAGTCTGCAGCTCCCGGACGTATTCGACGATCTGCCACCGGTCTTCGTACGGAATCCGGCGATAAGCGGGCATGACGCCCCGTCCGTTGGCGATCATTCCCCAGATGTAGCCGTCCGACAGGTCGTTCATGGCCCGATCCGAAAGCAGGTTCAGGGTCGGGAGTGGCGGAAGACGATTCTCGCCGACGACAGGTCCGTCGCCCGCGCCCTCTTCGCCGTGGCACATCACGCAGTACTGCAGGAACAACACTTCACCCTGCTCCAGGACCTCGGGCGTCGGCCGCAGCGGATTGGATAGCAGCGTGTCGGCGGCCAGCAGGTCGAAGTGTCTCTGCGCTCCGTAGTGTACCGTGCCCTCCGGCGGGGTCGGCAGCTCGGCTTCGTACGTCCGGACCGAGGCGGTGCGGAACATCGTCTTGAACCACGGAACCCGTTTGACCTGATCGTCACAGCCCGTCAGGGCCACGCTCAGTCCGAGCACCAGGACGAGTGGGCGGATCCGCCGCAGCCCGGGCCTCACGCGGCCACCTCCTCGATCTCGATCGCGCCGGTGTCCTGGAGCAAAGCCTCGATCTCGCTCATGTTCGCCCCGGCATCTCGCAGGTAGACCCCGAACCGGTCCACTGAGAACACCTCGCGATATCCGGCCGACAGACGCTTCCGGGATCGGTGCGTATGAAACAGCACGCCGGCGAAGCCGAACAGGCCGGTGAACAGGATCGTCATCTCGAACATGATCACGAAGAAGGCAGGCCAGGAAAGAATCGGCTTCCCTTGAGTGACCAGCGGATACGCCAGTGCCGTCAGCCCGGTCAGGGCCGTCGCCGTCGCGAACCCGGTGATCCCCCCGATCAGCGCCCAGCGCCGAACCGGGCTCGACTCGATTCCCATCGCCTCCTCGAGCTCGGGGGCCGGGAAGGGCGAGAACACGTCGAGGTCGGAGTGCCCCGCTTCGCGCAGGCGCTCGATCGCGGCGCGCGTGGCGCCTAGCGTGTCGTAGTGGGCGAGAATGCCGCTCATCTCAATGACCGTGCTCATGCTCGTGTGCCAGATGCTCCTTCACCTCCGCGATGCTGATAACCGGCAGCGTCCGGGAGAACAGAAGGAACCAGAAGAAGAACCACGCGAAGCTCCCGATCAGGATCAGGATCTCGGTCGTGCTGGGAACGTAGATCCCCCAGCCACCAGGCTCGTACTCGTGTGCGAGCGATGTGACGATGATCACGAAGCGCTCGTACCACATCCCGATGTTGACGAAGATCGTGACCGCGAACAGGGCCGCGAGGCTGTTGCGGGTCCGCTTGAACCACAGACTCATCGGGACCACGACGTTACAGAACACCATGATCCAGAACGGTCCGGCGTAGAAACCGTAGGCCCGCCACGCGAAGCTCTCCTTCTCGATCGGATCGTTGACCCACCACGCGAGGAAGAATTCGAGCGCGTAGGCGTAACCGACGATCAGCGACGTAAACAGGAGAAGCTTCGCCATGTTGTCGAAGTGATACTTCGTGATGTACTTCTCGAGCCCGAACGCCCAGCGCAGTGGGATCATGATCGTGATCACCATCGCGACCCCTGAGAAGATCGCTCCGGCCACGAAATACGGGGCGAAGATCGTCGAGTGCCAGCCCGGCACGATTCCCATCGCGAAGTCCCACGACACGACGCTGTGTACGGAGAGCACGAGCGGCGTCGCGATGCCTGCCAGGTAGAGATACAGCCGGCGATAGTGGCTCCAGTCTTTCACCGAGCCCTGCCACCCGAGGGCTAAGGTGCCGTATATCTTCTTCTTCACGCCGGTGAACTTGTCCCGCAGGACGGCGAGGTCCGGAATCAGACCGAGGTACCAGAACACGAGGCTGATCGTGAAGTAGGTGCCGATCGCGAACATGTCCCACACGAGCGGTGACCGGAAGTTCGGCCACAGCAGGCGCGTAGAAGGATATGGCACCAGGTAATAGAAGTACCACACCCGCCCGAGATGGATGAGCGGGAACAGGCCCGCTGTCATCACGGCGAAGATCGTCATCGCCTCGGCGGCGCGGTTGATCGTCGTGCGCCAGCCCGAGCGCGTGAGATAGAGAACCGCCGAGATCAGTGTGCCGCTATGCGCGATGCCGACCCAGAACACGAACGTGACGATATAGACGCCCCAGCTGACCGGGTTGTTGATCCCGGCCATCCCGATCCCGTTCTTGACCTGGATCGCCCATGCGGTGCCGCCGGCGAGGATTCCCACGCCGCAGATCGCCAGGAGCAGGTAGTACCGCCAGGAGGGCGCATATATAGGACGACTGATGTCGTCGTTCGCCTGCTCGAGAGTGGGCAGTGCCTCCCTCGGCACTTCGATTTCCGCTGTCGCCATCAGACCCTGTCGGTTTCTCGGTGACCGGCCGCTCAGTGGCCGGCTTCGGCAGCCGAGTCGTGCTCCCCGGCCGCTCCGTTGTCTTCGCCGTGCTCGTCGTGTCCGGACTGCGACAGCCTGGCATGAGACACTCCAGCCAGGTAGGTAATCGCAGGTCGCGTATTGAGCTCACCCAGCATGTGGTAGGCCCGGGCCCCCTTTGATATCCGCGACACCTGGCTCTCGGGATCCTTCAGGTTCCCGAACACGATCGCCTGGGTCGGACACCCCTGCATGCAAGCGGTCTGGAAGTCACCGTCCTGCACGTGCCGTCCCTCGGCCTTGGCGTCGAGTTTTGCACGGTTGATCCGCTGTACGCAGAACGTGCACTTCTCCATGACGCCGGTCTCGCGGACCGTGACGTCCGGATTCAACTGCAGGTTGAGCGGATACGGGTGCTCGTACGTGAACCAGTTGAAGCGTCGGACCTTGTACGGACAGTTGTTGGCGCAATACCGCGTCCCGACGCACCGGTTGTAAACCTGTGCGTTCAGTCCCTCGGGGGTGTGGTACGCAGCGTATACCGGGCATACGGGCTCGCACGGGGCGTCGCCGCAATGCTGGCACAGCACCGGGACGTGCACGGTCTGGAATCCGTCGTCCTCGGTCTCCTCGAAGTACCGCATGATCTGCATCCACGACAGCTCGCGGCCCTGGGCGCACAGGTCCTCGCCGACGGCCGGAATGTTGTTCTCGGCGTAGCACGCGGTTACGCACGCACCACATCCCGTACAGGCATTCAGGTCGATCGACATCGCCCAGCGATACGGACTCTTGGGATCCGAGTCCCAGGCGTTCTCGAGAATCTGCCTCAGGTCCACGCGGTGGCCGCCGATCGCCTCCAGGGCGTCGTCCACGCGCATCAACTCGCCGATCTCGCGGTCGAGATCGGTGTCGTTCCCCTGCATGATCGCCAATTTGCCGCGCCGCCCGACCGCAGTGATTTCTACCGACGCCCCGGCGAACGCCAGTGCGCCGCTGCGCCCGTCCACCGTGCCATCCAGCAGGTCGAGCGCGTTCACGCCTCGGCCCTGCGCGTTGCGGCCGAACTGCGTGTGTCCCTGGCCGAGCGGGATCGCGATCGTGTCGGGCCGGATGCCTTTGTACAGGAATGCAGGGGCAGTCACGGATCCCGCCGACGTGCGTACCTCCACGAGGTCGCCCGTCTCGAGGCCCAGCGGCTCCGCCGTGGCCGGATGAATCTCCACCCAGGAATTCCATACGGCCTTGGAGACCGCGTCCGGCAGTTCCTGCATCCAGGATCGGTTCGCTCCTCGACCGTCGTACAGCTGTGCCGTGGCGTACGTCGTGAGAGACAGGCCGGACTCCTGCGCGGGCAGCGTGAACTGATAATTCGCGGCAGCGGGAGACAGCGTCGCCGCCGGATCCGGCTGAGCCGGCTTGCGTCGCACGGCCCCGGCCTGCAGCAGTGCGAACCAGAATTCGTCGAACGGAGCCTGGCTGGGAGCCTCCTGCTCGTAATTCGTGCGCCAGTCTGCCTCGAGCCATCCCTTCCAGTCCTCCACCTCGAACGAGGCGCGACCGGTCGCAGTGGCTATCGACAGCAACACGTCTTCAGCCTGGCGCGTATCGAAGATCGGGCGCATTACGGGCTGGCACACGGCCCATACGTCCGGCCTGATCTCGGCGTCGCCCCACGATTCCAGCTCGTGATTCGCCGGGAGCAGCCAGTTCGACGCGGCGGCCGTTTCATCGAGGTGAGAGCCGAGGGACACGCGGTTGGCGATCCCGGCGAACGCCTCGGCAAAGCCGAGTGAATTCGGGAGGCCATACACGGGGTTCGCTCCGGCGACGATCATCGTATCGATTGTCCCGGAGGCCATACGCTCGACCAGGTTCCGCATCGTTGCGGCGCTGGCGGACGCACCACGCGTCGGACCGGCGCCCGGTCGAACGGTCGTGCCGATCGCACCACACACCTGGTTGAGCAAGGCAACCGCGAGGTGTGCCTCCGTGGATCCGGCTCCCTGGCCGGAGATGTCGGGGGGCAGCACGACCGGCTGATTCGCCGACGCGAGTTCCTCGGCGAGGTGCTCGATCCGGGCCGGCTCGACGCCCGCGATCTCCGCAACGGCGGCCGGAGTGAAGCGGGACAGAATTCCCTCGAGCCGCGCTGCCGCCCCGCCGCCTTTGCGTCGGGCGACCTCGGAGGCGACCGCGAGCGCGACGATGCCCTCGGTGCCCGGCCGGACGGAAATCCACTCGTCGGCGTTCAACCCGGTGAGCGACAACCGCGGTCCGACGTGCGTGAACTTGGCGTGGTGTCCACTCTCGATGTTACGGGCGTCCGCGAACCGCGCCGCGAACTCGACGGGGGCCAGCCAGGAACCCAGAAAATCCGCGCCGAACGAGACGATTCGATCCGCCCGGTTGATCTCGTATGACGGAATCCCCGGGATACCGAACGCGATCTCATACGCCGTGCTCAGCGCCTCGAGGCCCAGGGGCTCCCACGCGACCCATTCGGCTCCGATCGCCTCGGCCCACTGTGCGTAGAACTCCGCTGCGGAGCCGGTGACTGAGCCGGTGAGCAAAACCGTTCGTCCGGGCGCGGAAACACCGGCAACCGCCGCGACCGCTTCATCCCAATCGGCTTCGACGAACCCGTTGGCATCGAGCTTCCTGGGACCTTGAATCCGATCCGGGTCGTACAGATCCTGGAGCGCCGACTGCGCCAGCGCCGAGAGACGTCCCCGGTTCGGAAACCGCGGATTTCCCTCGAGCTTGATCACTCGACCATCCCGCACGTTGGCGTACAGCCCCAGGTGCTCGGGTCCGCCGTTCTTCAGGAGCGTCGCATACGCCACGTTCGTGCCCGGAACGATGTCCTCGGGCGGCACCAGGTACGGAATGAGCTTGTCACCCATGTCCGGCGGTCCGCAGCTCGTGGCTGCCGCCCCGGCGCCAGCGACGCCCAGGACCTTGAGGAAGTCCCGTCGGGACGTCTCGAAGAACGCGCCGTTCTCGCCCGTCACGGTCGGCAGCTTGCCTCCGTCACCGTTCATATGTCTATCGCCGTCTTTCATTCGCTACCGGTGCTGGATTTCAATAATGACATGCGGTGCAATCGATCGGACCGCGGCTCGAAGCGTATTCCTGATCAATGGCACGCGGGTACAGCCCGTGCGGCTGACGTCCCTCCGGAGTCGGCGGCGGCGGAAATTGCTCCGTGAGCAGCCGGTCGGTGGCCACGTCCGTGTCTTCGCCCTCCGCCCAATGACACTCGAGACACCAGCCCATCTTTAGCGATGCGAACATGTAGACCCTGTCCATATCCTCGACCTTGCCGTGACACTCCTCGCACTCGACCTGCGAGCGGATGTGCGCCCGGTGCGGGAACTGCACGAAGTCAGGGGTCTTGTAGATCCGCTCCCACTGGACGGGCTCGCCTCTTTCCCAGTAGCCGCGCAGGCGCTGGATCGGCTCGAGCTGTGCTCCCACGATCCGATGGCAGCCCATGCAGAGCTCCACGGGGGGAATCACGGCGATGACCGACGACTCGGTTCCCCCGTGGCAGTACTCGCACTGCATCGCGAGCTCCTGGGAATGGAACCGGTGGCTGAACGGGATTGGCTGTTCGGGACCTTCGGAGGCAACCATGTGTGCCGCGATCGCCTCTTCCGCCGTCTGCCCGGTGGGCGTGCGGGGCTTGATCCCCGGCGGGAGCTCCTGCTCGGCCGGATTGGCCTGATTCGCCTGCTCCTGGGCCACCAGTGCCGCAGGGGCAGGACCGTCCCCGGCCGGGCCGGAGAGGGCGATGAGGAGTCCGCTCAGGGCCGCCACGAATGCAGCGGCTCCGATGAGCCTTATGGGTAGCTTCATGAATCGATGTCACTCTATAGACGGATCGCTCACCGCGTCTCCCACAACCCGCATTTACGTGGGACGTCGCGGCACTTCGGACCGAGCCGCGTCAAGGTATCATGTCGCGGGACCCACGCAACCCGCACGAGGGGGCCGATCGGCATGTTTCGCGACCTCGGGCGAGCTCCGCGCGAGCCGTGCGGCGGGACCCGGCGGCCGGTGTTCGGTCGGGCATGATCCGACCTTGACCCCGGCCACACCCCGTTCTATTTTCTGCTGTCTGACGAGCGGGGCTCAGGCCCCGCTTTCGCTGTCTCGGGGGCCTTAGCTCAGTTGGCTAGAGCGCTACGTTGACATCGTAGAGGTCGCTGGTTCGAGTCCAGTAGGCCCCATCGAGCGTCGGGTGCGGCCGATCGAGGACAGCACCCGGACCGCAGGAATCCTGCGGTGCTCGGGTTGTTTACAAAGCAGCGGTGAGTTGGGGCTGTAGCTCAGTTGGTTAGAGTGCCGGTCTGTCACACCGGAGGTCGCGGGTTCGAGTCCCGTCAGCCCCGTCCCAAGAGATTCCTGGAAACGTGGGGCCGTAGCTCAGCAGCTTTTCGCGCCAGGGGCGCAAGAAGAGGCTGCCCAGGAGGGACGACGTTGGAAGCAATGGGGCCGTAGCTCAGTTGGGAGAGCGCATGAATCGCACTCATGAGGTCGCGGGTTCGACTCCCGCCGGCTCCACTCCACGGGCCACCGTAGCTCAGGGGTAGAGCACTCGATTCGTAATCGAGCGGTCGTCGGTTCAAATCCGACCGGTGGCTTGCTTCGCGGGTGTAGCTCAGCTGGTAGAGCGCAACCTTGCCAAGGTTGAGGTCGCCGGTTCGATCCCGGTCACCCGCTTAGTGGTTCCAGATATCGGGGCGTGGCTCAGTCCGGTAGAGCGCTGCGTTCGGGACGCAGAGGTCCCCGGTTCAAATCCGGGCGCCCCGACTGAAGGGCCAATCAGAGATGGTTGGCCCTTTCTGCATCCAGGCAGCCGGGGACCTCCGGTCCCGGTTCTTCGCGGCTGCCGCCGCTCAGTGTCG
>Ga0316193_10001597_pt1 | contig 15426 bp, 13 predicted proteins | sample MerIslsedime2_MG_FD_207735 | JGI IMG/M metagenome (GOLD analysis project Ga0316193, IMG submission 207735) | Coastal sediment microbial communities from Maine, United States - Merrow Island sediment 2 | ecosystem: Environmental > Aquatic > Marine > Coastal > Sediment | place: USA: Maine...
GCTGGCAATATCAGGGCCGGACCGTGTTGGCTACACCAAATCTGAAAGATGGCGATGTCAGTATCATTGATATGCAGAGCTGGCAAACCATCAAACGCATCAAAACACTGGGCCCCGGGTTTTTTATGCGTAGTCATGAAAACTCGCCCTATGCCTGGGTGGATGTGTTTTTCGGTCCCAACAAGGATGCGGTCCACATCATCGACAAGCGCAGCCTGGAAATCGTCAAAACCCTGCGGCCAATACCCGGCAAGACGGCGGCCCATGTGGAATTTGATCGCTATGGCAAATATGTCCTGCTCAGTATCTGGGACATGGAGGGCGCGGTGATCGTCTACGACGCCAAAACCTTGAAAGAGATTAAACGATTACCAATGAAAAAACCGTCGGGTAAATACAATGTGTACAACAAGATCCATCGTTCCGCCGGGACCAGTCATTAAGGTCGTCATTTTTTTACTGCTGATGTTTATCGATATGTAATCGGCGTAAACAAACGTATTTATTAAATAGAAATTAACTGCGTCGATATTCGCCGCTGACTCTAATAACCTAAGGATGGAATGATGTGTAAAACATGTTGGCTCAGTGTTGTGATCCTGGCGGTGCTTTTGCTGGGAACCGTTTACAAGTTTGTGTTCGAAGGCAGCACCCGGCAAAGCACGGATAACCGCCTGGCTATCCAGTTAACCGCCGGCGAAAAGGATCTGGTGCTGGCCGAGATGCGAGCCTTTCTGGCAAGTGTGCAGCAAATAACCCACGGTGTTTCCAACAAGGACATGCAGCTGATTGCGACTAGCGCCCGAACGGTGGGACTTGCGGCGCAGCAGGGTGTACCGGGGTCGCTGATGGGAAAACTGCCGCTGGAGTTCAAACAGCTCGGACGAAACACCCATGAACAATTTGATCTTCTGGCGCTGGATGCCGAGCAACTTGAAGATGCAGAACATAGCTTGTCGCAACTGGGCGCCCTGATGCAGAACTGTGTGGCCTGTCACGCCGCCTATCGACTGGAAGCGGTGACCGACTAGCAAAGGCCTGCTTGTTGATGGGAAGAAGCCACCCAGCTTATTGTCGTCAGGGATTTTTCCGCCGGGGCGACTTGTGTTGTAGATTGCAGCTAGCGGGAATTTCCGTTAGCCTCAGCTCCCTATGTCTATTCGAATCGACTGTTTAGCACTTCTTCTGTGCCCGGCATCCACTGCGGTTTTATCCTGATCCCCTATGCTGGAAGTCATTAATCTTGAATGTATCCGCGGTGACCGTCGCCTGTTCAGCGAGCTGAACTTCGACCTCTCCGCGGGCGAACTGCTGCATCTGCACGGTCATAACGGCAGCGGCAAAACCACCCTGTTGCGCAGCATTTGTGGCCTGATTACCCCGACCGAAGGGGAGGTGCGCTGGCAGGGAGAAAACGTCCGCCGCCAGCGGGACGAGTTCGCCCGTGAACTGGTGTATATCGGGCACAAGAACGCAATCAAGGCGGATTTGACCGGGACGGAAAATCTGCGCATCGCCTGTCAGCTGGATGGCGTGCCGGTGTCTGAGAAGCAGGCCTGGGACGCGCTGGAACGGTTGGGGCTGCGAGGGCATGAAGATCTGCCGGTGCGGGTGTTGTCGCAGGGCCAGAAAAAACGTGTGGCGCTGGCGCGCTTGCTGTTGAGCCGGTCACCGCTGTGGATCCTCGATGAGCCCTTTACGGCACTGGATAAGGCCGCGGTCAGCTACCTGCAGACAGTGATTCAGGAACATGTGGATACGGGCGGCATGGTGATGTTGACCACCCACCAGGAGGTGGCCCTGACCCGCGGGCAGGTGAAACAACTTGGCCTGGGATGGAAGCGAGACGGCGATGTTTGAGATAGTTCGCACCATCGTCATTCGCGATCTCACACTGGCCATGCGGCGGCGATCGGATGTCATGACCACGCTGTTTTTCTTTGTGATCGTGGTCAGCCTGTTTCCGCTTGGCATCGGGCCGGAACTGGATACACTACGCATGATCGCGCCGGGGGTCTTCTGGGTGGCGGCCTTGCTGGCCTCCATGCTGGCGCTGGAGAAACTGTTCGCCGCCGACTTTGAGGACGGCACGCTGGAGCAGATGTTGTTAGCGCCGCAGCCCGTCTTTGTCCTTGTGATGGCCAAGGTCTTTGCCCACTGGTTAATCACCGGTGTGCCGCTGGTGCTGCTCTCCCCCCTGCTTGGGTTACAATACGACCTTGCCGTAGAAACTTTAGGTGTGTTGCTGTTGTCTTTGTTACTGGGTACCCCGACGCTGAGTTTAATTGGTGCGATTGGTGCGGCACTGACACTCGGATTACGCGGTGGCGGGGTACTGGTCTCCTTGCTGGTGTTGCCTTTGTATATTCCCGTGCTGATCTTTGGTTCCGGCGCGGTGGAAGCCAACGTCTCCGGCCTGGGGGAAACGGGACATTTATTGATGCTCGGCGCGATTTTGTTGCTGGCCCTGGTGGCGGCACCCGTGGCAACATCGGCTGCGTTGAGAATATCGGCTGAATAAGGTTAAACAGGTTTGAAATGAGCTCCCGTATTATTAATTGGTTTAAATTTTCGTCGCCGGCCAGCTTTTATCCCCTGGCGGGCAAGCTGGTTCCCATTTTCATGGCGGCGGCGGTGATCCTGATCGCCGTCGGGCTTTACCTGAGTTTCTTTGTCGCCCCGACTGATTACAAACAGGGGGAAGGTTACCGGATTATTTTCGTGCATGTGCCGGCGGCCTGGATGTCGATGTTCATCTACCTGGTGATGGCCTTCTGGGCCGCCATGGGCCTGGTGTTCAATACACGCCTGTCGGCCATGATGGCGGAGTCGCTGGCGCCCACTGGCGCCATGTTTACCTTCCTGGCACTGTGGACCGGCGCCTTCTGGGGCAAGCCCATGTGGGGCGCCTGGTGGGTATGGGATGCGCGACTGACCTCAGAATTGATCCTGTTCTTCCTTTATATTGGGTATATCGCGCTCAAAGGCGCGATTGACGATACGCGCCGCGGGGATCGTGCCGGCGCCATCCTGTTGCTGGTGGGCGTGGTGAATATTCCGATTATTTATTTCTCGGTAAAATGGTGGAACACCTTGCACCAGGGCGCGTCGATCGATATGAAAACCGGCTCCAGCATGGCCAGCATTATGCTGGTTACCATGCTCATCATGGCGCTGGGTTTCTGGATGTACACCATTGCCGTGTCACTCTCCCGGGTACGCAGCATAATTCTGGAACGGGAACGGGACAGCCAGTGGGTGAGGCAGTTGCCGGAGGTGCAAGGGTGAGCGTGGCGGAATTTTTTGATATGGGTGGCTACGCCTTGTATGTGTGGAGTTCATTCGGTGCCACAGCGGTGTTGATGATCCTGGAGCCCATTCTTTTACGCGGCCGTCGCCGCGCTGTATTGCAGCGCATCAGCCGCTTGATACGTATTCGAACCGAGGAAAACGAATGAAGGCCAGACACAAACGATTTGGATTCCTGGTAGTCGGCTTAGCCGTGCTCGGTATTGCCGCGGTCCTGGTGTTCCGGGCGCTGGACAGTAATCTTTCCTATTTTTATTCGGCCAGCGAGGTCGCGTACAACCAGGCGCCGACCAACCATGTTATTCGCCTTGGCGGCATGGTGGTGGATGGCAGTTTTAAACGTGGCGAAGGGCTCACCGTGCACTTCACCGTAACGGACAACGCCAGCAAGGTGAATGTGCAGTACACGGGGATATTGCCCGACCTGTTTCAGGAAGGACAGGGCGTGATCGCGCAAGGCAAGTTAAACAGTGATGGGGTGTTCGTGGCCGATGAAGTGCTGGCCAAGCATGACGAAACCTACATGCCGCCGGAAGTCGCCGACAGCATGAAACCGCTCAAGACCAGTGAGGGCCAGACACCATGATTCCAGAACTCGGGCATTTTGCCCTTATCCTCGCGCTGTGCGTGGCGGTGGTGCAGGCCAGTCTACCGCTGCTCGGCGCGACCTTTAACAAACCGAACTGGATTGCCGTCGCCTGGCCGGCGGCCCAGGCCCACCTGCTGTTCATGTTGATTGCCTTTGGTTGCCTGACCTACGCCTTTATCGTGCATGATTTTTCCGTCACCTATGTGGCGCACAATTCCAATAGCAGCCTGCCTTTGTTGTACCGTATTTCCGCGGTATGGGGTGCCCACGAGGGTTCCTTGTTGTTATGGGCGCTGGTCCTGGTGATCTGGACCAACGCAGTGTTGCTGTTTTCCCGCAGCCTGCCCGCGAATATCGTGGCCCGCGTGATCAGCGTGCTGGGGCTGATCAGTATCGGTTTCATCCTGTTTATGCTGCTGACGTCCAATCCGTTTGATCGCTTGTTGCCTGCGGCGGTTGAAGGCCGCGACCTGAACCCACTGCTACAGGATCTGGGTCTGGCGATCCATCCGCCCATGCTCTACATGGGTTACGTGGGACTCGCGGTGCCGTTTGCCTTTGCCGTTGCCGCCATGCTGAGTGGGCGTCTGGATACGGCCTGGGCACGCTGGTCGCGACCCTGGACCAATGTCGCCTGGATGTTCCTGACCCTGGGTATTGCACTTGGTAGCTGGTGGGCCTACTACGAACTCGGCTGGGGTGGCTGGTGGTTCTGGGATCCGGTGGAAAATGCCTCCTTCATGCCATGGCTGGTGGGCACGGCCCTGATGCATTCCCTCGCCGTGACTGAAAAACGCAGCGCCTTCAAAGCCTGGACCGTGTTGCTCGCCATTTTTGCTTTTTCACTCAGCCTGCTCGGCACCTTCCTGGTACGCTCGGGCGTATTGACCTCGGTGCATGCCTTCGCGACCGATCCGGAGCGCGGGGTGTTTATCCTGATTTTCCTGGTGATCGTGATTGGTGGTTCGCTGGCACTGTATGCCTGGCGCGCACCGCAAATTCGCAGCAGCGGCCGGTTCCAGTTGTTCTCACGCGAAACCGCCCTGTTACTCAACAATGTGATCCTGGTGGTGGCCGCGGCCAGTGTTCTGCTCGGCACCTTGTATCCACTGGTACTGGATGCGCTCGGCCTGGGCAAGATCTCCGTCGGCCCGCCGTATTTCAACAGCGTGTTTGTTCCCCTGACGGCACCGTTGGCCGTGCTGGTAGGCTTCGGCATGATGACCCGCTGGAAGCAGGATAATTTTGCCCGCCTGTTTGGTCTGTTGCGCTGGGCCATGCTGGCCGCACTGATCGTGGGAATTGCCTGGGCCGCCATGATGCCCAGCTTCAAGATTGCCGCCGCGGTTGGGCTGGTGCTGGCCGCCTGGGTCGTGTCCGCCACTGTGGTGGCCTTCAAGGCCCGCCTGGGCGGCAAGCAAAAACTCTTGCCGGCCTTGCGCGCTATTCCGCGAGGTTTTTATGGCATGACCCTGGGCCACGTCGGGATGGCGGTGTTTATTGTCGGCATTACCCTCACCAGTCTCTACAGCACGGAAAAAGATGTGCGCCTGGCGCCGGGAGACAGTTACGAGATGGGCGGTTACCGTTTCCAGTTTGAGGGCGTGCAGCGGTTTGACGGTCCGAACTACATTGCCAGTGCCGGCCGGGTGACCGTAACCCGCGACGGGGAACTGATTAAAGTCATGCAGCCGGAAAAACGCATCTACCAGGTGCAGCGTCAACCCATGACCGAAGCGGCCATCGATGCGGGGCTAACACGGGATTTATTTGTTGCCCTCGGTGAGCAACTGGATGAAGCCGGTGGCTGGAGTGTGCGGCTGTACGTTAAACCTTATATTCGCTGGATCTGGCTGGGGGCGATAATCATGGCCCTTGGCGGTTTGCTGGCGGCGACGGATCGCCGTTATCGCATGGCCGTACGCCAGGCTGCCAAGCTACCGGCCGGCAGCGCCGCCGCGGGGGCCGCCTGATATGTGGCGTTATCTGGCTCCCCTGGGTATTTTCATTGTGCTGGTGGTGTTCCTCAGCATCGGCTTGAAGCTCGATCCGCGCGAAGTGCCGTCGCCTTTGATTAACAAACCCGCGCCGGCGTTTACCTTGCCGAAGCTGCATCAACCGCAACAATCAGTCAGTCCGGCTGATTTCAAGGGCAAGGTCTGGCTGCTGAATGTGTGGGCATCATGGTGTGTCTCCTGTCGTGCCGAGCATCCGGTGCTCAATCAAATGGCACGCAGCAGCCAGATTCCCATCATCGGCCTGAACTACAAGGATGGTCGGGATGTGGCGCAGCAATGGCTGCGGCAACGCGGCGATCCCTACAGCGTGAGTGCCTTTGACGAAGACGGCCGGGCGGGTATTGACTGGGGTGTTTACGGCGTGCCGGAAACCTTTGTCATCGACAAGCGCGGCAACATTCGTTACAAACACACGGGCCCTGTCGATCAAAAGGCAGTCTCCGATAAAATCATGCCACTGGTGCGTGAGCTGGAGAAGGAACCGGCATGAAAAAACTGATTCTGTTATTACTGTTCGCCGGTTTGGGGACAGCCTTTGCCGGGGTGGAAGTGCACAAGTTCGAACAGGCGGAGCAGGAACAACAATACAATCGCTTGATCGCTGAATTGCGTTGCCTGGTTTGTCAGAATCAGAACCTGGCCGATTCCAATGCCGAACTGGCCCAGGACCTGCGCCAGGAGGTCTACGAAATGATCCAGAATGGCGCCAGTGATCAGGAAATAGTTAATTTTATGGTGGCGCGTTATGGCGACTTCGTGCTCTACCGGCCACCCTTCAAGACCACTACCGCTTTTTTGTGGATTGGGCCCTTTATCATTCTTATCGCAGGTTTCGTGATTCTGTTGGTGTTTATTCGCAAACGGAAACAGGCCGGCGCGGTCGAACTGGATGAATCTGAGCATGCCCGGGCGCGTGAATTACTGAACGAGAAAAACGAGACCGATTCCCAATGATTGTATTCTGGATTTTTGCCGCGCTGATGCTGGCGGCGGCCTTGTGGTTACTTATCCCCGCCTTACTGGGGCGCAAATCGATCCGCGATCGGGATCGCAATCAACAAAATGTGGCGATTGCGCGCGAACGCTTTAAAGAACTCGAAAGCGAGTATGGCCGTGGCAGCCTGACTGAGACTGACTATGAACAGGCCAGGCAGGAACTGGAACAGGCCTTGCTGAATGATGTCGATGATGCAGTGGTATCAAGTGCCCCGGTTAGCAGTTCCTCCTCACGCGCCAGCCTGGCATGGGTGGCCCTTGGTGTGCCTCTGGCTGCAGTTTTGCTCTACCTGCAATTGGGCACCCCCGCTGCGCTGCAACCACAAGCGCAAGTGGCTGCCGCCCCACAGGGACATGCCGGCGGAGATAATACCGCGTCGATGGAGCAACTGGTTGCCAGCCTGGCCGCCAAACTTCAGCAGGAGCCGGATAATGCGGAAGGCTGGTTTATGCTGGGGCGCAGCTACATGTCCATGGGACGTTACGCCGAAGCGGCCGAAGCATTTCAACGGGTACTGGATCAGGTTGGGGATGATCCGGCGGTGATGTTGCGCTATGCCGATGCCCAGGCGATGGCGCAGGGGGGAAAGATTTCGGGTAAGCCGTTTGAAATGATCAAGAAAGCGCTGTTGCTAAAACCTGATGATGCCACCGGCCTGTGGCTGGCCGGCCTGGGTTATGAAGAGCAGGGCGAATACGAACAAGCGGTGCAACACTGGCGCAAGCTGGAACCCATGATGCAGGATGATCCGGCGTCATTGAATGAAGTCCGCAACCTGATTGCGCGCGCTGAGCAGAAACTGGGACGGCCGGCGAGCACGGCGACGGCAGAGATCGCGACACCTGAACCGCTGGCCGTCGCGGCCGCCGTACTGAAAGTCTCCGTCTCACTGGATGCCGCATTGCAGGACAAGGTCTCCGCCGGGGATACGGTATTTATTTTTGCCCGCGCGGTAGAAGGCCCACCCATGCCCCTGGCTGCGGTACGCAAGCAGGTTAGTGACTTGCCGGTGACCGTGACCCTGGATGATTCCATGGCCATGATGCCGCAGATGAAGTTGTCGAACTATGCTAAAGTTTTGGTAGGCGCACGTATCTCCAAGTCAGGTACCGCAAAAGCTCAGAGTGGTGACCTGACCGGTGAGGTAGACAATGTCAGCACGAACAGCAACCAACAAATAACACTAACCATTTCACAACGGATTCCCTAGCGTAGTCAAAGCTTAAGGTTTTTTCGAATCCTTGTCGATGGTACCGATCAAGACCTGACTATGCTGCAAAAACCGCCGAGTCCTCGTCCTTTTTCTATGGCACGACGGTTTCTGTTGATATTTTTACCGTTGCTGCTGGTCCTTACCATCACGGGCAGCCTGCATTTCTATGCTGACTACGAAAAGGCGCGGGTTGCTCGCGAGTCTTCGGAATCGCTGAATGTTGAGCTGGCCCGGCGAATGATGGTTGCCGACATTGATGCGGTTATCACTGACTTGCTTTTCCTCGGGCGTTACGTTGAATCGCAGAGCACGGCGCATCTGCACATGGAGGCCTATCTTCATCGCCTCGGTGAAGTCTTTCAGCATTTCGCGCAACAAAAACGGCTGTATGATCAGGTGCGGATGCTTGACGCGTCCGGTTATGAGATAGTGCGCATTAACTTCAATGATGGTAATCCGCAGATTATTGAGACAGCGCGATTGCAGGACAAGTCCCAACGCTATTATTTTCAAGAAGCATTCAAACTCGATTCCGGGCAAGTCTATATTTCACCGCTCGACCTGAATGTCGAGGACGGTAAAGTACAAAAACCCTACAAGCCCATGATGCGTTTTGCCACGCCGGTTTTTGATCAGGCTGGCAATCGGCAGGGCATCGTGGTTCTGAATTATTTCGGTGAGCGCCTGATTAATCATTTTCTCCTTGCAGCTGCGAATATTGCCGATCACATTGAATTATTAAACGAGGATGGCTATTGGCTTAGCAGTCAAAATCCTGAAGATGCCTGGGGCTTTATGTTTGAAAACGGTTTGAGGTATGCCGATCGCTATCCCATTGAGTGGAAATACCTGCAGGAATACAACACTGACCAGATCTACACGAATCGAGGTTTGTTTACCTTTGCAACCCTGTCACCTACCTCAGCGGTGCGTCGTGTATTGGAACTGCGACCGGATGCGACTGCCGAAATTATCAGCCCGGTGCAGACGGCAAGTTCCGTCTGGAAGATCGTTGCCCATCTGCCGCCATCTGCTTTCGGAGGAAATGCATCAGATTTTATGCGGCAACATTGGATACTCTATGGTTCGATGCTGCTGTTATTAACGATAGTATCCATACTATTGACCAGGGCGCGAAGCCGCTATCATTGGGCCGAAATGTTGCAAGAGTATGAACGACGCTTTCGTCGCACGCTGGAGGATATAGAACTGGCCGCTATCAGTGTGGATCGCAGAGGAGTGGCAACCTTCTGTAATGACTATTTTCTTGGCTTGACAGGCTGGCAGCGGGATGAGATCGAAGGACAGGACTGGGTTGAGCGTTGCGTACCAGAAACCGACCGGTCCGTTGTGCGTGATATTCTCCGGCAAGTTGAAAATCCGTCAGCGCTTCCAAACCATTTCGAACTGACAATACTTGATCGTGAAGGCGGTGAACACCTGATTTCCTGGAACAACACACTTTCATACGCTGCTGACGGTCGCGTAGTTGGGATTACTGGGATTGGCGAGGACATCACCGAGCAGAGACAAAATGAAAGGGAATTGCGCAAACTTTACAGAGCAGTTGAACAGAGCCCGAGTGTGGTAATGATTACAGATCGTCATGGTGTCATTGAATATGTTAATCCAAAATTTACCGAAGTCACCGGCTACACCGCCGATGAAGTGATAGGACAAAACCCGAACATCCTCAAGTCAGGGGAGAAGGATGCGGAAGAGTACGCGGCGCTGTGGAAGACACTTGAGCGGGGCGAGGAATGGCGGGGCGAATTTCACAACCGCAAGAAGAACGGAACACTATTTTGGGAGACTGCATCGATCTCGGCGATTCGGGATGGTGACGGTGCTGTAACGCATTATCTCGCTGTGAAAGAGGACATTACACAGCGCAAAACATTGGAGCAGACAGTGGAAGAACGTAACCTTGAGCTGGCCAATGCCCAGGCGCTGGCAGCAATGGGACGTATGGCAAGTATGGTGGCGCATGATCTTCGCAATCCGTTGTCGTCCATCAAAATGGGTTGGCAAATTCTCGGAAAGAAATATGCCCAGGATCGGGATGTGCGTGAACTAAGGGATATCGCGCAGGAACAAATCCACTACATGGAGGATATTCTTACTGATCTGTTAACTTATTCACAACCGGATGCAATTCGGCTCGAGTGGTTGAGCATTGATCGGTTACTGGATAGTACGCTGGGCCTGATTCAAAAACGTATTGATGAACTGAATGTTGTGGTTGAAACCGACTATGCAGCGGGTTTACCTACCCTGCCGGGTGATCCAAATAAACTGCGGCAGGCTTTTTCCAACCTCATTCACAATGCCGCGCAGGCAACTGAATGCAATGCAAGTAATGATCGACACTTGATAGTCCAGACATCCCTGATTCTGGGTGATGTAGCCACAGCCATTCGCGTTCGCATCTGCGACAATGGCTGTGGCTTCGACCCGGCAACGGCTGACAGATTTTTCGAGCCTTTTTACACCACTCGTGCCAAGGGTACTGGCCTGGGGCTGGCGATTGTGAAGCAGATCGCCAATCAACACGGAGCTGAAGTACATTTGAGCCTCAACAAGAAAAAAGGCACATGTGCGGAATTTGTCTTACCGACCAGAGCCGCCGGCGAGCTAATGGCTGTCGCAGAGCAAACGTAGGAAGTCATGGCGAAAATTCTAATCATTGACGATGATAAGGCCAGCGGCCGTACCCTGCAGTTACATCTGGACGCACAGGGACATACGGTGGCCACAGCCTGCAGTGTTAATGAAGGCCTGGAGTCGGCCAGGGTTGAAGAGCCCGATGTATTGATATCGGATATTCGTATGCCCGGTCGTTCCGGTCTTGAGGGATTGTCCGAATTCAAAAAGATTTATCCCCACTTGCGGGTGATTATGATCACTGCCTTCCATGATATGGAAAGCACCATCGATGCGATGCAGAAAGGTGCGGATGATTATATCCATAAACCCATCGATCTGGATGAACTGGATGCCGCAATTGAAAAGTTGCTGAACCTGAATGACAAGGGTACGGATTCAGTCCTTGCTTGCGACTCGACGAAGGTGGTTACCCCATTAACCATGGTTGGGCGTAGCCGGGTGATGAAAGAGATCTTCAAAAATATCGGTATGGTGGCGAAAAGTCCGGCGACCGTATTGATTTCCGGGGAGTCGGGTACAGGTAAGGAACTCGTGGCCCGCGCCATTCATCGTAACAGCATCACTCCTGATGGCCCGTTTGTAGTGGTGAACTGCGCGGCCCTGGTGGAAACCCTGCTTGAATCAGATATGTTTGGCCACGAAAAGGGCGCCTTCACCGGTGCCGTTGGACGCCAGACCGGCAAGTTTGCTCTTGCCCGGGGCGGCACCATTTTCCTGGATGAAATCAGTGAAATGTCACCTACCATGCAGGCCAAGTTGCTGCGGGTTTTACAATATAAAGAATTTACTCCGCTGGGCGCAGAAAAATCACAGACCACTGATGCCCGTATTATTGCCGCGACCAATGTTGATCTGGAAGAACGTGTGGCACGCGGTCTGTTCCGCGAGGACCTCTATTATCGTCTGCAAGTCGTCACTATTCATTTGCCGCCGTTACGCGAACGCAAGGAGGATCTGATTGATCTGGTGCAGACTTTGCTGGGCCGAATCAATCACGAGATGCATCGAAGCGTGAGCCATATCGGCAAGGACGTATTGGGATGTTTTGACAGCTACGACTGGCCCGGAAATGTACGTGAACTGGAGAATGTCCTGATGAAAGCCGTGGCCCTGTCTTCAGGGGATACGCTTACCCACGACATGTTACCTGCCGAGATGCGTTGTGGCGTAACGCCATCGTTCCAGACCCAGTCTGATTCCGGAACAGATCCGTCAGCAGGTAGAAGCCTGGCTGAAGTGGAAAAGGCGCATGTACTGCATGTTTTGAATGAGGTGAGCTGGCACAGGGGCAAGGCGTGTGAAATTCTCGGTATCTCACGTCCACGCCTCAGACGCATGATTCGTGATCATCGAATCGAAGTTGCGACTGGAAGCACGCTGGACGAAGTGGAAGATGATTGAACAAAACGTTCAATTCTTCATCCTGCCCACTTTCGTAATTGAAAGGATTGTGCAAGCCCGGCAATCCCGTATGCGAAAAAATCCAGCATAACGCACCGTCCGGTTTCTCTGTCAGCTTCAACTCCGGGTTAGGATAGTTGTTAACTTATTGAACTAAAATAACAATTTATCATTCAGTCGAGGTATGGCTGGATTTAGCTCGTCGATCTGAAATACCTACCGTGAACCTCTGGAATGAATAGTGCTTACATATATGAGAAAGAAATTGGCCATGTGTGTATTTCCGTGCACAAAAGGGGAAGAATAATGAAACGTCTAACGTTACTCGTGCTAGCTCTGCTCTGGACTATTACCGGGACGGCGTATGCGAAGGGGGCAGGTTGTCTGAGTTGCCATGATGGCATCGAGAACATTCGGGATCCGAATAGTGCCATGCTTCTTTCGATCAAGGCATTGGGCACCCAACATGGTGACCCTGAAGGGTGCGTGATCTGTCATGGGGGGAATCCCAAGGCGACTACCAAGGAAGCTGCGCACAAGGGCAGCCCCCAGTCCCTGATTGCCGCCAAGGGGGCGCAGATGTTTTATCGCGATCCCGGCAGTATCTGGATTAACAAATTCACCTGCAGTCAGGCCGGTTGCCACCAGAGTTACAGTGAGCGGATGGAAAAATCCCTGATGAATACCGAGGCCGGCAAGATCCAGGGTAACCTGCATACCTGGGGTATCCCTGAAGTGCAGAACTATAAGGTGCCCTGGGGTAACTACGACATCAAAGACGAGGACGGCACTGTCCCTAGCATTGGTACCCCGGCATACAAGGATTATATGAAGGCCATGATCAAGGCCCACCCCGATCAATTCCCGACGGAAATGAAAAAGGTGCCGCAGCCCTCGGTCGCTGAAATTGAGAAAGATCCCAAGCTGGCGGGATTTACGTATCAGCGTCAGCAGTGCCAGCGTTGTCACGTCGGTGTACGCGGACGTGAAAAGCGTGGTGACTATCGCGGCATGGGTTGCTCCTCTTGCCACATCCCCTATGGCAATGAAGGTTACTACGAAGGTAAGGATCCAACCATCAACAAGAAGCAACAGGGACACCTGTTAGTGCACTCTATTCAGGCTACCCGTAAGACCTCGGTAAAAGCACCCGGTGTCACCTATTCGGGTATTCCGGTCGAAACCTGTAATTCCTGCCATAACCGCGGTAAACGTATCGGTGTAACCTATCAGGGTTTAATGGAATTCCCCTACGGCAGTCCTTTCAATGAAGAAGGCAAGAAACAGCCGAAACTGCATACCAAGAAGTATTTGTTTATCTCGGATGACCTGCATCACCAGATCAAGAGCCGGCCCGAGAATCCAAAGGGCGGGATGTTGTGTCAGGACTGTCATACCACCATTGATATGCACGGTGATGGCAACCTGCCGGGTACGACCCTGGCGCAAGTGGAAATCGAATGTCAGGATTGCCACGGCACCCCCGAGAAGTACCCGTGGGAATTGTCGCTGGGTGACGGTGAAGAATTCGACAAGCCACTCAAGCCGGGAGCACGTGGCCTGGGTGAGTCACCGCTGGATGTGACCGCAATGTTTGCTACCTACTACGACAAGCAGGACGGTTACCTGTTGACTGCACGGGGTAATCCTTTCGGTAACGTCGTCAAGAGCGGTGACAAGGTAGTTATGCACTCGGCCACCGGGAATGATTTTGAGGTGCCAATCCTCAAAACCCTGAAGTTGACCAAGAAGTGGAAAAGCCAGGATGCCATGGTTGCCATGGGAAAAGTGAAAGCGCATGCTGATGGACTGGAGTGCTACGCTTGCCACGCTTCCTGGGTACCGCAGTGTTATGGCTGTCATGTGAAGATGGACTACAGCAAGGGCAAGGATGGCAAACAGCTGCATGATACCGACTGGGTGGCTTCCGGAAACAAGCGTACGCCGGATGGTCAGACGGCTGAATCGACCCTGGGGATCAAGGGGATTCAGAGCCCGGGTAAAGCATTTGAAACCCGCTCCTACCTGCGGTGGGAAGAACCGGTGCTGGGGATCAATGGTGAAGGTCGTGTCACGCCGTTGATGCCGGGCTGCCAGGTGGTGTTCACTGTGATTGACAGCAAGGGTAAGACCATTGCGCTTAATCAGACTGGCAAGTCTCACGATGAAGCGAAAATGCTGGGTCAGAAACGCGTCCCGCTGGGGCTCGATATGGCACCGGTACAGCCACACTCGGCACAACGCAAGGCGCGTACCTGTGAGTCCTGCCACGATAATCCCAAAGCCCTGGGTTACGGTATTTCGGGTGGTGTGTTCCAGACTCGCTATGTTGAGGATATCGTTGAAGACCTGATTGACCAGAAGACCGGTAAAGTTATCCCGGGACGCTACAAGATCCAGATACCGAAAATCGAGGGTATGGATTTTGACTGGTCAACCATCGTCAACGCCAAGGGCGAACAGGTGCAGACTGTCGGTACCCACTGGCCGTTGTCACGCGCACTGCCGAAGGAAATGCGCGATGGTATCAACCGTACCGGCCTGTGCATGGGTTGTCATCAGGAGATGTCTGATGAAGAGTTGTGGGCGGCTGTTGCCAACCCGGGCCGCTTGAATGATCAGCAGCATATCGACCTGATGAACAAGATGATAAAGGCCTATGCAAAACAGAAAGGTAAGAAGTAAACTGTCTGTATGAGTAACGACAAGCCGTATCGGGCAAGGCTTATCGCAAGCGCGATAAGCCTTGCCTTTTTTATCCCGCCGATGCAGTTTCTACAGGCCGCCGATGAGCCTGACAAGCAGCCGCCTGCGGCATCGTCCAACCCGATCATGCAACCGGGCCGGCCCCATGGTAAGCACGACCCGCATTCCAGACTTGGACCGGAGAAGTTGATCGCAGTAGCATTACAGCATCATGCCGAAGGTCGTTACCCCGAAGCACTGGATGTGATGGACCAGGCAATTAGTAAATACCCCGACAATGCCGAACTGTTCACCATCCGCGGTAGTTTGCGTCTGGAACAGAATCGCCTGACGGAGGCATTGCAGGATCTTGAAGCCGCCGCCAGACTGGACCCGAAAAATCCTGCCATCCTGGTAAATCGGGCGCAGGTTTATAAAGGTTTCGGGCGTAACAAGGATGCGCTGCGGGATTTAAATCGGGCGATTGAACTCAATCCTGATTTCCTGGCGGCGCGATTCAATCGTGGTGCCATGTATCACAGTCAGG
>Ga0316193_10001599_pt1 | contig 15423 bp, 10 predicted proteins | sample MerIslsedime2_MG_FD_207735 | JGI IMG/M metagenome (GOLD analysis project Ga0316193, IMG submission 207735) | Coastal sediment microbial communities from Maine, United States - Merrow Island sediment 2 | ecosystem: Environmental > Aquatic > Marine > Coastal > Sediment | place: USA: Maine...
CACCGTTGGCTTCCTGCGTAAAGTCCTCGTACGAAACGTTGGTTCTGTAGATGCTCGAGGCCAGGCTGAAGGTCGATCCCAGGAAGTAAGGATCGACGAAGGAGATGAAGAAGCGGTCGTTCTCTCCGCCGATGTCGACGGAGATCGCCCCCGCGTAGCCCCGCCCGAACAGGTTGCGCTGGGAGAGGGCGGCGCTGATCACGAAGCTGTCCTGGCTGGAGTATCCGAACCCGAAGCTCAGCGAGCCTGTCGGCCTTTCCACGACCTTCACCCCGAGATCCAGCTGATCCGGGTAATCGGTCTGCTGCGGCTCGAAGTTCACCTCCTCGAAGAAGCCCAGCCCCCGGATCCGCCGTTCACTCAGCTCGATGGCGCGGGCCGAGTAGAGCTGGCCCTCGACGAGGGTCATCTCGCGGCGGACGACCGGATCGACGGTGACGGTGTTTCCGGCGATGTCGATCTCTCGAATGAAGTAGAGAGGTCCCTTCTCGACCTCGAAGGTGATGTCGACGCGAAGCTCCTCCCCGTCGATCAGCGTGCGGGGATTCACGGCCGCGAAGTAGAAGCCCCGATTCGTGTAGTAGTGCTCGAGCTCCTCGACGTCGTCGGTCAAGAAGGAGCGATTGAAGGTCTCCCCCTCCTTCAGGTTCAGCCGCTCTCGCAGGGCCTCCAGATCGACCGTCTCGTCGCCGGCGACATCCACCTTCCCGATGTTGAATTGGTCCCCCTCGACGATGTTCACCTGGACGATGAGACCGTCCTCGAGGGCCTTCACCTCGGGCTCGCCCACCTCGACGTGGAGGAACCCGGCGTTCAGGTACTGATTCTGGACGCTCTGGAGATCCTGGATGAAGACCGGCTCCGAGTAGGTGCCGGAGCGATCCAGGAAGCGGGTGACGGGAGACCACCAACGCCAGCGCTTGGTGTGCAGATCGCCCGCGAGCTCATCGTCGCTGAAGTGCTCGTTGCCTTCGAAATCGATGTTCCGGAGCCGCAGCTTGTCGTTTTCGTCCACCTCGAAGTGGATCGCCACCGCCTCGTTCGGGAGCTCCTCGATCTCGTAGCGGACCTGCGCCAGGTAGTAGCCCTCCGCCCGGTAGAGCGCCCCGATCCGCTCCCGATTTTCGTAGAGGAGCGGGTAGTCGAGGGTGGAGCCGGTGGTCAGGGTGAGGGAATCCCGGATCTTCTCGCTGTCCAGGTTCTCGTTGCCGGTGATCGAAACCTGGCGAACGACGGGATTCTCCTCCACCTCGAAGATCAGGACGCGCCCGTCGATGCTCTCCTCGCTGATCACGCGGACGTTGCGGAAGAAACCGAGCGAGTAGATCTCGCGAACGTCGCCGGCCACGCGCGCCTGACTGTAGGGGTCGCCGGGCTGCGTGGTGATGCGGGCGCGGATCGCGTTGGCCTCGATGCGGCGGTTGCCCTGCACCTGCACCTCTGCGACCAAGTCGCGGCTCGGTGCGATCTCGGCTATGGGCATGATCTGCTCGGTGGCGACGACCCGGAACGTCAAGGTGACTCCCTCGCGTCGCCGTTCCGTATCGACGGTGGCGCTGGCGACCTCCTCCATGGCACGCAGCTGAGCGAGATCCTCCCGAACCACCGCGCTCTGATACTGGTCGCCCGGACGCACGCGAACAACGCCTCGGGCGACGTCTTGCAGCTCGGGAATTGCGTCGAAGTGGACTTCCAGCACATTGGCTCTCGGCGAGACGGTTCCCACCAGCTCGAGCACCCGATCCGCCAGCTCGTTGATGCGGTCGAGGAGCTCGCCATCGTCGTCTGCCGTGAACACCATGGTGCTGGTAGCGACGTTGCTGGCTACGGGGGTCACTCGCACGTCCAGGCTGTAGTGGCCGGCGAGCTCCGTCAGGCTTCCCACCACCACGAAGTCGGCCCCGAGCTCGGCAGCGAGCCTTCGCACCGCTGTCTCGGTCCGCTCTCCCGCGTAGGCGACGAGAGATTCCCTCACGGTGAGAGCCTCGAGAACCTCGACCCTTCCGCTGGCCTCGAGCCGCGTCGCGAGCAGGTCAGCCAGGGAATTCTCCAGGTAGTCGAGGGGTCTCGCGCTATGCACCCGGAACGGGAGCACGGCCACCACCACCTTGATCGGGGCGGAGACCGCGCCGCGCGGAGCGGGCTTGGCCGCAGCGGCGCGGACAGCCGGGAGCGAGAGCAGAAGAAGCAGCGCGGGGAGTGCTGCGGCGATCAGACGAGAGCCGTGGAGGAGCCGGGGCGCGAATCGACGGATTTCGGCGATCGAGTGGCGATTCGGGCGCAAAGAATTCCCCCCGGACGCAGAGGCGCGTTTCTCACTCCCCTGGCCGCGGGATACTACTTTCCAGCAGCGTGCGAATCAAGACCACACTAAGTCGATTTCCCCTTATCTGACGCAAGGTTAAGCTCAGGGGCCGACATCGGCACCTCTTCCAGGCGCCCCTCGTCCAATCTCACCGCCCGCCCCAACCGGCGCGCGAGAGCGGAGTTGTGGGTCACGACCACCAGGGCGGTGCCGCGCCGCTCGTTGAGCTCCAGCAGGATGTCCGCCACCCGCTCACCGGTACCGGGGTCCAGATTCCCGGTGGGCTCGTCGGCGAGGACCAGCCGTGGACCGAGGACCAGGGCGCGCGCCACGGCGACCCGTTGGCGCTCTCCGCCGGAGAGCTTCCCGACCGGGTGCTCGAGGCGGTGATCCAGGTCCACTTCGCAGAGGATCTCCGCTGCGCGCTCGCGCATCGCCCTGAAGTCCTCGCCCCGCAGGAGCCCCGGCATCATCACGTTTTCGAGGGCGTTGAACTCGGGGAGCAGGTGGTGGAACTGGAAGACGAAGCCCAGCGACTCATTGCGGAAACGGGAGAGTTGATCGGGGGATTTCTGGAAGATGTCCTCGCCCTCGAAGAGAACGCGACCGGAACTCGGGTGGTCGAGGGTCCCCAGGATGTGGAGCAGGGTGGATTTGCCGACGCCCGACTGACCGAGGATCGCCAGGCGTTCTCCGCCGGCGACCTCGAGGTCCACCCCGCGCAACACTTCGATGGCTCCCTCTCCCGTGGCGAAGGATTTGCAGAGCTCGGAGACCGAAAGAAACGGATCGGGCATCACTCGTACCGGAGGGCCTCGGCGGGGTCGAGGCGCGACCCCTGCCGGCTCGGGAGCAGCGTGGCTCCCAGGGATAGAACCATGGCGATGGCGACGACCATGGCGACCTGCCCGACGTCGATCTCGGAGGGCAGCGTCGAGAACTGGTAGACGGTCGCGGGGAGGGTATCGATGCCGGTGAGCAGTTCGATCTGCTCCTGGACCCAGGCGAGCTGGGTGGTGACGGCGATGCCCGAGATCACTCCCAGAACGGTGCCCAGCAGACCGATCAGGGTGCCCTCGATCGCGAAGATGCGCTCGACACTCGCATCCGCGGCGCCCATCGCCTTGAGAATCGCGATGTCGCTGGACTTCTCCATGATCATCATGATCAGCGTCACCACGATCGCGAAGGCCGCCACCACCATGATCATGGTCAGCAGCACGAACATCATCACCCGCTCGGTCTTGAGCGCCTGGAAGAAGGCCGGGAAGAACTCCTTCCAGTCCCGGGTGAAGAACGAGTGGCCGAGGCGCTCCTCCACCCGCCTCGCCACCTGCCGCGAGCGGTAGTAGTCCGTGGTCCGCACCTCGATTCCGTGCACCACGTCGCCGACGCGCCGGAAATCCTGGGCGGCGGGGAGGTCCACGTAGGTGAAGACCTCGTCGTACTGAAAGAAGCTGGACTGGAATACCCCGGCGACGCGGAAGCGCTTGAGCCGGGGCCCCGGACCGAGCGGGGTCGGGGGTCCGCCGAATGGCGAGATGACGATGATCGGGTCGCCCACGCGAACGCCCAGCACCGCGCCGAGTTGGCTCCCGATCACCATGCCGGGATCCGCCTGGCCCCCTTCCTCCGGGGAGGAAGCGCGCGGCGAGAGATCCTCGAGCGCATCCTCGGAGCCGGGGAGCAGATCCTCGCGCAGGTCCGTCACCTTGCCGATCAGCTCGGGATCGATCCCGCGCACCCGCACCCCGATGATCCCGCCAGCGGAGCTGCGGACCATTCCCTCTCCGTCGAGATAGGGAGAGGCACCGAGGACCCCTTCTTCGGCGACGATGCTCTCCACTACCTCGCCGTAGTCTTCGAAGGGCCCGAGGGCGCTGTGAACGGTGAAGTGGGCCCGGTTTCCGATGATCTCCTCCCGCCAGGTGCGTTCGAAGCCGTTCATGACCGAGAGAACGGTGATGATCAGCCAGACACCCGCCGCGACGCCCATCACACAGATCAGCGTGATCACCGATATGAAGGTCTGCCGGCGCTTGGCAAAGAGATAACGGGTGGCGACGAACCACTCGGCAGTTCCACGGGTGTCCAGGAACCCGGCGGCGGCGAGGGGCAGCAGACCGAGCAGGACCACCAGCGTCAAGGCCGAGAGAATCGCGCCGCCCAGGGCGAAGAGGTCGGGCTCGGGGGCGGGCAAGGCCAGGGGGATCGCAGCGCCGGCGACCAGCACGACCGCGACGGCGCGGACCAGCCGCTCGTCGACCCCGGGCTGGCTGCCCCCATTTCGTAGCCGCCGCCAGCGCAGGCCCGCGAACACCAGCGCGGCCATCAGGGCCGGCGAGATCGCGTAGCCGAGCCGGTCGATGCCTCCCACCAGCAGGGCGTAGCCGATGGCCAGCAGCACTGCGCTGGTCATGGCGAGGGTGGTGGGAGACAGGTAGCGAAGCGCCAGGCCGACTCCGACCTGGGCGACCGCGACCAGTACCAGTGCGACGCCCGAGGCGAGCAGCCAGGCGCGAAAGGCACCCGGCCAGGGAATTCCCAGGCCCGTCAGCGTTTCGACGTCGGTGCCGAGCGCGCCGAGGAGCGCCGCCCAGACGATCGTGACGATCACGACCTGGCGGAGGCGGTGGGAGGCGCGGGCAAAGCGCTCCAGCACGACCACGGCGGAGCCCACGAAGAGCACGGTATTCGCGCAGATCCCCACTGCGATGGCGACGATGAAGCTGAGCGCCAATGTCCCGCCGGCTGCGGTGAGCCAGTCCCACAGCTGGGTCGCAAGGGGCGTCATCACCGTTCCGTTCTCAGGTGGGGAAACAGGATCACCTCGCGGAGGTTCGGCGCGTCGGCAAGCGCCATGGTGAGCCGATCGATCCCCATCCCGAGTCCGCCGGTCGGCGGCATGCCGTACTCCATGGCGTTCAGGTAATCCTCGTCCATGGGATGAGCATCCGCGTCTCCCTGCGCCGCCGCCCGTCGCTGATCCTCGAAACGCACACGCTGGTCCTCGGGATCGTTCAGCTCGCTGAAGGCGTTCACGATCTCGAACCCTCCGAGGAAGAGCTCGAAGCGCTCGACCAGACGCGGATCCCGCGCGGAGCCCTTGGCCAGGGGCGAGAGATCCCGCGGGTAGTCGGTGATGAAGGTCGGCTGGATCAGTTTCGGCTCGACGTGGTCACTGAACAGATCGTCCACCAGGACCGACCAGGTGGGGGCGTCTCCGGGATCGAGGCCCTTGGCGCGGAGGGCGGCGCGAAGCGCCTCGAGGTCATCCGCCGCGAGGATATCGATGCCGATGGCCTCGCGAATGGCATCCCTCATCGAGACCCTGGGCCAGTCACCGGATAGCTCGATCCGCTGCCCCTGGTAGACGATCCTGGTGTCAGCCAGCACTCTCCCCGCGATCTCCTGGATCAGAAGACGGGCGAGGTCCATCATCTCGGCGTAATCGGCGTAGGCCTGGTAGCACTCCAGCATCGAGAACTCGGGGTTGTGCTTCCTCGAGATTCCCTCGTTCCGGAACACCCGCCCGATCTCGTAGACGCGATCGAGGCCCCCGATCACCAGACGCTTCAGGTAGAGCTCGTCGGAGATGCGGAGGTAAAGGGTCTGATCGAGGGAGTGGTGGTGCGTCGTGAAGGGCCGGGCGGCGGCCCCCCCATAGATCGGCTGAAGCACCGGCGTCTCCACCTCGAGGAAGCCGCGTTCGTCGAGAACGGAGCGGATCGTCGTGATCATGCGGCTGCGAAGTACGGCGACCTCCCGCGCCCTCTCGTTGGCGATCAGGTCCAGGTGGCGCTGGCGAGAGCGAGCTTCGACGTCGGTCAGGCCGTGCCACTTCTCAGGCAGCGGCAGGAGGCTCTTCGCGAGCAGATTCGCCGATCGGATGGCGATGGTGAGCTCCCCCTTCTGGGTGCGCCACACCGGCCCTTCGACGCGCAGGAAGTCTCCCACGTCGATCTTCTCGACGAACTCGAAGAGGTCCGCCGGCACCTCCCCCCTGCGGATGCTCAACTGGATGCCGACGCCGCTCTCGACCAGCTTCAGGAAGGCGAGCTTCCCGAAGGAACGGATCGCTCGAACGCGACCCGCAACCGCCGCGGTGGGAACCTCGGCGTCGAGGGTCTCCGTGTCCTTTCCGTCGTGGAGGCCGCGGACTTCGGCGATGGGCGTTCGCGGGCCCGGACGAGCGGGGAAGGGATCGATCCCCCCGGCCCGCAGTTCCGCCAACCGCGCCAGCCGTCTCTCCCGTTCCTTCTCGCTCATTCGGGACCCCTGGAAGAAGCCGATCTCCAGAGCAGCGTCGCCCGGATGAAGCGATCCAGGTCGCCGTCCAGGACGCCCTCGGCGTTTCCCGCTTCCGCGCTGGTGCGATGATCCTTGACCCGCTGGGCCGGGTGAAGCGTGTAGGAACGGATCTGGCTGCCGAAGCCGATCTCCGCCTGCTCGCCTCGCATCTCGGCCAGCTTCTCCTCCTGCTCCCTGCGGGCTCGCTCGTACAGCCGTGCGCGCATCACCTTCATGGCCTGGGCCCGGTTCTTGTGCTGGGAGCGCTCGTTTTGACACTGGACGACGATGCCCGTGGGCTCGTGGGTCATCCGGACCGCCGAATCCGTCTTGTTGACGTGCTGTCCGCCGGCGCCGCTGGCTCGGTAGGTGTCCACCCGCAGATCCTTCTCGTCGAGGTCGATCTCGATGGAGTCATCCAGCTCGGGGAACACCGAGACGCTGGCGAAGGCGGTGTGGCGGCGGTGCTGCGCATCGAAGGGCGAGATCCGCACCAGGCGATGCACCCCTTCCTCGGTCTTGAGGTAGCCGTAGGCGTAGGCACCGGAGAGGGTCGCGGTGACGCTGCGCAGCCCGGCCTCCTCGCCGGCCTGAACGTCCAGGATCTCGCTCTCGAAGTGATGCCGCTCGGCCCACCGCAGGTACATGCGAAGCAGCATCTCCGCCCAGTCGGCGGCGTCGGTTCCGCCCGCGCCGGAATTGATGGAGACGATGGCGTTGGATGCGTCGTGTTCACCGCCGAGGAGACAGCGCAGCTCGGCCTTGGCCAGCTCCTCGTCGGCCTCGGCCAGCTTCTCCGCAGCCTCCGTCCGGGTCGAGGCGTCGTCGGCCTCGTCGGCGAGCTCCAGCAGGACCTCCACATCGTCCAGCAGCTCGGCCAGTCGATCGATCTGCGCGACATCCCGCTCCAGGGAGCTCTTCTCCCGGAGCAACTTCTCGGCGCGCTCGCGATCCTCCCACAGGTCTGGACGGGCGGCCTCCGACCCGAGGGCCTCTATGCGGCTGCGCAAGGCCACCTCGTCAAAGGCGCCCCCGGAACTCGCCGAACCGGTCGCGCGCCCGCCGTAACCCTTCCGCGAGTTCGCCGGAGTCCATCGGACTCGAGACCTTGGCGTCACTCATCTCCCCCTCCCCTGCACCCACCCGCAGACCCAGAGCGCGAGCAGCCCGCCCCAGCAGAGCCACGCGAACAGGTCGCCGTGCCGCACGTAGAAGCTATCACCGACGCCGGGGGGACGAACGGAGACCTCTCCCACGAGGAAGTCCCGTTCGAAGATCCGCGTCTGCTCCCGAACCCGGCCTCGCTCGTCGATCAGCGCCGAAACACCGGTGTTGGCCGCCCTCGCCGTCCACACCCTGCCCTCCGCAGAGCGCATCGCGGTCATCACCAGGAACTGGTACGGCGCGCCGGTGCGGCCGTACCACGCGTCGTTTGTGATCGCGAAGAGCACGTCCGCCCCATCGCCCACGAACCGCCGAACCAGGTCCGGGAAGAGAAGTTCATAGCAGATGGGAACCCCTACGGTCACGGAGGGTTCCCCGCCCTCGATCTCCAAGCCGGGGAGCACCAGGCTGCGTGGGGATTCCCCGGCTGTGACGTCCTGACCGGCGCTCCCGGTCGCGATGGCGCGGATGAAGCGGCCGAGCATGCGGCGGAAGGGCAGGTACTCGCCGAAGGGTACCAGGTGGGTCTTGTCGTAGCGTCCGAGGCTCCGACCGACTGGGTCGAACAGGAAGGCGCTATCGAAGAAGTTCAATTCCCCGAGCTCCGGAGGCTCTCGGAGCATCGCTTCGAGGCCATCGATCCCCACGGCGCCCACCACGAGAAAGGCTCCCGTATCCTCGGCCAGGGCGGCGATTCGCCCCCGCAAGGCGGGATCGGAATCGAGCGAACCCGGCGCCGCGGTCTCCGGCCAGACCACGACCTCGGCGCCTTCGGCCACCGCCTCGCGGGTGAGCTCCTCGTAGATCTCCAGCGTCCGCTCGGCCCATTCCGGGGACCACTTCACCCCCTGATCGATGTTGCCCTGGAGCACGGCGACGCGCATCGCGGGCCAGTCGGGAGCCGTTCTTGACGCGTTCATCGCCATACCCAATGCGTGGGCGAGAACCACCACACTCAGAGCCCCCCAGGCGCCCCAGCCGGGCCCGCGAGAGCTGGAGACGGGGGGAGATTCAGTGGTGAGGCGGGGAGACGCGAAGAAACGGGAGAGCGCGGCGGCACCCAGGACCGACAGGAACGAGAGCCCGTAAACCCCCGTCCAGGCCGCCAGCGGCATCAGCGCGAGGTTCTGGTGCTGCGCGTAGCCGAGCGTCGCCCAGGGGAATCCGCTGAGGGCAAACGATCGCAAGTGATCCAGCGCGGTCCAGACTGCGGCGATTGCGAAGGGCGAGGCCAGCCCGCGCCGCTCGAGCCATGCCACAGCCATCCCGAACAGCGCCGTGAAGCCCGCGATGTACGCTGCCAGCAGGATCGGGGCGATCACCCCGACGACCGGGGGCGCATGCCCGTAGGTCACCGTCACCACGTAGATCCAATGCAGCACGGCGGAGTGTGCCAACAGCCCGGCGAGAAAGCCGAGGCCAAGGGCGCGGCGCGGCGTGAGTCCGCGGAGAGCGAGAATGAGAGAGAGCGGTGCGAGCCACGCCGCCACCCAGCCGAGATCGACGACCGTCCCCAGCGCCGGATGGGGAAACGCAAGAAAGGTCGCCAGGGCGTAGCTTCCGAGCAGCAAGGCGCGGTGCGCGGTCCTCACGCCACCACGACCGCCCAGAGACTTTCTTCCGCCGCCTCCATCGCGCGGGCTTCCTCCTCTCGCTGGTGGTCGTAACCGAGCAGGTGGAGGGTGCCGTGAATGAGCAGGCGCGCCATCTCGGCGTCGAGACCGTGACCCACCACCGATGCCTGGCGAGCGGCAACCTCCACGTCGATCACGACCTCGCCGAGCAGGTCCCCGCGAAATGCCGCGTGGTCGCCCTCCAATAGCGAGAACGAGAGCACATCCGTGGGTGCCGCCTCCGCGCGGAAGCGCTGGTTCAGCCCGGCCATCTCCTCGTCGCCAACCAGGGAGATGGAGAGCTCGGATTCTCCGTGGCCCAGCTCCCGCAACAGCGTTCCCGCTCGCGCCTCCAAGAGCGCCCGATCGAAGACCGGCAGGGATCGGACCGGCGGCGGATCCGCGACGCGGACCGTCATTCAGGCTCTTCGTCGCCGCGACGGGGGGGGCTCTCGGGCCGGCTCCTTCGGGCGTCGCGGTACTCATAGGCGCGGATGATCGACTGGACCAGGGGATGGCGCACCACGTCGGCCTCGGTGAAGCGCATGAAGCCAATACCCTCGACGCCTTCGAGCACGCGCATGGCGTCCACCATGCCGCTGAGCTGGTCCGGGGGAAGGTCGATCTGTGTGATGTCACCGGTGATCACCGCCTTCGAATCGTAGCCGAGCCGGGTCAAGAACATCTTCATCTGCTCCGGCGTCGTGTTCTGCGCCTCGTCGAGGATCACGAAGGAATCGTTGAGGGTGCGGCCACGCATGAAGGCGAGCGGCGCCACCTCGATGACACCTCGGTCCATCAGCCGCGCGGCTTTCTCGAAGGCCATCATGTCGTGGAGTGCGTCGTAGAGGGGCCGGAGGTAGGGATTCACCTTTTCGGCCATCGACCCCGGCAGGAAGCCGAGCTTCTCCCCTGCCTCCACCGCCGGCCGCGCCAGGATGACACGCGCCACTTCGTGGCGGTTGAGGGCGGCGATCGCCATGGCCATGGCCAGATAGGTCTTCCCGGTGCCAGCGGGACCGACCGTGATGACGATGTCGCGCTCGAGGATGATCTCGATGTAGCGCCGCTGGGAGAGGTTCTTCGCTGCGATGCGACGCCGCCCACCGACGCCCGCCAGGACGTCCTGGTAGACCTCCCTGAGTTCGACCTCGGGCTCTTCCGTCAGCATCCGCAGCGCGGCGGTCACGTCCCGCGGATGAACCGGCCGACCCTCGCGAACCAGCCCGTAGAGCTCCTCGAGCGCCTTGCGGCCCACACGCACCTTCTCCTCGTCGCCGATCAGCCGCACCTCGTTTCCGCGGGCCCGCGCCTCGACACCCAGCTCCTGCTCGAGGATGCGGAGCGTGTGCTCCCGCTCCCCGTAGAGCGCAGCGGCCATCTGATTGTCATCGAAGATCAGGGTCTGGCGAGTGCTGGCGTCGTCTCGGGCCAGTGGTGACTCCAAGCGGATTCCGGCAGCGGTTACTGCTCGGGCGCAAGAACGAGGACCGCATCCCCACGTCGGACGTAATAGTACGGATGCTCATCGGCAGCCGCCAATGCACCGGGAGAGAGCCAGCCCCGCGCCTCGAGCTCCCCTAGTTCACGAGGCCAGTCGCCGGTAGCGAAGCGATAGGCCTCCACGAGGTTGCGAAGCCGCCGCGTCTCGAAAGCGATCTCGGCCCGGCGCTGGGGGGCACGGTCCAGGGGAGTCAACCCGTCCAGGGCGACGGATCCCGCTCGGCCGAGGGGGAGCCAGGCCATCATGAAGAGGAATGCGAAGGGCAGCAGGGCCGCCGCCAGATCGAGACCCACCCGGGTGGGCGCGAACTCTCGCGTCCGACGGCGCTTGTGGGTCGTCTCGAGAACCTCCGTGTCGATGGGCTCGATCACCTCCGTCTCGCGCAGTCTGGAGAGAATCCTGGACCCCTCGAAGGTACCGAGGCGCGAGAGATCGACGATGCGGCGCACGGTGAGGCGACCGTCGATCAGCAGGAAGATCTTCTCCGCCAGCGCCAGCTCCTCCGGGGAATCTCCCCCCGACGCCTCGCGGTAGGTCTCGAAGCGACCGACCCGCTGAAACACCGTGGCATCGCGGGTCACCGTCTCGTCCATCGCCCGCCACTCGTCCACCATGCGGAGCCCGTCCATCAGGATCTGCTCGGCAGGGAGCAACTTCGAGGGTTCGCTGTCCAGGGGAATCTTCCCGGCTGTGAAGTGAAAGGAGCCCTGGTTCAGGCGCAGCAGCTTGAAGATCGTCTCCGAGGTCACCAGCTCGCCGATCGCCTCGATCTGCCGGCCCTCCAGATCGCCCTCCAGGACCATCAGGCGCTCGAGACTCTCCTGGCCTTCGTGGAGCTGTTGCTCCAGCTGCACCAGACGGTCCGGCGTGAGCAGACCCACCCGCACGAGCATGTCGCCGAGGGCGGCATGCTCATGCGGCCCGACCGGGGCCGCCCACACCACCGCACCCTCTAGAAAACCCATTCGGAGCTTCTCCGAGGTTGCCTCGACCTCGAGGATGCCGGTCTTGCGTTGCTGACCGATCAGCTGGAAGACCTCGCCGATCCCGAAATCCCGGAGGTTTCCGCGCAGCGCAACCGCCATGTCTATGACCTCTCCCGGAGCGCGATCGTCACCGCGATCACCGCGGCGTAGGCAATCGCGGATGCGACAGCCACGGCGCCGAAGAGGAGGGAGGCGCCGGCGCCGACGGCCAGGGGGTCGGCCCCCACGCCGTCTCGCGCCCACCAGCTCGCCAGGGTCGACGCGAAGAGCATCGAGCCGAGCAGGCCGAGGATCGGGCGCCGGGATACGACGCCCGCCGCGCCCGGCACGATCACGGAGAGCAGCAACTTGATCTTGTCGATGCGGGCCTGCCGCTCGCGGAGCGCCGCCAGTCGGACCATGCTCACGAAGGGGTCCCCGGCCTCCCCGCCCGTCGGCGACCGCGCCGTCCGGGCATGGCGATCGCCCCCCTCACCAGCGTCGGTCAGCCTGCGGAGCGCCAGAGCGACTCCCAAGGCCAGCAGAACCACGAGTGCGACGCCGACGGCGCTATGCACCAGACTCTGGCCCAGCCAGCCAGGCGCAAAGCGTCGTCGCAGCGCAGTCGCCGCCTGCCGGGCTGCCGCCGGATCCCCGAGGCGAAGCCGGATGCTCTCCGTCGCCACCGGGAGGTCCGCGACCAGAGCGCGACGGGAGGTCCCATAGAGATCCGTCAACACAACCAGAGAAGCGGGGTCGATCACCTGGGCTTCCGCCAGAGCGAGATCCTGACGATTCAGCTGGACCAGGCGCCCGTAGGCCTGTGACAGGTTGAACAGCACCACGACCAGGTGGCTGGTCCGGTTGGCCTCCTCGTAGAGCTCGACGGCCTCTTCGGCGCGATCCAGCGCCAGCCGCACATTGGCGGCGTTGTTGAGCAGACGGGGGCTGGGAGACGCGCTCTGGTCGATCAGGGAGGTGAAGCGATGCTCCGCACCTACCAGGTCTCCGGCGCGCTTGGTGTGGAGAGCAAGGGCGCCGGCCACCAGGGGATCGCCCGCTGCGGCGCGCTCCAGCCGATCGATGTCGAGCCGCGAGGGCTGTGCGTGCTCGACGGCGAAGACCGACTCGGCGACCGGATCCGAGCCAAAGGCCACCAGCTCCTCCCCCGCTCGATCTGCCAGCGGATGGAGGCCGGCGAGCGAGACGGCGAGCGCGATCGCCACGGCGGCCCTCTGCCAGAAGTTCCCGGGCCAGAACCCGAGGGCGGCAAAGGCCAGGGCCACCCCGAAGAGCCCCTCGCCCAGGACGGCGGGAATCAGCAGCAGCCCGGCTACCAGCGCCGCCCGCGACACCAGAGGCAATGCGACCGGAAGCTCACCCAGCAGACGGGCCGCCGCGGCCACCAGGCTTCCGCCAGCGACGAAGAGGAAGAGCAATCCCCCGATCAGGCAGGCCGTAACCAGGGCGTGGGAGATCGTGGCCCGGAGCCAGAGGGAGGCCTCCAGGTGTCGATCCGAAGCCCGGGCGGCCTGCCAAATCTGCTCGAGGGCACCGACGAGATCCCACTCCTCGCTCCAGAGGGCCTGACCCAGGGCGATCCGGGCCGCCGGAAGATCGGGTGCCAGCCGGACTGCCGCCTCCGCTCGCTCCAGGCGAGTTCCGAGGGATTCGTCCAGCAGCAGGGCTCGCGCTGGGGCCTCGAGGTTCGGCCCGCCCGCCTCCAGGGCGATACCGAGCGTCCTCTCCACCCGGTCCTCCAGGCTGCCCGCCGCTGCGAACCAGGCCCGTTCGACCGGGTCGAAGCCGGGAACCCGTGCCGCTCGAGGCTGGTCCGCAAGCACCTCCGAGGCGGCCGCGAGCTGAATCGGAAGCACGCCCCCTTGGGGAAGCGCCGTTGCTTCCGCGGCATCATCGCGACCCGGGCGAGGGACCTGAACCGTGGCTGACTCGGACCAGGCGGGTGTGGTCCATAGCAGGAGCACCCCACCGAGCAGAATCGAAGCGACCCGCTGCCTCATGCTCGCGCACTTCCCCTGGGAGACACGCATCTCGCTGGGCATATCGGCCAGAGGGAGGGTGCGCTGAACCCGCTTTGCACCGGATGGGGGGCTGGGCTGGACCGAACTGCCCGGGATCCCTATTCTCCGCTGCTCGTGAGGGCCGCGCGGGCGCCCTCACCTCTCGCCCAACCTCTCGCCCAAGGTCGGAGAGCGGAGTACATCACGGATGGCGACTCACCGATCTGCTGAGAAGCGTGCGCGCCAGGCCCTCAAGCGGCGGGGCCGCAGCCGCAAGGCCAAGAGCCAGGTGCGGACACTCATCAAGAGCGTGCGCGGCGCGATCGAAGGCGGAGACGGAGAAGGCGCCCGGCAGAAGCTTCGCGACGCGGAGCGGGCTCTGCGCAAGGCAGCCAGCAAAGGGGCCATCAAGAAGACGACTGCCAGCCGGAGCGTCTCCCGCCTCGCCAGGTCCGTCCACCGGGCCAGCAGCTAGCCCGGCCCCGTCCCCTCCAACTTGGCACTACCCACCTTGGGAACTTCGCTCGGCTGCGCCTCGCTGCGCGCGCCACTCGCCTCAGGCGAGCGGCGCTTGCAGGCCGATCACCAGGCGTTCCAGGGCGATGTCGGCGGGCAGCGAGCCTTGGCCCTTCAGTGCCTCGTCGGCTCCGTGGATCGCGTGGAGACAGGCGACGAGCCGCCCCGGCGGGTAGCGCTGCGCCTGGGATTCGAGCTTCCTGACCACGAATGGGTGCCCCGGCACCGGAGCTCCGGAGCGCAATCGCGCCAGCTTGCGGAAGTGGCTTGCCAGGGATCCGAGCAGCACGGGAGGCGGAGCGCCGGACTCGAGCAGGCGGCCCAGGATCGCCAGGGCATCCGGAGTTCGGCCTTCACCGATCGCGTCGGTGAGGTCCCAGATCGGCTCATCGGCCACGTCGCTGGCGACCGCGATCACGTCGTGGCGGCTCACGGGCAGCCCCGGGCCCGCGTGAAGCGCCGCCTTTTCCAGCTCCTGGCGGAGCATCAAGAGCTGGGGTCCCACGGCATCGGCCAGCGCCTCGGCCGCACCGGGCCGCAGGGAAATCTGGCGGCGCTCCGCCTCCTGCTTCAGGAAGGCGACGATCGCGCGAAGGCCCTTGGGCGGATCGCACACCACCAGGGCGGCGGGCTCCCTGAATGCCTTCACCCACTTCGAACGCTTGTCGATTGTCGACGCGGTCACCACGAGGACCGCGGACGAGGATTCCCGGAGCTCCTCCACCGCGGCCGCAATCCCCTCCCCGAGCGTCTTGGGCCCGCGGCCCTTCCCCGCGGGCTCTCGCAGTACGACGAGACGGCGCTCGGCGAGGACGGGAAGCGAACGAACTGCATCCAACAGCTGAGCTTCGGTACAGGTCACGCCATCGATACGATCGAAGTTGAAGTCGCGGGGCCCGTCGGCCAGAACCACCTCGGTGATCGCCCGGGACGCGTCGTCGCGCAGCAGCGCTTCGCTGCCAGCCAGCAGGTAGGCGGGACGAAGCTTCCCGGAGGCGAGCTCCCGCTGGAGCTCGGCCAGCGTCACGGAGTGATGCGCTCGTAG
>Ga0316193_10001600_pt1 | contig 15420 bp, 12 predicted proteins | sample MerIslsedime2_MG_FD_207735 | JGI IMG/M metagenome (GOLD analysis project Ga0316193, IMG submission 207735) | Coastal sediment microbial communities from Maine, United States - Merrow Island sediment 2 | ecosystem: Environmental > Aquatic > Marine > Coastal > Sediment | place: USA: Maine...
CCGTATTCGAGGGCGTCGATGTTTGCTACGCCCCGGTATTGGCGATCGATGAGGTGCGCCACCACCCCCACCATCGGGCCCGCGAAACCTTTGTGGACGATGGCGACTACTGGCAGCCCGCACCGGCACCCCGTTTCAGCCGCTCGCAGGCGCAACTGCGCGGACCCTCGGCAAAACTCGGGGAGCATACGGAAGAGATTTTGCGGGAGTTCGGTTTCAACGATGAGCAGATTGCGGCTAAGCTTGCGTGTGGCGCTGTAACCGGTAGCGTCGATTCATGATAGATAGAGGAGGATGCCGGCAAGGCGCCAGCTCTGCTGTACCGGCACCGAAAAGAGACCAAATCCAAGCAAAAAGGAAGGAACACATATGATTACCCCGGAAGCGGTGCACTTTGGCGAGAACGACCTGCCATTTATCGACATTGGTGACGGCAGCATGCTGAAAGTGCTGCAGGTCAAGGTGGGAGAAGGGCTGTGGATTATCGAGAATATCTTTCAGGCGGGTTACGAGGTGGAGAAACACAAGCACACCGGGCCGGTGTGGGGCTACACCACCTCCGGGGCGTGGAAGTACAAAGAGTACGACTACGTCAATCGCGCCGGATCGTTTCTCTACGAGCCCGCCGGGTCAGTGCACACCCTGCAGTGCGTGGAAGACAATACCCGGGTGTGGTTCCAGATGTATGGATCCAATATCAACCTGGACGCCGATGACAATATTACCTCCGTCGTCGATGGCCAACTGACCCTGGAGTTTTACTATGCCATGTGCGAACAACAGGGACTGCCGCGCCCCAATGTGCTGGTGGAATAAGCGTGCGTATTGACGTTTACAACCCCGATAACTACTGCCAGGGGATTCCCCACGAACAGTTCGCCTGGCTGCGCGAAAATGACCCGGTGCACTGGCATGAACACCCCGACGGGGGCGGTTACTGGGTAGTCAGCAAGCACGCCGATGTGGTGGCCGTATCCCGAGACTTCAAGACGTTTTCCGCCGAACGCGGTTTCGTTATGGTGGACGACCTGCCGCCGGATATCCTGGACATGGCGCGCGGCCAGCTGCTGGGCATGGACCCGCCAAAACACGGGCCCTTGCGTCGCGCGGTGATTACCCGTTTCACCTCGCGCATGCTGCAGCAACTGGAACCCCGGGTGCGGCAAATCACCCGGGATATCATGCATGAGGCGCGACAGGCCGGTGAAGTCAACTTTGTGGAGAGCCTGGCGGGCGACCTGCCCACCGCGGTGATCGGCTCTCTGCTGGAAATACCCAGGGACATGTGGCCGCAGATACGCCAGTGGTCAGACCTGCAGACCTCCGCCTCTGATCCCGACCTGGGCGGCAGCCCGGAGCAGGTCAATCAGGCCAGTATCGACATGGGCACCTACGGCTTCCAGTTGGCCTGCGAACGCAAGGACCAGGGGGGCGATGACCTGATCTCATTGCTCATCAACCAGGAGGTGGACGGACAGCGCGTGTCCGAAATGGAGTTCGCATCGCTATTTATACAGATTACCGTGGCAGGTAATGAAACTACCCGCGGCCTGATCAGCTCGGGGATGCATGAGTTAATGCGACGCCCCGCCCTGTATCAGCACTTGCAGGCAAACCCGACAGAGCTGCCACTGGCGATCGAGGAGATGCTGCGCTGGACCTGTCCGCTGCACTATTTCCGTCGCACCGCGACGCAGGATACCCGCATACGCGATCAGGCGATTCGCGAGGGCGAGCGCGTGGTCATGCTGTATAGCTCGGCTAATTTTGATGAGGACGTCTTTGCATCGCCAATGGATTTCGATATCGCCAGGGATCCCAATCCCCACCTGGCGTTTGGCCACGGCATCCACCTTTGCCTGGGGGCCAACCTGGCGCGCCTGGAAGCCAGGGTATTTTTCGAGGAGTTCTTCCATCACTTCGCCGGCATCGAAGAGACCGGTGAGCCGGTGTATATCCGTTCCAACATTATTCACGGCTTCAAGCAGATGCCGGTAAAACTGCTGCCAGGGTAGTAACACAGGCGGGACCGGATGCCGCGCTTTGTCGCAGGGTGCGCACTGCGCGCCATTGGATCTATACTGAGGGTTCACACCATGGAGCGACTATGAACACATCGACCAGCCAGTGCCGTTACGTTACGGTAAATCCGGACAACCATCATCTGGGCATCGCCACCGGGCCGATCCCGGAGCCCGGGCCGGATGAAGTCCTGATCAAGGTGCACTCCGCCGGCCTCAATCGCGCCGATCTGCTGCAGCGCAAGGGTCTTTACCCCCCACCCGAGGATGCGTCGCCGGTCATGGGTCTGGAAGTTGCCGGCACGGTGGCAGCGGTCGGCGCCAATGCGGGAAAGTGGGTACCGGGAGATAAGGTCTGTGCGCTGACCCATGGCGGGGGCTACGCTGACTACGCGGTAGCACCCGCTGGCCAATGCCTGCCAATACCCAGCGGGTTCAGCAAAGGCGAGGCCGCCGCCCTGCCGGAAGCACTGCTGACAATCTGGCATAACCTGTTCCAGCGGGCCAGGCTGCAAAGCGGGGAGAAAGTACTTATCCACGGGGGTGCCAGCGGTATTGGCACCCTGGGCATAATGATGTGCGCAACCATGGGCGCCGAGGTTTACACCACCGCCGGCACCGACGAAAAATGCCGGGCCCTGGAGGGTCGCGGCGCTACGCGCGCTATCAACTACAAAACGGAAGATTTCGAGGCGGTGCTCACCGAGATGGGCCTGAATAACCGTATCAACGTAATACTGGATATGATCGGCGGCGACTATATCCAAAAAAATATTAACGTCGCGGCGCCGGAAGGCCGCATCGTCAACATCGCTTTCATGAACGGTTTCAAGGCCGAGGTGAACTTCGCTCCCCTACTGATGAAGCGTATCACGTTGACTGGCTCTACCCTGCGCGCCCAGAGCTTCGCCCAGAAAACCGCGATGGTTGAGGAGATCATGGCGCATATTTTCCCCCACCTGGAGAGCGGCGAGATCAAACCGGTCATCGACAGCATCTACCCGCTGGAGCAGGTCGAGCAGGCCCACGGCCACATGGAAGGTGGGCAGCATATGGGCAAAATTATTCTCAGAATGTAGACGCATGCGCAGGGCCAGCCAGTTCGGGGCATTACGCAAACAGCCGGCTGGCGGGACCTGTTGGCATAGGTAAGCCCTGGACGGTTACACTAGCGGTTCGCTGACAGTAATGTAAATGATCACCAAGAAACCAGTTCATGCTATCGCCGCCACCCTGCTGGCGCTCGCCCTCTGCGGCTGCGGCGGAGGGGGTAGGGCAGCGGCACAGAAGAGGCGGGAGTTGCTAAAAGGCGCCGGCGCTAGGATGATGGGACCCTGTCCACAGTAAGCACATAAACATGCCGCTGACCTATCCAACCAGTAACAAGGATATCTGCAATTCATGAAGCGCTTGCACGCCCTGGTATGCCCACTGCTTATCCTGTTGCTCACTGCCTGCGGCGACGACAACGCCACACAACCGACCCCACCGCAACTTGATCAGAGCGACGCGACCGTCCAGGGGGACTCGTCGGCTGCGGCACTGCCCTTCGCACCGCTGAACGAACCCACGGACCTGCCGGAGGCCTACAACTCCATCGAAACGTTTACGGGTGACTTTGAGGGTATGGTGGAACGGCGTGTGCTGCGGGTGTTGACCGTGTACAGCGTGGGCCGTTACTACGTAGACAAGGCGCAGGAAAAAGGCCTGGTGCACGAAGCGGCGAGATTGTTCGAAGACTTTCTCAACAAGCGACTGCAGCGTCGCCATGTCCGTTTGCACGTGGTGGTTATACCGGTAGCGCGCAACCAGCTGATCCCCGCATTGCTGGCCGGGCGCGGCGACATTATCGACGCCAGCCTCTCTATCACCCCGAAACGCGAGAAACTGGTGGACTTCAGCATACCCGCCAGTAAAGAGGTGGCAGAGATCCTGGTAACAGGACCTTCAGCCCCGCCTGTGGAATCCATATCCGACCTGTCCGGGCAAACTTTGTATGTGCGGCTTAGCAGCAGCTATCGCGAGAGCGTCGATACATTGAACAGGGCGCTCAAGGAGCAGGGGTTGGCGCCGGTGCGCATCCAACCCGTTTCCGAACTACTGGAAGACGATGACCTGGTACAAATGGTCGACAGCGGCATGCTGCCCTGGGCCATCATTGACGAGTACAAGATGCTGCTGTGGGACCAGGTATTCACCAATCTGACGGTGCGCGATGACATCGTATTCCGCTCTGGCGCCCGCATCGCCTGGGCATTTCGCAAAAACAGCCCGCAACTGGCCAGGGAGGTAAACGCCTTCCTGAAGAAAAACCGCGCCGGGACCATGATTGGCAACATGCTGATCAATCGCTACATCCGTGACTTTGACTGGGCAGCCAATGCCCTGGGCGAGGAGGATTACCTGCGCTTCCAGAACCTGCGGGGGATTTTCCAGAAGTACGGGGAACGCTATGGCATAGAGTATCTGCTGGCCGCCGCCCAGGGCTACCAGGAATCACGCCTGGACCAGAGCGCGCGCAGTGGCTCCGGCGCCATGGGGGTCATGCAGATAAAACCCACCACCGCCGGAGACCGCAACGTCAATATCGATAACATCCATAAAGTGGATAACAATATTCACGCCGGCGTTAAATACCTGAGCTTCCTGCGCAATCGCTATTTCAATGACCCCGAGATCGACGATTGGAACCAGACTGCACTGGCGCTCGCGGCATATAACGTGGGTCCCAATCGCATGATCAAGCTGCGGCAGTCAGCAGAAAGGCGGGGCTACGATCCCAATATCTGGTTTGACAATGTTGAACTGGTCGCGGCCAAGGAGATCGGCAGGGAGCCGGTGCAGTATGTAGCCAACATCTACAAGTACTACCTGGCCTACCGCACCTCTGCCGAACAATTGAGCCAGCGCCAGGCGGCCCGGGAAAGAGCCGGCATACTGACGGACACGCCCTCCCGTTAGAGCGCCTGCCCGGCACCCAGGCGCGACTCGGTGTCAGCCAGCCGTCCCTGCAACCAGTAGATTTCGTAATCGTTACTTACGCCTTCCTGTGCGCGCTGCAGCAGCTGTTGCAGTGCCTGCTGGCGCAGCCCCAGTGCAGTTTTGTTACCGGGTTCCGCGGCCAGGGTCACTTCCACCACATGCAGAGTCTTCACCGGCTCCCCCTGGGCGAGATAGTTTGTCGCCAGGCTCAGCAGAGGCTCCGTACCCGCTGCCGCTGCCAGGTCAGCGTACACATCGCGCGCCGGCACCGGATACAACTCGGTAGTGCTCTCGAAGTGAAACCAGGAGGCATAGTAGTCCCAGATGCTGCGCACCGCCCAGTCGACCTTGCCGTGATTCTGCACCAGGTCCAGGTGCGGCGGCAGCTGGATTTCCTGCATCAACTGGTATACGGATTTCCCGGCATTCATCCCCGCCACGGTGGCATCGTGCACATACTGCACCGCGTCGCGAATTCGCTGCATGTCCGCTTGTATCTGCTGCGCACCCACGGTGGGGTCGAGATGACTGGGCACCACAATTTCCGGTTCCAGGGCAAGCAACAGGTCGAGGGATTTCACATACTCCATCGGCTTGCGAATTTTTTCACCGCGCATGGTGAATACATTCGGAAACTGGGGGAACTGTGGACCAAAGAAGTCGCCGCTGAACAATATCTTTTGCTGCGGTAGCCACAGCACCGCATTATCCGCGCCCTCGGCACCCGGTGTTCCAATCACCTGAAACTCAACGCCGCCAAGGGTAAAACCATAGTTTTCCCAGTCGGGCACGGTAATGGTGGGCTCTATACCACCGTAGCGCATCATGGCGATATCCGGACGATCCTCCCACGCCGGCATCCAGGGAAAAAGCGTGCGGTTGCGGCCGTACTGATAGGGCTCCAATTCGCTCAGGTAGCGTTGCTCCTCCAAAAAATCGCCGTGGGTAATAATTTCCGTACCCTCTTCCTGCCAGAATCGGGTGCCGCCAATATGGTCCGCATGGGAGTGGCTCAGCACAATGTAGCGCACCGGCGCATCTGAGACTTCCTTAAGCGCCTGCAACTGCCTGGCCACCTGCAATACCAGGCCCGTGTCAAAGATGACATTTCCTTCTTGCGTGGTAATCATGATGGTATTGCCAACGCCGGTGGCGTAGTAGACATTATCTGCAACCTGGCGCACCTCGATGGGACGTTTGATCAGGTCTACAGCGCTGCCGTGGGTGCCTTCACCTTCATCACCGAAATCCAGGCGCTTTGTCGCGGCATCGCCAATGACCTCCAGTGTTTTCAGCTCAGCCTGCTTCTTCAGCCCTTTGCCCGCATCTTCGTCCATGACCAACCAGATGACTGACACGGCGACAACTGCAAGTACTACTAATAGCGATTTGCCGATGCCACCACCCTGGCGCGCAACATCAGTCTGTAAATCAATCATTACTGCTCCTCCTGATTTTCCAGGGCCATGCCCGGCACTGGGGTAACAAAAATCGGGGACGACCAGGCGCGCTGCTGCGCCGGCGCCAGGCAGTCGTCATCATCCGGTGTGCGGTAATCGCCATAACAGGGATTCACCGCAATACACTGTCCGTTTTCATCAAACTCACAACGCACGTTAGCTGCGTTGATCATAGGCGTGCTTTCCTGCACCGCGCGCACGTAGTAAACCGCTTCACGTGCACTTTCCGCGAAGTCCTCGTCCTCGAATTCCACCCGGCAACCCATGGGGTCACCGTCACAGGCGAAGCTGCGCCAGGGGTCTTCCACCAATTTCTCCAGGGGTTCACCCGGCAAAACCTGGGGCCTTATGCGCACCACCTCGATACGATCGATACGATACCGCTCGTCAGATGGGTTATAGCACTCACCGCCGCACAACAAATCCAGGCGCTGCTCTCCCAATGCCTGCACTGCATGATCCGGGCATCCGGGTTGTTGTTTGAAATCGCCTACCGCGCTGACCCTGAAGCGAGGATTAGCTGCGGACAGCACCTCTGAGCCCATGGGAACCGTACTGTCTCCCGCAAGCATATCGAACCACAACAGAATACGGTCACCGGAGGTGGCATAGACTTCCCGGCGTTTCAGGCTGTCCCAGATCGCACTGCGACTGCGACCGTCACTGTGGGTAGCGACCAGGCCACCGGTGAGCCAGAAACTGTTCTGGCGTTCCATGTTGCGCAGGTTCACCAGGCCCACACCGCCATCGTCCAGTGGCACGGAATAAGGCAGGGGCTCAAGCTTGTCACCGCTTTGTCGCTCCGCCACCCGCTGGTTTGGCGCCCCGAATGCCTCCGTCATAAGCTTACGCTTGACTTCCTTGTAGCCGGTTCCAGCCTTACTGCGATGATTGTCGCTGGAGCCGATCAAACCGAAGCGGAAATTAAAGGGGTCTTGTGGCTGTTCAAAATCCGTGATCGCCAGGGCGTACTGGGCCGTCGTCTTCGGGCGGTGATCCATAGGTTCATTGAAGCAGTCCGGGCAGGTCCCGCAATTCAACCAGTCAGTGACCTGCTGGCCGGGTATGGTGAGATGGCCCGAATTGCCGGCATCGACAAAGTTATGGCGTGCGGCAATTTCCCGGCGCTCACACTCCTGCACCTCAATTCCAGCAGCCTCACAACGCTCACGGATAATCTGCCCCGCACGCCAGCAGCAGGGCAGATAACCCTCGCTGGGTTGAGGGCAGTACAGGCCACCGCTTTCGTCGATCGCAGCGCCGCGCCAACTGCGGTATTCCTCGGAGTTGCCGTGTCCGGAATAGATCTCGAACAGTATCTGCCGGTCCGGGTCGTGCTGGGCGCGATTGAGTTGCTTATCAAAGCTGGTACTGGCGGGGGTGTTCATGCCCCATGCATTACCATGCGGAATGACAATACTATCGAAGCCCCACTGATCCAGCTTGGCAAACAATTCCCGGGGGTCATCCGCAATTTCCAGGCAATCGTCGGGCAACTCCTTACTGTCTATACCTTTCTCACAGATGGGGGTGGCTGCTACCTCATCGTAATACTGCTGTATGCCCCAGTAAAACTGCCGATTCTCAAAGTCCATCAAAGACATCATCAGCTGTGCACCACGTCCCATGGGTGCCGTGGCGAGTTGTTTGCGCGGAGCGGCTATCGCCCGCGCCGGCACCCTGGCATCCTCGGTATCAAAAAAGATCACATTTTTGTGGCCGTAGTGCTTGCGCGGATCGGTGTTGACCTGGCTCCACTCCCAACCCAGAAAAGACACAAGGTCAGGATTTTCGGGATCACCCGAGATGCGATTACATTCGCGTATGCTTTCCCTGGTCTCGGCCCAGCGCCGGGGTGTAATGCCCTCGGCATGGTCGTTGATAGACCAGAAATCCAGGTTGGAGCAATAACGCGCAAAGTCGCAGGCATCCGCCGGCGGATGCAGTCCACTGCCGCCCATCAACGGCACGGACATGATAAATGCGTCGGGAGAAAAGGTGGTGTGAACATGCAGATCACCAAACAGTATCTGTCGCTCACCCCGGTCTGCAGGTGTCACCAACGACTGACCGGACTGCTTGCTGCTCACCACCGAAGCTGGCAGCGCGCCCCCCTGAATCTTCCCGCGATCCTGGGGTTTGCCACAACCGGCCAGCAAGCTGACGACTATCAGCAATATTCCGGCGATGATCCTGCATGAAAGATGCGTCATCCCGATTTCCAGCGTCGGTGAATGGACAAAAAACTATTTAGCGGTCTGGAAACTATAGTCCGCGTGACGTGCTTACGCGATGTTCCGAAAGGCCAAAATTCCTGACAGGGGTACTCTACAAATTTAAGGGAAAAACCAAGGTGGCGCCGGCTTGAACGCTGGCACAGGATAGGGTTTAAACAGGAGGACGCCCTTTACAGGGCGTCCTCAGGTTTTCAGCTTGCTAGCGCGCCTTGCGCTTGGCGGGCGCTTTTTTCTTCGCAGCGGCCTTTTTCTTCGGTGCCGCTTTCTTCTTCACAGCGGCCTTTTTCTTCGGTGCTGCTTTCTTCTTCACAGCGGCCTTTTTCTTCGGTGCTGCTTTTTTCTTCACAGCGGCCTTTTTCTTCGGTGCTGTTTTCTTCTTCGCTGCGGCCTTTTTCTTGGGCGCTGCTTTTTTCTTCCGTGCCGGCTTTTTCTTGGCCGTCGCCCTCTCCACCATACTAGCGGCGCGGTTTGCGGCCTGGGCCTTGCGAGATTCAAGTATTGCGTCAGTCTTAACCGACATATACTTTTCCGCCGCCTCATAGGCTGCTTTAGCAATTTTCGCTACCGCTTCACCCAGATCCTGCACCTGCTTTACCAGTGCATCAACTTTCTTCTGGTTATCAGGGGTCGCTTGCTTGCGCAGCGCAGCCTTCGCTCTTTTCAAGCGCGAGCTTGCAGTGCCATGTTTTTTCCGCGCTGCCGACAACTCACGCTTTGCTCTCGCGCTTGCTTTTTCAGACTCAGATACCAACTTCTTCCTGAGCTGCTCCACTTTCTGGTTGGCTTTTTCAGCCATCTTGGTGGCCTGAGCCAGTTCTTTATCCAACATTGCGTTTGATGCTCCGTATTGATAATGAATACCGCATTCCTAGTGTAGGCCTAATTAACCTGGATGTAACGATTATTTTTTGATCTATAAAAAAATTAACAGATAAAAATTTTTTCGTGCGGCATGACATCCGTTGAATATTTTTGCCATTAAATCTGCGGTGTGCCGGGGGGTGAGGCAACTCCAAAAATAAAATTTTCCATAGGTTCAGGTATTCCGGTTTCACTTATTACCTGGGCATGCCGATGATCAAGCAAGCGTGGCTCGGCAACACCACAGGAATGCGCAATAGTCTCAACTTCGTGCATCAGGTTGCTCGCGTAATGCGCTACACGCTGCGCCTTATCCTTCGGGTTGAGGCCTTTCTGCAAGTCTTCATCATGCGTTGTAATACCGGTTGGACAGGTATTTTTATTGCACTGCAATGACTGCACGCAACCCAGTGCAAACATAAAACCCCGCGCAGAGTTAACACAATCGGCGCCCATGCAAAGCGCTGCAGCAACACCACCGGGATTAATCATCTTGCCGGAGCAGATCACGCGGATGCGCTGGCGCAGACCATACTGCTGCAATTTGCCCACTACCAGCGGCAGACTGCGACGCACCGGCAGGCCCATAAAATCGATCAGGCTCTGGGGCGCCGCGCCTGTTCCGCCGTCGGCGCTGTCTATGGTGAAAAAATCGGGTGCATAATCCAATCCTCGCTCCTGTATACGCTCGCAGAATTCATCCAACCAATCCGATTGCCCGATCACCGCTTTGATGCCGACAGGTTTACCAGTGACCTCCCGCACACGGTGTATCATGAGCAGCAGATCATCAATGCACTGTAACTCCGGGTGACGGTTGGGGCTCAGGGAGTCCTGGCCTGCGGGAATCCCGCGAGTGATGGCGATTACGTCGGTTACCTTGGCGCCCGGCAAAATACCGCCCTTGCCGGGCTTGGCGCCCTGGGACAACTTGATTTCAAACATTCGCACCTGCTCCTGCGACGCCAACTGCCGCAACTTTTCATCGCTCAGTAATCCCTGCTCATCACGCACCCCGTATTTCGCTGTGCCTATCTGGAAGACAATATCGCAGCCTCCCTCCAGGTGAAAAGGCGACAGCGCGCCCTCCCCGGTATTCAGCCAGATACCCGCTTTTTTCGCGCCTCGGGATAGTGCCTGTATCGCAGGCGCTGACAGCGCGCCAAAACTCATGGCGGATATATTGAAAAATGAACTGGTGACATAGGGATGGCGAGCAAAGCCTTCGCCGAAAGTGAGATTACTGCGCGGCTGGACCTCCTCCTCCAATGGCGGAAACAGTCCATTGAGGAAAATAATATCACCGGGTTGGTTGAGTGGATGGGTGGAACCAAAAGCCACCGTGGAGTCTATATTCTTGGCTGCACGGTAAACCCAGGAGCGTTGTGCGCGATTAAAGGGCAACTCCTCTCTGTCCAGGGCAAAGAAATACTGACGGAAAAATTCGCCCATATGCTCAAAGAAATAGCGAAAGCGACCGACCACGGGGTAGTTGTGCCGGATGGTCTGCTTAGTCTGGGTGACATCGGCGATGTACATGTAAATAACTGCGAGAAGCAATAGCCCCAGGAGAAAAGCGAACAGCAGCGATGCTACCTCGAGAAAATTGAGGGCAAAAACACGCAGGGCATCCATGCTCATATCCATCATCCACTCCCTGGCTATCGCCAATACTTATTCATCCGCGCCGCGCGGTCTCACGGCAGAGGGGACTTCAGGTGACGCGGTGTTAAAGCCGGTGCGCCCCGAAAGGGGTCGCACCGGCCAGGTGGATCTAGTTCTTGATCTGCAGCATGAATTGCGCGGCTGCCAGGCGAGTCTCATCATCCAGATGGGCCTGGGGAGGCATCTCCGGGTAGTCCGGGCGCTTCTTGACCGGGTTGGCTGCGTAGTCAGCAATACCCTGTGGGTTATCCATATACAGCGCCTGAATAATCTGCGTGGGCGGACCAATCATGCGGGAGGCGTAAGCGTGGCAACCTGCGCAGACACCGTAGTAAGCCAGTTTACCCTTATCGACGTTTTCCAGGGAGCGCGGTGGCACCGGCTCGGGCAAAGTATAACTGGCGACGTTGGCAGTCGTGGAAAACTCACATTCGCTGTACTTACCCAGCCCTATGGTACGAAAACGCTCCGGGTTGAGGATACAACCGTCATCCATACCCACCGTATCAACGATATCGGGGCCCGTCGTTTCCAGCATGGCCGCCATCACCGCCCGCACTGCAGGGGCCGGGTTCTGGCCATTATCGCGCATCAGGTTATTCAGTATTTTCGGGCGGTTGGGGTTGGGCTCTGAATCTGGATCCGTGGCGGTGTTGGAAGCCAGTGAGAAATCAGTAAAAACGATGCCTACTGACTCATTGTCGGTGATGATATTGCCTTCCACCACGACATCGTCGCAGGCCATCACCAGCACGCCGGTGCCCTGGGGAATATTCGACACCAGGGAGCCGGGAATCGCAAAATTTTCATGGTTGTTGCCCACGATAAAATTATTGCGAATCAGCACATCACCACAGGTTTTGATGGGCAGGCCCGGGGTAACAAACGCCAGGATTCCGCCGGTGTTGTTGTAGACATAATTACTTTCTACCAGTGCATGGCGGCTATTCTCAATTTCTATTCCAGCAACACTCTCGAATACCTGGTTGAACACTACATCGATATTTTCAGACATACCCACATAAATAGCTGCGTCCTCGATGCCGGAAACGACATTATGAGAAACGATGCCATTTTTGCCCAATTGCGGAAAGATGCCGTACACACCGGTATCGACAACAAAGTTATTGCGAATAATAAAGTTGTTGCCCGCCTGGCCCATTATGCCATTACCCTTGTAATGCGTGATGTACAGATTTTCGATAGTGACACCGTTGCCCGAGTACAACACCGCGTCATTACGTATACCCTCACCTTCCAGCACAGGATAGCGGCCTTGTTCGATAACACCGGACAGGGTGATATTGTCCTTGTCGATGTAGACCGTTTCCTTGTAGGTGCCCGGCATAACCTTGATCACGGCGCCGGGGCTGGCAGCTTTCACCGCCGCCTGTATGGATTCGCCATCGTTAACCACGATCAACTCGCCGCTGGTAGGCGTGTGCAGGCTACGCACATTAGCAGGCCCGACAGCGGCAGCCGCCACTTCCTCCGCTCCGGAGGAGGTAAACGCGGCTTTGGGTTCAGAGGGGACCTTGATAACCGTTGGCGCAGGCTGACGGGCCTGCCCCAGGTAAAAGCCGCCGGCCAGCAATGCAATGGCTGCCACAACGCCCATCAATTTATTCATTATGCTCTACTCCCGTTTGGGTGATGCCCGTTTCGACGGGCTTATTGTGAACTGCTTGCAGCCCCGAGGGCAACAGCGTTGGTGTGCGCGGTTTGAAGCTCTCGTCGGTCAGGGTCTTGAGAAAATCCACCAGGCGATCAAGCTCCTGGTCAGTCAAATCTGGCTCCCAGATGTGCCAGTGAATTTTCAGCTCTTCTCCCTCGGGCACGGCATGCCCGCGTCCACCCGTATAAAAGGCAGCCGCTTCGCGCAGGGTGGCGAACTTTCCAGAGTGCATATAGGGCGCCGTCAGCTCAATATTACGCAGGGACGGCACCTTGAAGCCCCCACGCTGGCTGGGCTCTGCCATCGGCACCTGCGCACCGGGGTCAAATGGCAGGCCATCCGGCTCAGGCGTGCCGATAACCGCTATCTGCTGGTTGGTAAAAAGGGGAGGTGTGTGACACTCGGCGCAGCGGGCGACAAAGGAACGGAAAACATTCAGGCCCTCTTTCTCCGGCTCGGTCAGTGCATCCGCGTAGCCGTGGGCGTACTGGTCATAGCGACTGTTCAGAGAAACCAGAGTCGCCTGGAAAGCGGTGATCGCGGTGTAGACCTGGTCCAGGCGTATCTGCGACTCAGGACTTGCAAATTCGTCGGGCCAGGCCGCGGCAAACAAGCGGCGATAGGTCGGTATCGCGTTCAGGGTCTGCAGCAGGATTTCCGGTGAGCTACCCATTTCATGGGCATCGTACAGGGGGCCCAGCATTTGCTGTTCCAGGCTGGCAGCCCTGCCATCCCAGAAAAATGACTTCAGGAATGCCACGTTCCACAGCGTGGGCGCTGAGCGAGCCAGCGGATCACCGGTAATGCCCACGCTGCGACCGCGCGCATCGGAAAAGCCCAGATCGGGATTATGGCAACTGGCGCAGGATACGCTGGCATCGGCGGACAATACGGGATCAAAAAACAGGTAACGCCCCAGGTCGATCTGCTGGGGACTGAAACCGTCCCGGTAAACGGGCAAGCCGGTTTTCAAGCCGCCTACACCTGCGCCCTCCAACGAGGTGTACATCAGGTACAGGCTGCGCAGTTCGCAGTGTCCGGAGGTCAGTTCAAAACCGGGCGGACAGTCTTCGCTCAGGGCGAAGTCATCCTGACCCACTGCGGCACTACCCCAGACACCCAGGCAGGCGCATAGCAGGGCTACAATATGGCGAACTGTGATCACTGCTGGCGACTGGTGATAAATGCGACCACGTCACGCATCGCCTGTTCGTTTGGTAATACACCCGCCATAGCGCGCATTTGCTTACCGGTGCGGTCATCGGGGTGTCTGCCACGGGTGCCTTCGCGAAACGCCTGCAGCTGTGCCATCAGGTACCAATCGTCTGCGCCCGCCAGCGCCGGCGAATTCAACGCGGGATTGCCCTCGGCGGTCGCGCCGTGACAGGCACCACAAAACTGGTTGTAGTAATCGCCGCCCATTACCAGGTCGCCTGTCACCGTCACTGTGGCCGGTGCGTTATCCAGCGACACGATATAGGCAGCCACATCGTGCATCGCCTGCTCATCGGCCAGGGTGGCGGCCATCCCTGCCATTTGCATGGCACCAGAACTGGACCCCGTGCCGCCACGAATGCCGGATTTGAATTTCTGTAGTTGCGCGGCAATATACACGGGCTGCAGGTGCGTCAGTCGCGGGGCCTGCAATGCCTCATTTCCCTGGGCCTTGTCGCCGTGGCAGCTGGCACACACGGCATAGGCCGTCTTACCCGCCTCGAGATTATTCTCGGCTGCAGCCTTTACAGCCGTCAAAAGCATCATCACCGTGATCAGAACTGTCGTTAAACGCATCTTGAACCTCTCTAACTCAAACTGTTTGGCCGAATCCCGGCTCACAGACCCTGGCTATAACGCCATTATCATTCATGAATATTAAACGTGGCTGAAAAATACCCCTTGTTTAGCAAAAATCGGGCGGTCAAACCCCTCCACAGGGATAAAAATGTTACCGCCTGCGCTAGACTCTTCGCCAATTCGGCCCAAGGGGGCTATTATAGTCGCTGTAAACAGGAACAAGTGGGAAAAGTAGATGGAATTCAACCCGGAAGTACACAGCATTAAATGCCCCAAATGCGGTCAAGGTATGGACCAGATCAGCTATGGCGGCGACCTGCTCATCGATCGCTGCACCGGTTGCAAGGGCATGTGGTTCGACCATGGCGAGGCAGACCAGCTGAAAAAGAAATGGATGGGCGATGCCCTGGATATTGGCGACGCCGGCGAAGGCAAGGATTGGGACGCCGTGGAGGATATCGCCTGCCCACGCTGCGGCAAGGATATGAAAAAAGCCTCGGACCCGGACCAGCCACATATCTGGTACGAAACCTGCGAGGAGCACGGCATGTTTATGGATGCCGGGGAGTTTACCGACTACAAGCACGAAACCCTGGCAGACTGGTTCCGCAGCCTGATCAAAGGGTCCCGTTAGGACACTCCAGGGGCGGGCACCAGAGGGCGGCCAGCGGTCGCCTTTTTCATATTTGGGACCGCAACCACACGGTGACACTAACTAATACAGT
>Ga0316193_10001601_pt1 | contig 15420 bp, 14 predicted proteins | sample MerIslsedime2_MG_FD_207735 | JGI IMG/M metagenome (GOLD analysis project Ga0316193, IMG submission 207735) | Coastal sediment microbial communities from Maine, United States - Merrow Island sediment 2 | ecosystem: Environmental > Aquatic > Marine > Coastal > Sediment | place: USA: Maine...
CCGAGGTAAAGGGCTATATCAGTCTTGGTCATGGGTAACGGAAACTTGCCATTGTTACTATTTATCTGCTCTCGGTTGCGTTCGAAGATTTCTTTAAGGAATAGCCGCACGCGGTCCTCTGCAATCAAGTGCCGTTCGTTATACAGGCGATCCGTCTTCTGGCGGATCTGGTTCGCCAGTTCCGAAATGAACATTTGCTGCAACTTGGGAATCGATGTACCTAGTTCTTCGAACTGCTTCAAAGGAATCTGACATATTTCTGTTTCCGCAAGCGCAATCGCGTCGTAACCTTGAATCCTGTCGTCGAGCGAGTCCAACCCAAACAAGTCTCCAGTGAAATAGAAGCCCTCAACATCATAGGCTCCCCAGTCCAGCGGTTTTTTGATTTCTACCGCGCCAGAGCGAACAACAAATATCGACCTGACAGGATCCCCTTTGCTATATATCGCCTCATCTTTTTTGAAGGGGCCACGGAATACCAGGATTGGATAGATATACCTTATCAAGGCCCTGTCAAGCCAGGCATTCAGACAGCGATCCAGTGAGTTACATTTCCTGCAATGCAAAGTATTAGTGTTGCTGAGCCGATTCGAAGCGGAAGGATGAATTAATGACTTATTCATAAGCTATCTTCGTTTAAGTCAAAATGTCGTTTGAGGTGCTTGTGGAAAGATGCTGCCTGCATGCTCATACGCACGCAAGTAACATGCCGCTACTAATTGTATTGCTAACTAATTAATTCAGCTACCCAAAGTATAGGCCAGGAACATCAAGAAAAAGAGTTTCCGCTCTATCCTGGAGCAACTACTTTTGCATGCGCACCATTTTAATGCGTCGCTTGAATTTTGAGTCGGTGGTTGTCAATCCGCTATCGACCTCTATGAGTGGCTGAAAACAGTATGATTATCTATCGGTTAGCGACTGCTACCGGTAGAGTGTTCGTGCTTCAATCAAACCGCATCGAAAGATCGATGGCTTTCACATCCTTGGTCAAAGCCCCGATGGAGATATAGTCCACACCGGTTTTGGCGTATTCACGCAGCCTGTCCAGTGTGACACCGCCGGAAGCTTCCAGTTCCGCCTTGCCTGAGGTCAGTGTTACCGCCTTGCGGATATCTTCGATTGAGAAATTATCCAGCATGACCCGGTCAGTGCCGGCGTGCAGGGCCTGTTGTAACTCATCGATTGTTTCGACTTCAACTTCGACCGGCAGTTCTCTATCGAGGGCGCGCGCATTGCGGATTGCATCAGCGATTGACCCTGCTGCCATGATGTGATTCTCCTTGATCAGGAAGGCATCGTAGAGACCCATCCGGTGGTTGTGGCAACCACCGGCGCGAACCGCATACTTTTGTGCGCGGCGCAGACCGGGGATGGTCTTGCGGGTATCGAGGATACGCGTTCCCAGCCCCTTGACCTGTTCTGCATAGCGATGGGCGAGCGTGGCGGTGCCGGATAGCGTTTGCAGGAAATTGAGTGCGGTACGTTCGCCTGTCAGCAGGCTGTGCGCCGGACCTTTCAGCGTACACACGACCTGGTGCGGTGCAATGTCGTCACCGTCAGCCACATACCAGCGTACGTCCACCTTTTCATCAAGATGGCGAAATACAGCGTCGAACCAGTTGCGGCCGCACAGGACAGCGTGCTCGCGGCTGTAGACGCTGGCCTTCCATATACCCTCTGCCGGCACCAGTTGCGCTGTGATGTCACCCTTGCCGACATCTTCTTCCAGTGCATGACGCACATCCTCGTCGATGTGCGCTTCGAGCACTTCCAGTAGCACTACTCGGAGAGTTCCAGCAGCTCGATCTCGAACACCAGCGTGGCGTCAGCCGGGATTACACCGCCGGCGCCGCGTTCGCCATAAGCGAGATCAGGTGGGATGGTAAGTTTGCGCTTTCCGCCGACTTTCATGCCGACCACCCCTTCGTCCCAGCCGCGGATGACGTAGCCACAGTCAATCGGGAAACTGAAAGGATCGTTGCGATCGAGACTGGAGTCGAATTTGGTGCCGTCTTCCAGCCAGCCGGTGTAGTGCACGATAGCGGTCTGTCCGCGCCCCGAGCATAGCTGGCCGTCGCCTTCGCTGAGATCCTCGAATTTCAGTCCGCTGTCGGTGGTGGTTTCAGTCATGAATCAGCCTCGTCATATTCCTGTTTTAATGAGCGGGAAAAATACTCGTTCTTGAGCTGCTGCGCCAGCCCGGCCAGCAGGGCCAGACTCAGCAGGTTGGGCAAGGCCATGAGGATATTGGTGATGTCAGCAATGTTCCATACCAGTTTCAGGGGAACTGCCGCGCCCACCATGACCAGCAGGGTGTATAGCAGGCGATAGGGCAACACGGCGCGTTCGCCAAACAGAAAACTCGCCGAGCGGTCACCGTAGTAGGACCAGGCAATAATGGTCGAGAAGGCAAACAGGCTCAGGCCGATGCCGACCACGCCGGCGCCTGATACGCCGATGGAGCTCTGGAAGGCATGTGCAGTCAACGCTGCGCCCACCAGGTCATCGCGTTGCAGGGTCCAGGCACCGGTCACAATGATGACCAGTCCGGTCATGGTGCAGATGACCAGTGTGTCGATGAAAGGCTCCATCATGGCGACCAGGCCTTCACGCACCGGTTCGTTGGTGCGGGCGGCGGCGTGCGCCATCGGCGAGGAACCGAGCCCGGCTTCGTTGGAGAACAGTCCGCGAGCCACACCCCAGCGGATGGCTTCACCGACTGCCGCTCCGCCAACGGCCCAGGGATTCAGTGCATGGTTGATAATGGTCATAAATGCGGCCGGGATCTGCGGTAGATGGTTGAACAACACCAGGGTGGCTGCGCCAACGTACAGCAGTGCCATGAAAGGAACGATGGTAGAGGCCACGCGGGCGATGCGTTTGACACCACCCAGGATGACGGCACCGACCAGGCTGGCCAGCGCAAGCCCGACCAGCCAGGCGAAGTCATGGATTTTGGGGAATAGATAGCCCAGGCCATCGACCACCGAGTTGGCCTGCACCATGTTGCCGATCCCGAACGAGGCGATCAGTGCAAAACTGGCAAACATTACGGCGGTGCGCTTCATCTTTAGCCCATGCAGCAAGGTGTACATGGGGCCGCCGGCGATGGTGCCGTCCTCGCGTACTTCACGAAAGCGCAGCGCCAGCGTGCATTCGGTGAACTTGGTCGCCATGCCGAAGAAGGCCGTCACCCACATCCAGAAAAGTGCACCCGGCCCACCCAGCGAAATCGCTGTCGCCACACCGGCGATGTTGCCGGTGCCGACAGTGGCCGACAGGGCGGTGGACAGCGCTTCGAAATGGGTTATGTGCCCTTCGTGATGCGGCTGGTCATAGGTGCCGGACAACAGGGCGAGCGAATGCCGGAAGCCACGGAACTGGATAAGCCCCATGCGCATCGTCAGATACAGGCCCATGCCGAGCAGCAGGGAGAGTGTCAGCGCGTTGCCCCAAAGCAGGCCGGCGAGCTGGCCCGTCCAGTCGGTCAGCGTCTGGATAATCTCGTTCATGGAAATTCCATTCGGTTCAGTGGGTTGATCGGCTCAGGGCGCAGCATGGGGCGATTATAGAGGAAACTGAGCCATATCAACGAAACCGCATGGCTTCTCACTCTAAAATCAACCCCGGCTGTCGATTTTTCACACTGCGCGGGTTTGTTAAATTTTGCCGAATCAACGGAAAGGCATCTAAAAAGGTAGCTAAGCCTATGAACGAAATACTGGAATCTTCACTGGAAGCGGGCAATGTTGCCGTTTGTGTCAAGGATCAGAACAAACGTGTACTGAGCCAGAATGACTATTGTCGCGAGTTGTGCGGGGAACGATGCGGGGAGCAGTGCGAGATCGGATGTATGGAACTTTATGCCGATGATAAAACTCGGCAGTGGAAGGACTGGGGTAGTCGGGTATACAGAAACAGTTTTATGCACGGCGGCTTCTTCGATGTCACGCTGTTATGTAGCAGTGAAAGTATTATTACTTTCCTGCAGCCACTCAAGGACCGATACGAAATGGCCCTGGCCTACTATCGGGACAAGGGGCTGACAAAACGCGAGACGGAAGTGGTTTCCCTGACCATCAAGGGTGTCTCCAACCCCGAAATCTGCAAGACACTTTCGATATCAAAGGCGACATTGAGAACACATCTTAATCATGTGTATCACAAGCTCCGTGACCTCGGTGAAGTTCCGGAGTTCATGCCGGCAAACCGAATGGCGCGGTGAAGAAGAGGGTTATCTATGAAGCCTTGTGTTTTTATTCATACTAACCATAAGCAAATTGCAGGTGCTTATGTCGCCGAACATGCTTTGCGCAGATATTCAAAGAATAACGACAAGTTTGATGTCAAATTTATCCAGCTCCAGGATCATCGATTTTTCAACGCACGTGAAGGGCAGCTCTATTTGCGCGACGGTATGCAGCGTCCGTGGATGAATAACGATCTGCAGTCATTCACCCCCCTGCGCTTTATGCCACCGGAACTGATGAATTACGAAGGTCGCTCAGTCGTCATAGACCCGGATATTTTTGCGGTTTCGGATGTCTGGGATCTTTTGTCGCGCGACATGCAGGGAAAGGCCATTATGTGTCGTCCGCGCACCGGAACCAAGGGGCGGTTTGACCGCTGTCTCGCCAGCAGTGTTATGTTGCTCGACAACACGAAACTCAGGCACTGGAAGGTTGAGGATAACTTCAACGAGATGTTCACGGGCAAGCGCGACTATATGAACTGGATCTGTCTCAAGACCGAATCGCGTGAATCTATTGGTCTGTTCGAGAATGAGTGGAACGACTTTGATCGCCTGACACCAAAGACCCGCATGCTGCACACGACCAAACGCAAGACCCAGCCGTGGAAGACCGGCTTGCCGATCGACCACCGGCCACGAGAGAAATTCCCCTACTTCCCGCCGTTGGCGTGGGTGATGAAGGGCAGGCGCAAGCTGTTTGGTGAGTATGCCTTCCTGGGACATTACAAGCCGCACCCGGACCCCAATCAGCAGAACCTGTTTTTCGGTCTGTTAAAGGAATGCCTCGAGGAGGGTATCGTTACCGAGGAAATGATTCGCGAACAGATGAATCAGAATCATGTTCGTCACGATGCTTTCGAAGTGATGGAGCGGACGCCGCGGCTGGCATAGGTCTTCAATTGATGCGATCGAAATAGCGTAATCGATATAACAGGCGGGAGTGTTGCTCGTCTTCATCGAAGCCGCTTCGGTCGTGCAGTACATTGTTGCTGATCAGTCCCCACCCGGGTTGTAGCGTTACACGGTAGATGAAGGGATCGTCTGAAGCCAGCAGGTTTTCCAGCGCCTTTACCGCAGCGCCTGTCTGTAAGTCGTTTTTCCATTCTATGCTGCGGTTGCGAGCCGTGTAGCGCATGTGCAGGCGCCCTCCACCGGAAAGTGAAAACACCGGCCCACAACGTGCAGGTCTTAGCACTGTGTCCTGATCAACGTTGGCAGGGATCGTCATGGCATCCGGCGCCATGAGTGCCTTTACATGCGCAGGATTTTCATCACGCAGGCGTATGTAGGCGATTTCATGGTCAAGCAAGGCATTCTCGCCACCCTTGCTGGCGGGGTGGACGCAGTGCAGCAACAGTGAATGGATCTGTTGGTCCAGGCCGTTGTAGTAGCCGTCAGTATGCCAGTGGATCGGACGGTTGGTATAAGGAATGTAGCGGGTGCGCCACTGGTCGTTGACAACTTGCAGAGCAGTAATGCCATCGTCGTCGGCGCCCATGTTCCGATCAAGATTCCGCAGTCCGAGCTGTGCGCCGAGGGTGGCGGGAATCAGCTTGTCCGGGTCTGTGCCGGTCTTGCCGACATAGACCGCCATATTGGTTTTCGCGCAGCGTTCGAGAATGGCGCCCCGTTCCGACGGACTTAGTCCGCGCGGATCGTTGAGTTCTACGATGAGCTGATCGGTTTGCTGCGGGTAGTTTTCCAGTTTGGCAGCTTTCCAGGTCTCGTAGGCTGCATCGTTGTGCAGATCGAAAGGGCTGTTCTCACTGGCGTATTTCTTCAGATTCATACGACTCAAGTATATCGCTTCCCATGAGCCCGGTTGAATCAACCCCCCCTGTTCAGGGTGGCCGGTCAGAACACCAGTCGCAGGCCGGAAAAGATGTGCCGTTTGTCGGGTTCGAAGAAGTTGCGAAAGCTGGGGCGTTTGATGGATCGACGGGTGTGCAGGCAGCCGCCACGCAGGCTGTAATGGTGGTTGTCGAACCAGGGTTGTGAATATTCGGGGTAGGGAAAGGCCTTGAATCCGTCATAGGGTTGGAAGGTATTATCGCACCATTCCCAGGCGCGACCGGTCTGTTCCAGTACACCGCTGCGACATGCGGCCTCCCACTGGTATTCGTGGGGCAGTCGCCCGCCGGCCCAGTTGGCGAAAGCTATTGCCTCATGGCGGCTGATGCCGGATACCGGTTCTTCAGGCGCCAGTTCGTAACTGCCGCGCATGCTGACGCCATACCAGATGCCATCCTCTGTCTGGCGCCAGTGATCGGGTGCCTTGATGTCGCGTTGCTGGCACCAGTCCCAACCTTCAGGTTCCCAGAATTCTTCGCGTTGATAGCCCTTGTCTTCGATGAAGCCGAGAAACTCTGCGTTACTGACCGGATTCCTGCTGATCAGAAATCCTCCCAGTTCTGCGTGCTGGGGCGGTACTTCGTTATCGTATGCAACAGGTGCTTCGCCACCGATGCGGTAATGTCCGGCGGGAATTTCAATGCGGTCCTGGTTCAGTGGCAGCGCTTCCATGGGGGACGGTTTCAGGCCGTTCAGGGAAGTTTCAGCCAATGCTTTCTGGGTTAGCACCATAAGCATGGTTTCGTAGTGCTGGCTGTAGTGCTGAATCAGAAAATGCACAATGTAATTGTCGCGAAGTAATTCGTGTTCTTTCCATTCCGGACGCAGTGCTGACAGGAAATGCAAGTTGAACTCCTGCAGCTCGCGCGCCCAGGTCAGCATGGCGTCTTGCGGTGGCAGTAACAGACCGCGTTCGGCTTTCGGTGTATGTGGTGGCGTGTAGAAATCGGCTATCGGCGCGGTCACGCTGTCATCGCCACGAATTTTTTCGTGCAGCCACAGGCATTCGGTGAATACGCAGTGGCCCAGGTGCCAGCCCAGCGGGCTCAGGTCAGGGTGATACTGGGTGCGGAAGGTGGTTTCGTCTGCATCCTCGGCCAGCGCGAGTACCAGCGTCTGCGCCATTTGCAGTTCATTGATCAATACATCCATGCTCACAGCGACAACAGTTCAGGCGGCTCTTCCGGGTCCAGGATCAGAATCTGGTGTTCCGGCACGCTTTGCCAGAATGAGGATTCGGTCAGACGTTCCGAGGCGATGAGTTGTGCGCCGGGGAACATTTCGTCGTCGGTAGTGTAATACAGCGAGGGGCAGTCGTCACCGAACGCGTGGCGAACAGCATACAAACGTTCACCGTCGCTGACGACCAGATTAAGCAGGCAGCGGTGGCCCTTCGCCCAGACGGCAACGCTCTCCATCAGATCGGCCAGTGCGGTTTCCACAGGCAGGTCGGGGTTATCGTCGAGCAGCTGCCGAAGCGCGGCAAACAGGTATTCGGATTCGGTATTGCCGCGCACTGTGGCCAGTAATTCCGGTGCCAGCTGCTGAACCAGACGTTGTTGTACGGTGCCGTGAAAATCGTCGATGAGTCCATTGTGGTCAAACAGAAACTCGTCATCGACAAAGGGTTGTGTGTTGACGTGGTTAACCGGGTTGCCGGACGTGGCGCTACGCACACTTGCAACCCACAGGCGGCTTTCCAGGGTTCGAGCCAGGTGGGGCAGGTTCGGGTCTGACCAGATGGGCGCCGGGTTGACGTACGCCGCCGGCGCACCGGCAGCGTCATACCAGGCAAACCCGAAGCCGTCGGCATTCAGTTTGGCATATTTCAGTTCCTGTGGAGACCAGGCCTGAACTTCCAGGCTGTGTGGCGGATCGAGCAGAAAACGGCTCAGCGCAACGGGTTCTCCCAGGTAGGCGGCGATCCGGCACATAGGGTAGCGCGGCTCTCTGTTTCGCTGGATTGTCGTCGATGTTAGCCTATGCTGCCCGCTTATCCAATCCGGTGCCGTTTATGGAAAATAACATCGTGTCACGCCTGACCAGCCGCAAGGTGTCCTCAGTGCTGCCGGTGGCGGATATTCTTGAAGACGCCAGCGAGGGGCTGATCGACTCGCCCCGCTCCATGCCACCGAAGTATTTCTATGATGAGCGCGGCTCACAACTGTTCGATGCGATTTGTGAAACCCGGGAATACTATCCGACCCGTACCGAGGAGGCGCTGCTGCGGGCTTCCGCGCACGACATAATCGAACAACTGCGACCGGATCATATCGTCGAGTTTGGCAGTGGCACGGCGCGCAAGACGCGCCACTTGTTCGACGCCTGTGACCGGGTCGGTGAGACTGCAGCTTACTGGCCGTTTGATGTGTGCGAGGAAATGCTGCACGACAGCGGACAGCAACTGGTGGAGGAGTACGACTGGTTGCAGGTCAATGCGCTGGTGGGAGATTACCTTGGCGGACTGGCCGGGTTGCCGCCGCGCGAGGGACCGTGTCTGTATCTTTTTCTGGGCGGGACGATCGGTAATTTCACCGAGGCCGAGGCGGCGGCGTTTCTTGATGAGGTACGCGCCATTATGCGTCCTGGCGACGGGCTGCTGCTGGGTGCCGACCGGGTCAAGGACACCGATGTGCTGCATGCAGCCTACAACGACGATTCCGGTGTGACTGCGCAGTTCAATCTCAACCTGTTGCAGGTGCTGAACCGTGAACTGGACGCAGATTTCTGTAACGAGAATTTCGAGCACCATGCGCTGTTCAACACCGAGGCCAACCAGATCGAGATGTACCTGGTATCGCGGCGCCGGCAATCCGTGCGCATCGAGGCACTGAAACGGACGCTGAAGCTTGAAGCCGGCGAGCGGATACTTACCGAAATCAGCCGCAAGTTCACGCCGGCGCACCTGGAAGCATTGTTGAGCGGTGCCGGGTTCACCATACAGCGGCATTTCGAGCCGGACAATGGCTGGTTTTCACTGGTGCTTGCCGGGCCGCAAAACACGCCTGTCACACAATCGTAACATTCGTATGGTCTGCTGTTACGGTGTTGTGACGGGTTAAAATCCATGAAACGTATTCTGGTAGTGGAGGATGAGTCGGCTATCCGCGAGATGCTGTGCTTTTCGTTGACAAAAGCCGGCTTCCGCTTCGAGGAAGCCGCCGATGCCGAGCAGGCGCTATTGGCCATAGCGGCCAACCCGCCTGACCTCGTATTGCTGGACTGGATGTTGCCCGGTATGAGCGGTGTCGATCTTGCGCGGCGGTTGCGCAACGAGGAGTTAACCGCTGCACTCCCGATCATCATGCTGACTGCACGCAGCGAAGAAAATGATCGTGTGCGCGGTCTTGAGACGGGGGCCGACGACTACGTCGCAAAGCCGTTTTCTCCGAGGGAGCTGATTGCCCGCATACAGGCAGTATTAAGGCGTACCCGCCCGGAAGCTGACGAGGAGTCGGTTGAATTTGGCGGACTAACGCTGAACCCGGTCGATCACCGCGTTCAGGCCGGGGACAAGGATATCGAACTGGCGCCGACCGAGTTTCGGTTGTTGTCATTTTTCATGCGTCACCCTGATCGCGTGTACAGCCGCGAGCAACTCCTCGATCGTGTCTGGGGACGTGGTATCTATGTAGAGGAGCGTACGGTGGACGTACACATCCGGCGCTTGCGCAAGGCACTGGCGGCACACGACTACGACCGTTTTATTCAGACCGTGCGCGGCGCCGGTTACCGTTTCTCTAGCAAGGCATAAAGCGTTGAACAGAGTCTGGCAGAATGAACTATGGCGGCTGGCCGGACTGTTGCTGTTGGGTGCGTTCGCGGGCGCACTGGTGGGCCAGGTTCTGGCCGGTCTGTTGCTGGCTCTCGTCGCCTACCTTGTCTGGCACCTTTACAACCTGAATCGGCTGGTTCGCTGGTTACGCGAGAGCAAATCTTTCCAGCCACCCGAGGCCAGCGGCATCTGGGATGAAGCCTTCGAGCATATTTATCGTCTGCAACAGCGTAATCGGAAGCGCAAGCGCAATCTGAGTCGCTTGCTGAAACGTCTCCACAAGATGACCACCGCGTTGCCGGACGCGACAGTGGAATTGGGGTCAGCCAGCGAGGAAATTGAATGGTGGAACAAGGCCGCTGCCCGTTATCTCGGTTTTGAATATCCACGCGACAGCGGGCAGCGTATCAGTAACCTGATTCGCCACCCCGCTTTTCTTGAGTACTTGCACGGTGATGACTATACGCAGGGCATTGAAATTCCGTCGCCTGTAAACGAAAGGCAGATACTGAGTGTCCGTCTCGTTTCCTACGCCGGTAACCGGCGGTTGCTGGTCGCGCGCGATATAACGCGGATACAGAAGCTTGAACGCATGCGCCAGGATTTTGTGGCTAACGTATCGCATGAGTTACGCACCCCGCTTACCGTGATTTCCGGTTATCTTGAGGAGTTGCTCGACGACGCTGAGCTCGATGAGCACTGTGCCGTGCCCCTGCATAACATGCAGCAGCAGACCCGGCGCATGAACCGGTTGGTCGAGGATCTGATGCTGCTTGCGCGACTGGAAAGTGATGAGCCTGGTGCGGGGACAATCACAGTACATATTTCTGATTTGATTGCGCTGGTGATTGACCAGGCGAAAGCGCTTAGTGGAGAGGAAAATCACAAGTTTGAAAGTGAAGTCGATAATACCCTGTGTCTGATCGGGGTGGAGAGCGAGTTATACAGTGCTTTCTCCAACCTTGTACTTAACGCAGTTCGCTATACGCCGGCAGGTGGCCGCATTCATGTAGGCTGGGCGCGGGACGGCGAATCGGCGGTGTTTTCGGTCACCGATACCGGGCCAGGTATCGAGGCTCCTCATATTGCACGGTTGACGGAACGCTTCTACCGGGTTGATACCGGGCGATCGCGCGAGCGGGGCGGTACCGGGCTGGGCCTGGCCATCGCAAAACATGTCATGTTGAGGCATCAGGGGCGCCTGGAGATCGACAGCGAGCCAGGTCGCGGGAGTTGTTTCAGTTGCCGATTCCCCGAAAAGCAGGTGAGAAGCTGCAAACAGGCGAAAGCCGTTCAATCGTAATACGGCTGTCATATTGTCCGGCTACGATCTCTCCCCAGTAACAGATTCAATTCAACATGATTATCTTTATTCAGATGAGGAGAGAACGAATGGCTTTACGCAAGACTACATTAGTGGCCGGGCTGCTGTCAGCCGCACTGGGCTTCAGCGGTTCGCTGGTCGCCGACGCGAAGGTTGACCCGGCTATCGCTGACTATAGCCGTGTCAGTGGCGTGTCCGGCAACCTGTCCAGCGTTGGATCCGATACCCTGGCCAATCTGATGACTCTGTGGGCCGAGACATTCAAACGCGAGTACCCGAACGTCAATATCCAGATTCAGGCAGCGGGCTCATCCACGGCTCCTCCGGCACTGACAGAGGGAACCTCCAATTTCGGGCCCATGAGCCGCAAGATGAAAGACAAGGAACTGGAAGCCTTTGAGCGCCACTACGGCTACAAGCCGACTGAAATGCGGGTGGCAATAGATGCACTGGCAGTATTCGCTCACAAGGATAACCCGATCAAGGGTATGACCATCCCGCAGGTTGATGCTGTCTTTTCTTCTACCCGCAAGTGCGGTTATGCGGAAGATGTCACGAACTGGGGGGCGCTCGGTCTGGATGGTGCCTGGAAGGACCGTACGATCCAGCTGTATGGTCGCAACTCGGTATCCGGCACCTATGGCTACTTCAAGAAAAAGGCACTGTGTAAAGGTGATTACAGGAATAATGTAAACGAGCAGCCAGGTTCTGCTTCAGTGGTGCAGTCGGTGTCTGCTTCGCTCAACGGCATCGGTTATTCCGGCATCGGTTACACCACTTCCGGTGTGCGCGCTGTGCCGTTGGCCAAGAAGGAAGGTCAGTCTTTCGTCGATGCGACCTCTGAAAACGCGATTTCCGGCAAGTATCCGCTGTCGCGTTTCCTGTACGTCTATGTCAACAAGCACCCGAACAAGCCTCTACCGCCGCTGGAGCGTGAGTTCCTGAAGTTGGTGCTGTCGAAATCCGGTCAGACGGTGGTGGTCAAGGATGGTTACATTCCGCTGCCGAAGTCGGTGGTCGACAAGGAGCTGGCCAAGCTGCAGTAGTGGCAGTTTTGTAGATCAGCAGCCCCCGCTGAATCAGCGGGGGCTTTTTTATGCATGAGTGTTTTTACGCGGCGTTAAGCATGTAGCGTAGTGCGTCGAACTCCCGATAGCCGACGTGTTGCAGCATCAGACCGACACCACCATTGCGTTCGTGAACCACGTAGGCGGGCAGGCGGTGTTCTACCAGTCTGCCGCGCATCTCTGCAATGAAGGAAATTTCCAGTCGAGCCTGAGTCGGGATGCGCACGCCGTTCAGGTCGACGTACATACCTTCCAGGCTGATATTGCGTGTTTTGCCGTTGATGGTTCCAACGGGCGCATAGTGCAGGTTTACTTCCAGATCGATTTCGCGCCGGGAACTCCAGCGATGTTCAATGCCCATGTGGCATACCCTCCCTCTTGTGCCGAACGTATGGCGGTTCGGTGTTCTGTCAGTAACAAAAGCAAATACAGTGCCAAGGAAGGTGTTTCTGGGGTAAATCGGCTGTAACACAATCGTCATATTTGTCGCGTATTCTGCGTCGGTCATGTCCGGATCATCCACTTCAAACAGTTATAAAAGCAGCGTCCATTTACGCCTTCGCTTGCTCAAGGATCGCCTGGTGCGCTGGATGGTTGGTGCTGGCGGCATTTCTGTAATAATCGCTATCCTGCTGATATTTATATATCTTCTGTACGTTGTTGTGCCGCTGGCTAAAGATCCCGGGATGCAGCGCGAGGCAGTCTATGCGCTGTCGGCGGGTGATGAGGCGGTCTACCTGTCGATGGAAGAACAGGCGGAAATTGGTGCCGTTATCGACCGGGAAGGGCGTGTACGTTTTCTTGCGACAGCGGATGGCCAGAAAATCAGTGAAGTGCAGTTGCCGGTGCCGGCTGGTGCGGAAGTGGCCAGTTTGTCGGCGGCGCGTCCGAATTCCGGCATTGTTGCGCTCGGTTTCAACAATGGTCAGGCGCTGGTCATCAAGCTGAATTATCGTGTCAGTTTCCCCAATGACAGGCGCCTGATTACGCCTGAAGTCCAGTACCCGCTGGGCGAGGCGCCGGTTGATGTCAATACTGATGGTGCATCGCTGTACAGGCTTGCGATTCAGCAGGATGAATCCTTTACCATCGTGGCCTGGTCACCGGGTGGCATGCTGTCGGTGCTGAAGGCTTCTCCGGAAGAGTCGCTGATGGAAAACGATGCAGGCTGGACGTTTGAGCGTAGCAGCGGTTTCACGGATCTCGACAATATTGTCGGCCTGCTGATCGACCCCTCACAACGTAACCTGTACCTGGTGAGCCGCGACGGTACGCTGGCCTGGTTCGATATTTCCGATTTGTCACAGGCGCGCCTGCAGGAGCAACTTAGTGTTACGGCGCAAGGCGTCAGTGTGCGTGATGCGCATTTTCTGGCGGGTGGTAACTCCATCATGGTAGCCAGCGAAGACGGTGAAGTCAGTCAGTGGTTCCAGGTGCGCGACGAACAAGGTGTCTCGCACCTGCAGAAGATTCGCAGTTTCGAAAGTGAGACTGGTATAAGGGTACTGACACCCGAATTCAGTCGTAAAGGCTTTCTGGTCGCGGGTGATGATGGCAGTGTTGCTGTTTATCATGCCACCGGAGGCGAGCGACTGATCCAGGAAACGGTGTCGGAGTCACCTGTCCGGTTGCTAGCCATTGCGCCACGCGCCGACGCACTGTGGGCGCTGGATGACAACGGTGAGTTGCAGTTCTGGCGCATCGATAACCCGCATCCGGAGATATCGTGGAAGGCCCTGTGGGGCAAAGTCTGGTACGAGGGCTACGACAAACCCGAATATATCTGGCAGTCTTCGGCGGCCAATAACGACTTTGAACCCAAGTTCAGTTTGACGCCGTTAGCATTTGGTACGCTTAAGGCTGCGTTTTACGCCATGCTGTTTGCAATCCCACTGTCGATACTCGGTGCAGTCTTCACAGCCTACTTCATGGCGCCGAAAATGCGCCAACTGGTAAAACCGACTATCGAAATCATGGAAGCGCTGCCTACGGTTATCCTCGGCTTCCTTGCCGGCCTGTGGTTGGCGCCGCTGGTGGAAAGTCATTTACCCGGCTTGTTTGCCATGTTCTTGCTGATGCCCGTGCTGGTACTGATTACGGCCTGGTTCTGGCACCGATTGCCACAAACCCTGACCGGTCGTGTACCGGTCGGCTGGGAAGCGGCATTGCTGGTACCGGTGCTGCTGGGAACGGGTTACCTGTCCTTGGCAGTAAGTCCGCTGCTGGAACAGTGGTTGTTTGGCGGCGACATGCCAGCCTGGTTGCAGAACGAGATGGGTATAGGTTTTGACCAGCGCAACTCACTGGTGGTGGGTATGGCGATGGGCTTCGCCGTGATCCCGACAATTTTTTCCATCGCCGAAGATGCTATCTTCAGTGTGCCGAGACATCTGACCAGCGGTTCGCTGGCACTGGGTGCTACCGGTTGGCAAACACTGGTGCGGGTCGTGTTGCTCACGGCCAGCCCCGGGATTTTTTCCGGCATTATGATGGGTGTCGGCCGCGCGGTGGGAGAAACCATGATCGTGCTTATGGCCACTGGCAATACACCGCTGATGGATCTGAGTATTTTCCAGGGCATGCGCACCTTGTCGGCGAATATTGCTGTCGAGATGCCCGAAGCCGAGCTGATGAGTACACATTACCGCATTCTGTTTCTCGCAGCGCTGGTATTGTTCCTGTTTACCTTTGTATTCAACACTGGCGCAGAGCTGATTCGTCAGCGTTTGCGCAACAAGTACAGCAGCCTGTAACGGGGCATTCGAATGCGCGAAGACTTTGGCGGTTGGGTAAAAAGTGGCAAGCCGTGGATATGGCTGAACGCGGCGGCAGTATCCGCCAGTCTTATCATGGTGCTGGGTTTGCTGGGCCTGATTGCCGTGAACGGGCTGGGGCATTTCTGGCCGTCGGTTCTGTGGGATATGCAGTACCGTACGCCGGACGGCAGCGTACAGCGTCTGATTGGCGAAATCAGTGAAACCGAACGTATCAGCGTGGAGCGCCTGCGCGAGGCGGGTGAATTGGTAGAGGTCTACGGCGACGCAGTGCACATCGATCGTTACCTCATCAAGACCGGAAACCGTGATGTATCAGGTCTGGATTTTCGCTGGATTAACGAGCCGGCAATTATCAGTCGCTCGACTCCCGA
>Ga0316193_10001602_pt1 | contig 15413 bp, 15 predicted proteins | sample MerIslsedime2_MG_FD_207735 | JGI IMG/M metagenome (GOLD analysis project Ga0316193, IMG submission 207735) | Coastal sediment microbial communities from Maine, United States - Merrow Island sediment 2 | ecosystem: Environmental > Aquatic > Marine > Coastal > Sediment | place: USA: Maine...
GCTACGCCGTCAGTCGTCGATCTCATCGAGTCCGTCTCCGCATCAGGTTCGGGCCACAGCATTCCGGAACGTTCGTTGAAGTCTAGCAGGTAACGGCCCTGCCGTGCCACGCGCCCTCGCATCGCTCGCCCCGGCGGGCCATGTTGCGGCCATGTTCAGGTTCGCGTGGATCATCGGGTCGATTTCGGCGTTTCTCGGCGTTGCCGCAGGGGCGTTCGGGGCGCATGCCCTGAAGGCGCGCGTCGATCCCGACATGCTCCTCGTGTTCGAGACGGGCGTTCGCTACCAGTTGATCCACGCGATCGCCCTGCTCGCGGTCGGGCTCGCCGCGGCGCATCGTCCTGCCGGCAGGTGGTCGATTCCCGTTGGTCTGTTCGTCGCAGGGACAGTGCTATTTTCGGGCAGCCTGTACGCTCTGGCCCTGTCCGGAATCCGCTGGCTCGGTGCCGTGACGCCGCTCGGGGGAGTCTGCTTCCTCCTCGGCTGGCTGGCTGTGACCTGGATCGCGCTCCGCGCCGAGCCTTAGAGCCGAGGTGGAGTTACTCCGGTCTGTCCCTGGTACTTCCCGCGTTTGTCGGCATAACTGACCTCGCACGGCTCGTCGGACTCGAAGAACAATACCTGGGCGATGCCCTCGTTGGCATAGATCTTCGCTGGCAGCGGCGTTGTGTTGCTGATCTCCAGTGTCACGTGTCCTTCCCATTCGGGCTCGAACGGAGTGACGTTCGTGATGATTCCGCAGCGGGCGTAGGTCGACTTTCCGACGCAGATCGTGAGTACATCGCGTGGAATGCGGAAGTACTCGATCGAGCGCGCCAGGGCGAAGGAGTTCGGCGGAACGATGCACACGTCACCCTGGAATTCCACGAACGACCTCTCGTCGAAATTCTTGGGGTCGACGACCGGTGACAGCGCGTTGTGGAAGATTCGGAACTCGTCCGACACGCGCATGTCGTAGCCGTAGCTCGACAAACCGTAGGAGATGCAGCCTTCCCGGACCTGCTGTTCGGTAAACGGCTCGATCATTCCGTGCTCTGTCGCCATGCGACGGATCCAGCGGTCACTCTTGATGCTCATCGTGCGTCTGTCCTCTCAAGCTGAGGATATGCGGTCCAATTCAAGAATCAGGTCTGCAACCCGCTCCGGCGCCTCTTCGGGGACGCCGTGCGCGCAGTCATCCAGTACCGTGCATGGGCCTCCCAAGCTGTCCGCCCAGCGCCCGGCCATGTCGGCCGGGGTCCGGCGATCCTGACCGCCCGTCAGCACGTGCACAGGAATTCCGGCCGGCCGGTCGAATTCTGCCAGATCCGACGGGCGCCAGTCGGCCAGCACGCGTGCGAGGGTACGGGCCCGTCCAGGCGTCGCGAATGCATCCGCGTACCTGGCCACCGCGCTCTCGGTCGCTCGGGCCGGGTCGGCGTACACGCGACGCGTGAGGATATAGCGGGTCAGCGGACGACGGTAGTGCCGGAGCAGGGGGGCGACGGCCCGTCTCGCCATCTCGTACCGCAGCAGACCCAGTAGATGGGGACGCCGGGTCCACGGAGTGACGGGATTCACGAGGAGCAGAGCCCGGCATGGGCGCCGGGCGCTCAGAGCCACGGCGAGAGCGGCGCCCTGCGAGTGTCCGACGACGATCGGTCGTCGCATATCGACGGAATCGGCGAACTCGATCAAGCGAGCAACTTCGACCTTGAGGCTGAACCGGGCTCCGGAGTCAGCCACGGAATCACCGCGTCCGGCGAGATCCGGCCGGACCACTCGAAACCGTTCCTGCAGCAGTCGAGTGGCGTCATCCCACTCGCCTCGATGAGCACTCAGACCATGGATCAACAGCAGGTCCGGACCGCTTCCTTCGATGCTCGCGCTCAGCCCCGCGGCGGGACGCAAAACCCTCCCGGTCACCTCCGTGGCTTCAAACTCTTGTGCTCGGGAACAGGTCATAGTCTCTTGTCCGCTACGTGTAGTGAGGCGCGTCGCAGGAAGTTGGTGAAGTACGCGCCAAATAGCACGTTCAGTTGTTGCTGCCAGCGACCGCGACTGTAGTCAGCGCGGCATTCGCGCCCTTTCAATCAAGTGCCGGGACGGGTCATGCAGCAGGCATACATCGGCATCGCGATCACACTCGTGTTGGGTCTCGTCGTCGCCGGCGCGTTTCTCGGGCTGTCACATCTCCTGAGCGTTCGCCGGCCCACGCCCGTGAAGCAGTCTCCTTACGAATCGGGCATCGACCCGCTCGGAGACACGCGGGTACGGTTTTCCGTCAAGTTCTATATCGTAGCGATCCTGTTCATCGTGTTCGACATCGAAACGATTTTCTTCCTGCCGTGGGCTTCGGTATTCCGCGAGCTCGGGCTGTTCGGTCTGGTGGAGATGTTCGTGTTCGTTCTCGTGCTCGCTGCAGGCCTCGCCTACGCCTGGAAGAAAGGCGCCCTCGAATGGGATTGACCGGAGGGGACCGACAGGTATGACGAGCGGAAGGAAAGAGCTGCCGACGATTCAGGGGCTCGAGGCAGGTGCCGAAGTGGGTCCGCACCGGTCGTGGCTCACCACGAGGGTCGATTACATCGTCAACTGGTCGCGACGGAATTCGATGTGGCCGATGCCGTTCGGTACGGCATGCTGTGCGATCGAAATGATGGCCGCCGCGAGCTCCAAGTATGATCTCGCACGGTTCGGAATGGAGCGGTTCTCGTTCAGCCCCCGCCAGGCGGACGTGATGATCGTTGCGGGTCGGCTCAGCTACAAGCTGGCTCCGATCGCGCGGCGTGTGTGGGACCAGATGCCGCAACCCAAGTGGTGCATTTCGATGGGTGCCTGCGCCAGCTCCGGCGGGATGTTCGACAACTACACGATCGTGCAGGGAATCGACCAGATTATCCCGGTAGATGTCTACGTTCCCGGCTGTCCGCCCCGGCCCGAGAGCCTGATCTACGCGCTGCTCATGATCCAGGAGAAGATAAAGGGCGAGTCTCTCGTGAATCCCGACCTGCGCTCCGAGAGCCCTGATGCCGCCGGAAAACCGAATCTTCCCCCGGAAGCGATCGAGCTCGTGGCACAGCCGTTCGGGAACTCCACCCGCCAGAACAGGGTGAGCGGGGCCGAGCCGAGCGGAGCGATCGTTCGCCCGCGTGACCGGATCGAGCGACTGCTCGAGCACCAGGACTGACGACCATGCCTTCGACCAGTGTGCCAACGGAGTCCATCGAGCTCGTTACCGGCTCCCCGCAGCCCGATGGTGGGCCGGGAGCCGACCCGGCAGTCGTAGCCCTGCGAAAGCGATTTGGCGACGCAGTGCTGTCTGTGAGTGCGGATGCCGCCGGTATTCCGGTCGTTATCGTCGAACTGGCGCGTGGCTACGACGTGCTCGAGTACTTGAAGACCGATCCTGCGCTGTCCTTCGACCTGCTGGTGGACCTGATGGGCGTGGACGTGGGCGGCGGCCAGCCGATTCGCATCTGGTATCAGCTCTGGTCGATGAAGCACGGACGACAGCTGCGAGTCGAATGCAGGGTCCCATTCGATAACCTCGAGATTCGATCGGTAACCTCCCTCTGGCGGGCGGCGAACTGGCTCGAGCGTGAAGTGTGGGACATGTACGGCGTGACGTTCACGGGGCATCCCGACCTGCGACGAATCCTGATGCCGGAGAATTACGACGAGGGATTCCCGTTGCGGAAGGACTTCCCGTTGCGCGGGCGATTTGCACGCGCCGAACAGGTACGCCGGGCCCTCGAGCGCAAGGGTGAGGATGTCTACTCGCGCGAAGAGCTCGAGATGGCAGGAGTGCTTCCCAGGACGCCTGCGCCCGGGGAGGAGCTGCACGGGCTTCCCGAACTCCGGCCTGAGATGTTGCCGGAAGCGGCGGCAGATGGGCTCGAGGCTGAGCGAATGGTGATCAACATGGGTCCGCAGCACCCGGCGACTCACGGGGTGCTGCGACTCGTGCTGCAGCTCGATGGCGAGACGGTTGAGCGGTGCATACCGCACATCGGGTACCTGCACACCGGATTCGAAAAGACCTGCGAGTATCGCGAATGGAACCAGGTAATACCGTATACGGACCGGATGGATTACCTGGCTCCAATGATCTACAACGTCGCCTACGCGGGAGCAGTGGAAAGCCTGCTGGGAATCGAGATCACGCCCCGCTGCGCGACGATCCGACTGATTCTGTCGGAACTGAACCGACTGCTCGGGCACCTGCTGTGGCTCGGAACCACGGCCATGGATCTCGGTGCGACGACGGTGTTCATCTACACCTTCCAGGAACGCGAGACGATCTACAACCTGCACGAGGCGTACTGCGGGACACGGATCACGAATTCCGCCACCCGCATCGGCGGCATGCTCGCGGATCTACCAGCGGGTTGGGTGGAAGCGTGCAGGGATTACATCGAGCACCTGCCGGCCACGCTGGATGAGGCCGAGCGACTGCTTACCAAGAACAGCATCTGGATGGCGAGAACGATCGACGTTGGAGTGATCGACGGAGATACGGCGCTCAATTTTGGCATGACCGGCCCGAGCCTGCGCGCCAGCGGGATCGCATACGATTTGAGAAAAGCCCGGCCGTATCTCGGATACGAGGAGTACGACTTCGATGTGCCCGTCGGCGTGACCGGCGACTGTTACGACCGGTACCTCGTCCGGCTGGAGGAAATGCGACAGAGCATCCGGATTCTCCATCAAGCGCTGGACCGGCTGCCTGATGGCCCTCTGAACGTCGATGATCCAGCCATCATTCTGCCGCCGAAGAGCGCAGCGATGTCGTCGATCGACTCGATGATCGCTCACTTCAAGCTGGTCATGGAGGGCCTCCAGGTCCCGGCTGGAGAGGTGTGGTATTCGGTCGAAGCGACGAAGGGCGAGCTGGGAATCGGGTTGATATCCGACGGTGGCTCGAAGCCCGTCCGATGCCGGTTCCGGGCGCCGTCGTTCGTGAACCTCGCCGTATTGCCCTATCTCGTCGAAGGAGGGCTCGTGTCCGACGTCATCACGGCGAACGCGAGCATTGACATCGTGCTGGGCGAGATCGACAGGTAGTCGGCCGATGCGAAGTAGTGGCCGGACCCGAACAGGTCCTGAATCGAGAGAGCGCGCGACGTGAAGAAAGTCCACCCGGCGGTAGTGAGCGCACAGGCGTTCCAGGTAGCGGACCTCCGTCCGGTCGAACGGCTGTTCGACGATGCGGAGGGGAAGGACCGCCGTGACAAGGCGCTGAGTCGCTATCCGGAAAAGAAGGGGGCTCTGCTCCCGATGCTCGCGTACGCGCAGGAGCGAAACGGCTGGATCTCGCCGGAGAACATGGAGGAGATCGCGGAAGCGCTCGATTTGACTCCAGCGTACGTCCGTTCCGTGGCCACGTTCTACACGATGTACGCGAAGCGACCCGTCGGGAAGTACTGGATACAGGTATGCACGTGCATTTCGTGCCACGTCAACCGGGGGGAAGAGGTGTTCGAAGCGTTTCTCGAACACACGGGTACCCGGGCCGGCGAGGTTTCGGAGGACGGGAAGTGGACCGTGATCGAGGCCGAGTGTCTCGGCGCCTGTGGCTTCGCCACGGCCGTGCAGGTCAACGATCAGTATTTCGAGAACGTCACCCCGGAGACGGTCCCGGAGGTGCTCGCCAAGCTCGAGAAGGGCGGATCCGAGGAATAGATGGGATATCCGCACAGTCACGAACTCGAGGTCGGAACGATCCTTTCCCGGCACTTCGGCGATCCGGAGGCCCGGGATCTGAAGACCTGGCTCACCTATGGTGGATACGAAGGCCTCAAGAAGGCCCTCGACATGGATCCGGCCGAGATCACGACCGTGGTCAAGGACTCGGGCCTGCGTGGTCGGGGCGGAGCCGGATTCCCGACCGGGCTGAAATGGACGTTCATGCCCCAGGAAAAGAAGGGGCCGCACTACCTGTGCTGCAACGCTGATGAGTCGGAGCCTGGAGCTTTCAAGGATCGCGAGATTCTGCGCTGGGTTCCCCACCTGCTCATCGAGGGTTGTCTGATCGCGGCCCGGGCGATCCATGCAGAGCACGCGTACATCTATGTGCGCGGTGAGTATTTCCCGTTCACGAACATCCTCAACGACGCGGTCGTACAGGCATACGAGGCCGGTTACATCGGCGAGAAGATCCTGGGAAGCGAGTGGAACTGTGACCTGACGGTCCATATCGGTGCCGGGGCCTACATCGCCGGAGAGGAAACCGGACTCATGAGCTCCCTGAGCGGTGGGAGGGCGGAACCGAAGATCAAGCCGCCATTCCCGGCCCAGTCGGGAGTGTTCGGAAGTCCGACGACCGTGAACAACGTCGAGACCCTGGCGGCCGTTCCGATGATCGTGGTCAACGGCTCCGACTGGTATCGGCAGTGGGGCACCGAGAAGAGCCCGGGAACGAAGCTGTGGTGTTGCTCGGGCAACCTCGTGCGTCCCGGCAATTACGAACTCGAATTGGGTGTCTCTCTGAAGGACGTCATATACGAGGTGTGCGGAGGCGCCCCCAACGGAAAGCGGATCAAGGCCGTGATCCCGGGTGGGTCCTCGACGGCGATGCTTACGCCCGACGAACTGGATGTTCCGTCGACCTACGAGGGTCTGCAGGAGGCCGGCAGTTCACTTGGTACGGCCTCGCCGATCGTGCTCGACGAAGACGTGAATATCGTCCAGGCGATGAGGCGGATTGCTGATTTCTACGCCCACGAATCGTGCGGTCAATGCGTACAGTGCCGCGAAGGCACGTCGTGGGTGGCGCAGATTCTGAAGCGCATAGAGGTCGGTGAGGGTCGGCTGTCCGACCTCGACACCCTGTACGATCTGTGTGAGCAGCTCACGGGACGTACCATCTGCGTCCTCGCCGACAGTGTAGTCTTCCCGCTCCGCTCCTCGCTGGACAAGTTCCGCGGAGAGTACGAAGCGCTGATCGGCGGACGGGCCTGAACCGAGCCTTGCGAGGCACGAGACACGGATGAACGAAACAATCAACGAGGCGATCAACCTCACGATCGACGGCGTCGAGGTCACGGTTCCGAAAGGAACGACCGTGCTCCAGGCGGCCGAGCGTGCGGGTGTCGTCGTGCCTCATTACTGCTATCACCCCGGGATCCCTTCCCGTCCGGCTCAGTGCCGGATGTGCCTGGTCGAGATCGAAGGGCAGCCGAAGCTGCAGCCCTCGTGTGTCCTTGCTGCGACGGATGGAATGTCCATCCTGACCCAGAGTGACACGGCGAAGGAGGCGCGGCGATCGGTGATCGAGTTCCTGTTGCTGAATCACCCGGTCGATTGTCCGATCTGCGATGCGGCCGGGCAGTGCATGCTCCAGGATTATGCGTACGAGACGCACCAGCTCGAGAGCCGCAGTCACGAGGCGAAACTCGTGCTCGGCCGGGACCGGATCGCCGACGACATTCTCTATTTCGCCGATCGCTGCATCCTGTGTACGCGATGCGTGCGGTTCATGCGGGACGTGGCGGGAGACGAAGCGTTGCTCGTCGCCCAGCGGGGACACAAGGCGTACATCGACACCTTTCCGGGCAAAGATCTCGAAAACGAATTTCGCGGCAATATCGTCGATGTCTGCCCGGTTGGCGCACTGGTGCACGAGGACTTCCTGTTCAAAGCCCGGTCCTGGGACATGGATTCCGCACCGAGCGTCTGCCCGGGATGCTCGAACGGCTGCAACATCGACATCGCCGTCAAGGAGAACCAGATCGTCCGGGTCAAGCCGCGCTACAACGCGGATGTGAACGGCTTCTGGATGTGCGACCACGGGCGGAAGAACCTGGTGATGGCCAACCGGGGGTCCCGCATCGATCTCCCCCTGATCCGCAGGAACGGGCAACTGGAGGCGGTGCACTGGGGAGAGGCGCTCGAGTGGCTGGCGGCGAACCTTCCGGATGGGAGTTCGGGGCACGCCGTCGTATCCGCGTTCGACGCCACGGAATCGCTGGCGGCAGTCCGAGCCCTGCTCGGGAAGCTCGGAATCGAGGGCGGCGGTTATCGCATGTCCCGCGGACACGAGGCCGAGCTCGGCGGATTTCCACAGCTCAAGCTGCGGGCGGAGCGGGCACCGAACGCAGCGGGGGCGGAGTTGTTCGGATTTGGCGAGTCAGACGGGCTGCCGGAGGTGTCGGACGGCGACACGCTGGTCGTAGTTGGGGACCGGCTGGCGGATGCACCGGCCGAGTACGGCGCCGGGGCCGGGTTCTTCCTTTACATCGGCAGTCACCTGTCGGACGCGGTTCGCAACGCCACCGCGATCCTCCCGACGACGACGTTCGCCGAGATGGAGGGAACGTTCGTCAACCACGAGGGACGGGTGCAACGCTTTCACCAGGCCCTCGTGCCGCCTGGAGTCGCACGTCCGACCTGGATGATCCTGCGCCGCCTGCTGACCCTGGGAAGTGAAGTGGAAGGACCACTCGAGGCCCGGGATGCATTCGCGGTGGCTGCGGCCGAGTCCGGTAAGCTGGCGGGGTTGAGTTGGGATGAAGTCGGTCTCAAGGGCGTGAACCCGGGCGGCTCGACCGCTCCGGCGGCGAAGTAGGGGGGACGATGGAACCGATGACTGGAACCTCGTTCATCGTCTTCACGGCGCTGAAGGTCGTGGTGTTCTTCGTATTGCTGCTCGTGTTCGTGGCCATGTCCACATACTTCGAGCGAAAGATCGCCGGATTCATTCAGAATCGTAGCGGTCCGAATCGAGTGGGCCCGCTCGGGCTGCTTCAGGTCATGGCCGATGGACTCAAGTTCATCCTCAAGGAAGAGACTGAGCCAGGCGGCTCGAACAAGAAGTTCTTCTTCCTGGCCCCTGTCCTCGCTCTCGTTCCGGCTACGGTCCTGTTCGCGGTTCTGCCGTTCGCGGCCCCGCTGCCGACCCGGTGGGGCCTCATGGAGATGATCGTGGCCGATGCTCCCGTCGGCTTCCTGTACGTGCTGGCGATCGCCTCGCTCGGGGTATACGGCATGGTACTGGGGGGATGGGCCTCGAATTCGAAGTACCCGTTCCTCGGAGCATTGCGAGGATCGGCGCAGATGGTCAGCTACGAGGTCGCACTGGCCATGAGCCTCGTTCCGGTATTGATGCTGGTCGGAAATGTGACGATGCCGGAAATCGTCTCGGCGCAGCAACGATTTGCCGAGGGAACCGGAGCGTATGGTGCATGGTTCATCCTGCCGCTGATGGTAGCCGGGCTTATCTTCGTCATATCTGGAGTGGCCGAGACGGGTCGGGTCCCGTTCGATCTGCCGGAGGCCGAGTCCGAGCTCGTCGGAGGATTCCATACGGAATACTCGGCCATGAAGTTCGGGATGTTCTTCCTCGGCGAGTACGCGCATCTGATCACCACCGCCGCGCTGATCACGATCTTCTTCCTGGGGGGCTGGGACATACCGTTCTGGGAAGGCGACAACATCAGGGTGCTGGCGGACGGCACCGTGATTGGTGAACCGGCCTGGTGGAAGACCCTGTTGACGCTGGGCTCGTTCACCGTGAAGTCGCTGGCGCTGGTGCTGTTCTTCATGTGGCTCAGGTGGACGATACCCAGATTCCGCTACGATCAGCTGATGGATCTCGGCTGGAAGGTCTTCATCCCGCTGCTCATGGGATACATCATGCTGATGGGCCTGGCGATCTATCTGCTCGACAGCTGGGGGATTCCGTCAGGGCTCAAGTATTCGGCGGCGCTGATCGGGCTGAATGTAGTGCTTATGGTGATTCTCGTGTGGGTGGTTGATCGCGGGTCGATCGTCAGGGGAGCGACAGCGCGTACACGCCGGGCGCCAGGTACTGCGCCGGCGCGCACCCGACCGGTAGCCCCGAACGAGGCGGATTGAGATGCCTGGAAGCGTAAAAATCGTGGTCAGGCCGGAAGCCAGTGCGTCGTACGTGCGCGCGATCTCCACGGGTCTGGGGATCACGCTCAAGCACATGGTGAAGCCGAAGAAACAGACGCAGCAGTATCCCGATGAGAAGTGGGATCTGTCCCGCCGGCTCCGCGGAACGCACCGGATGGCAACCCACGAAGACGGGCGAGCCAAGTGTGTCGGCTGCGGGCTGTGCCCGACGGTCTGTCCGGTCAACTGCATCAAGCTCATCCCCGCAGAGGATGAGAATGGAGAACGGTACGCGGCGGTCTACGAGATCGATGAGTTCCGCTGCATCTTCTGTGGTTTCTGCCAGGAGGTCTGTCCGGTGGAAGCCATCCACCTCGGAGTCCACTACGAGAACGCCGAGTACAGCCGCGAGCGCTGGGTCTACGACCTGGAACGGCTGACGGAGCTGGAGCATCCGTTTACGGCGCTGTGGGACCCCTTCGACCCGGCATCAGAATGATCGAAACAGCGTTTTTCCTGCTTTTCGCTGTCCTGGCGGCCGGCGGGGCCATCATGATGATCGCCAGCCGGAATCCGGTGGCCAGTCTGTTGTACCTGGTGCTGGCCTTCTTCGCGCTCTCCGGGATCTTCGTGCTGCTGGATGCGCACTTCCTGGCCGCGGTTCAGGTGATCGTATATGCCGGCGCCATCATGGTGCTGTTCATGTTCGTGATCATGCTGCTGAATCTTGGACACCGCGAAGACATCGACATGCGGAGTCACCTGACCCGGCTGGTGGCGTTGGTGGTCGGATCAGGCCTGTTCGCTCTTATCGCGGCTCTGGTGCTCCGGGGCGAGCAATCCTCCCTCGCTGGAGATGAGAGCGGGGTCGTGGTGGAAGCGATTCTCAGGTCTCGCGGAGCCGTGGGCGCCATAGCCGAGCCGCTGTTCACGAGCTACCTGGTTCCGTTTGAACTCACGTCTTTGCTGCTTCTCGTGGCCATTGTCGGGGCGATCGTCCTGGCCCGGCGCCGCGCACCTTGAGGCTTCGAGCATGAATCTGGATATCGAGAATGCGGCGCTGATTCTCAGCGCATTTCTATTCGCCGTCGGGACGGCGGGCGTACTGGTTCGCCGCAACGCGATCATCGTGTTCATGTGCGTGGAGTTGATGCTCAACGCCGTGAACCTGACGCTGGTCGTCTTCTCCCGTTCGCTCGGACTCGAGGCACAGGTGCTGGTGTTCTTCGTCATGGCCGTCGCCGCCGCCGAGGCGGCAGTCGGCCTCGCGATCATAATTGCGATCTTCCGACACTACGAGGGTGTGGATGTCGATCGCTTCAATCTTCTGAGGTGGTGATCCGGTGGTGAGCCTGCCATTGCTCCTTCAGGAGGCGCACGCGGCGTACGAGCCGATCCTCCCGGTGTGGATTCTGCTCTTGCCGTTGATCGGGGCCGTCGTGAACGGCATCGGAGCGTTCATGTGGCGCGGAAGCAAGTCGATTCCGAGCCTCGTCGGACCGCTCGCCGTGATCGGTGCGTTCGTGGTCGTCGTTCTGAACTTCGTCGCGATGCTGACGGCTGCGCCCCACGAACCGGCGATCGTGTCGCTGTGGACGTGGATGGCCGCCGGCAACCTGAGTGTTGGAGTCGATCTGCAGTTCGATCAACTCTCGATCCTGATGTGCCTGGTGGTTACCGGCGTGAGCTCGGTGATCCACGTGTACAGCATTGGTTACATGGGCGAGGATCCGGGCTATTCTCGATATTTCGCATACCTGAACCTGTTCGTGTTCTTCATGCTCGTCCTCGTGCTCGGAGCGAATTTTCCGATCACGTTCGTTGGCTGGGAGGGAGTCGGACTCTGCTCGTACCTGCTGATCGGTTTCTGGTATGAGAACCAGGACTTTGCGAGCGCCGGCAAGAAGGCGTTCGTGGTCAACCGGATCGGCGACTTCGGATTCCTCGTCGCGATGTTCCTGATCTTCGTGCACTTCGGCACGCTCGGTTACGCCCAGGTCTTCGCCGCGGCACCGGCGACGCTCGCGTACGGAGGCGTGGTCGTAACGGCGATCACCCTGTTTCTGTTCCTGGGGTGCACCGGGAAGTCGGCGCAGATCCCGCTGTACGTGTGGCTACCTGACGCCATGGCCGGGCCGACGCCGGTCTCGGCCCTTATTCATGCCGCGACCATGGTCACGGCAGGTGTCTACCTGGTCGCGCGGACGAGCGTTCTGTTCGCGATGTCTCCCGTGTCCCAGGCAGTCGTGGCGGCCGTCGGGGCAGGGACGGCACTGTTAGCGGCGACGATCGCTACCCAGCAGTACGACATCAAGAAAGTCCTCGCCTACAGCACGGTCTCCCAGCTCGGCTACATGTTCCTGGCGGTCGGTATCGGGGCGTATACGGCTGGCGTGTTCCACCTCATGACCCACGCGTTCTTCAAGGCGCTGCTGTTCCTGGGCTCCGGAGCGGTGATTCATGCGATGCACCACGCGTATCACGAGGTGCACAGTCATGAGGATCCGAATGACATGCGAAACCAGGGTGGGCTCCGCCGCTACATGCCCATAACGTTCACCACCATGTGGGTCGGTACGCTGGCGATTTCGGGGATCATTCCGCTCGCCGGGTTCTTTTCGAAAGACGAGATTATCTGGTACACGGGCGCCTACGGCTACGGAATTCTGTGGGGAGTCGCACTGGTCGTGGCGATGCTCACGGCGGGATACATGACGCGCCTCATGGTGATGACGTTTTACGGGGAGAATCGGACAGGCGAGAAGGAGAGATCGCACCTGCACGAGGTGCCTGCCGTGATGTGGATCCCGCTGGCCATTCTCGCTGTGCTGTCGGTCATCGGCGGCTGGGTGAACATCCCGGATGCCCTGCCGGTGCTTCCCGGCGTGCACGCGTTCCACGACTGGTTGCATCCGATATTCGCCCCTGCACGCGGAATCCTGGAGTCCCACGGCCTCCAGGAAGCGCACACGTCCCCGATCGGGGGAGGCGAGGCGATGTGGGCCGGGATCTCGACCGTGGCTGCCGCAGTAGTGATTCTGCTCACCTTCCGGGCCCTGATCCACCGGACCTGGAAGCCCGCGGCGGAATCGGTCGATCCGACCGGGCTGGCAGGCGTGCTCTACAACAAGTGGTATGTGGACGAGCTGTACGACCGGATGATCATTCTCCCGCTTCTCGCTTTGTGGCGCGGGTGCTGGCGTATTGTGGATGCGGGTCTGATCGATGGTTCGATCAACGGGCTGGCATCCGGCACGCGGGCGGTCGGTTGGATCGGCAGCCTGTTCCAGACCGGACGGGTCTCGACGTACATGTTCTACTTCGTTACGGGGGTGCTGGTGATCCTCGCCACTTTCCTGTTCTGAGCGGAATCGAACCGTGAGCTTCTTCGAGAGTCACTGGGTACTTACGGTCCTTCTGCTGCTTCCGCTGGCCGGCGGCGTTGCGTGCCTGTTCGCAGGCGAGAAGGACGCGAAGCACGTGGCGCTGGGAACGAGCGTCGTGGCGTTTCTGATATCGCTTCCGTTGTTCTGGACGTTTCGGCAGGACACGGCGGCGTTGCAGAACTACGTTTCGATCCCGTGGATCGGTCAGTGGGGCATCGGCTACACCGTGGGCATCGATGGCATTTCGCTGTTGATGGTCATGCTCACGACATTCGTGATGCCGATGGCGATCCTCGGATCGTACAGCTACATCAAGCGTCAGCAACAATCGTATTACGCGATGCTGTTGATTCTGATGAGCGCGATGATCGGCGTATTCATCGCCCTGGACATGTTCCTGTTCTTCCTGTTCTGGGAATTGATGCTCATCCCGATGTACTTCCTGATCGGGGTGTGGGGTGGAGAGCGGCGAATCTACGCGGCGATCAAGTTCTTCCTGTTCACGGCCGTCGGCTCACTCCTGATGCTGGTCGCCATCGTCACGCTCGTCTACCTGTATTTCCGGCAGTACGGCGTCGTGACCTTCGCGTACAACGACCTGGTGCAGCTCCCGATCGCTCGATCGCTGCAATTCTGGCTGTTCGGGGCATTCGCCCTCGCGTTCGCGATCAAAGTGCCGTTGTTTCCGTTCCACACATGGCTTCCGGATGCGCACGTCGAGGCCCCAACTGCGGGCTCGGTGATCCTGGCCGGCGTCCTCCTGAAGATGGGGACCTACGGATTCCTGCGGTTCGCGATGCCGTTCTTCTCCTTTGCGGCAACCAGCGATGTGGTCGTCAACACGATCATCGTTCTGAGTCTGATCGGTATTACGTACGGTGCCTGGGTGGCGGCCGTGCAGCCGGATGCAAAGAAGCTGGTGGCGTACACCTCGGTCGCCCACCTCGGATTCGTGATGCTCGGTCTGTTCGCCCTGACCTCCGAGTCGGTGCAGGGCGGGATACTCCAGATGGTGAATCACGGGATTTCCACGGGAGCGCTCTTCCTGTTGATCGGGATGCTTTACGAACGGCGGCATACCCGGTTGATCGAGGACTTTGGCGGAATCGCGAAGGTGATGCCGTTCTTCGCGTTCGCCTTCGTGGTGGTCGCGCTGAGTTCGATCGGGTTGCCCGGGACGAATGGATTCGTCGGTGAGTTCCTGATCCTCATCGGGACGTTCAGGACCCACCCGGTGGCAGCGACGATCGCTGCGACGGGAGTGATCTTTGCCGCGGCGTATATGCTGCCGATGGTTCAGCGAGTCCTCTATGGCCCGGTCGACAAGGAAGAAAACCGCGGTCTGACAGACCTCAGTCTGCGTGAGAGGATCGTCCTTCTGCCGGCGCTGGTGATGATCATCGTGATCGGAGTGTATCCCTTACCGTTCCTTGCCCGTACGGCGCCGTCGGTGGAGGCACTCCTCGACCAGATCGAAGTGCGGGCGGTACAGGCTCCGGTAGTGGCCCTGGACGAGGATGTCCGATTCGACCACATGCTGATCCTCGGCGAGACCGGGGATTGAGAGGGTTGACCACGTGATTCTCGACTTCAGCTCACAGCTCCACTACTTCTGGGCGCTGCTGCCGGAAATCGTCGTGTCCGTGACGGCGTTGGCGGTTCTGCTCCTGGACGTATTTCAGCGAGGGAGCAGGAGTGCGCCGAGCGCCCCCTGGGTCGGCGCACTGGCCGTGGCGGGTGTGATCGTGGCCGCCGTTGCCAACGCGTGGCTCCTCACGGTAGAGGTCCCTGGCCAGAATGCCATGATCGCGGTGGATGGATTCCGTGTGGCGACGAACTTCATCATCCTCGGGGCTACGGCGCTCGGGTTGTTGTTCTCGTTCGACTGGCTGGACCGGGAAGGAATGCGGATCGGCGAGTACTTCTTCCTCGTCTTGATGGCTTGCGTCGGCATGATGATGCTCGGCGGGACCCGGGATCTGATCGTTCTGTTCGTTGCGGTGGAGTTGATGTCGATCTCCGTCTACGTTCTTACCGGGATCAACCGCCGGGACCGCCGGTCGTCGGAAGCGGCGCTCAAGTACTTTCTGATGGGGGCGTTCGCCAGCGGATTCCTGCTCTATGGTATCGCCCTGATTTTCGGAGCGGTCGGGAGCACCAATCTCAGCCTCGTGACGTACGAAATCGCCC
>Ga0316193_10001604_pt1 | contig 15404 bp, 15 predicted proteins | sample MerIslsedime2_MG_FD_207735 | JGI IMG/M metagenome (GOLD analysis project Ga0316193, IMG submission 207735) | Coastal sediment microbial communities from Maine, United States - Merrow Island sediment 2 | ecosystem: Environmental > Aquatic > Marine > Coastal > Sediment | place: USA: Maine...
CATTACGTTTTCCACAATCTGGAGCCTGATGTGTCGGGGCAGCATTCAACTTCTTCCGGTTCACCGATCAGTTATCGGGATGCCGGCGTCGATATTGACGCCGGCAATTCCCTGATTGAACGTATTAAACCCGTGGTCGCCAAAACCCGCCGTGCAGGCGTTGTCAGCGGTCTCGGCGGCTTTGGCGCCCTGTTTGAACTGCCGCTCGATCGCTACCGCCAACCACTGCTGGTGTCGGGGACCGATGGCGTGGGCACCAAGCTGAAACTGGCCATCGACAGCGGACGCCACCACACCATCGGCATCGACCTGGTCGCCATGTGCGCCAACGACATCGTCGTTCAGGGCGCCGAGCCCTTGTTTTTTCTGGATTACTACGCCACCGGCAAACTGGATGTCGAGGTTGCCGCCGATGTCATCCAGGGCATCGGGCGCGGCTGCGAGCTGGCTGGCGCTGCCCTGATCGGTGGTGAAACTGCCGAAATGCCGGGCATGTATAAGCACGAAGACTATGACCTGGCCGGTTTCTGTGTCGGTATTGTTGAAAAAGACAAGCTGATCGACGGCCAGTCGGTGCAACCCGGTGACATCCTTATCGGACTGCCGGCCTCCGGCCCGCATTCCAACGGCTATTCACTGATCCGCAAAATCCTCGAAGTCACGGGCACCGGCACTGATGCCCGGCTGGAGGACAAACCCCTGCTCGACTGGCTGCTCGAACCTACCCGCATCTATGTCAAACCCTTGCTGGCACTGTTGGAGCAGGTTGAAGTCCACAGCCTGTGTCATATCACCGGTGGCGGTCTGCCGGAGAACCTGCCGAGAATGCTGCCCGAGAATACGCTGGCCCGCATCGAAGAGTCCAGCTGGCAATGGCCGGCCATCTTCTCCTGGTTACAGGAACAGGGGCAGGTGAAAACCTTCGAAATGTACCGCACCTTCAACTGCGGCGTCGGCATGGTGATTTGCCTGCCGGCTTCCGCGATCACACAATGCCTGAGCATCCTTGCAGAGCACGGCATAAACGGCTGGGTTTTGGGCAGTGTCGAGAAAACTGAAGGCCAGGCCCGTGTTGAATTGAATGTCTGACCACAAACAGCCACTCTCTCTGGTTGTACTGATATCGGGACACGGCTCCAACCTGAAAGCGATTCTGGACGCCATCAGTCGCGGCGAATTGACCGCTGTGGTAACGGCTGTTATCAGCGACAAGCCTCGGGCCCCCGGCCTCGAATACGCACGCCAGGAGAACATCGATACGCTGGCGCTGGATGCGGCCGACTACCCCGACAGGAAAGACTACGATCGCGCCCTGCAGGGACTGATCGACAGGTTTGAACCGGACCTGGTGGTACTGGCCGGTTTCATGCGGATTCTGACAGCCGCTTTTGTACACCACTACCAGGGCCGGCTGATCAATATTCACCCGTCGCTGCTGCCTGAATTGCGTGGAATTGACACCCATCAGAGAGCCATTGACAAGGGGGTCAAGGAACACGGCGCCAGTGTCCACTTTGTCACCGAGGAACTCGATGGCGGCCCCGTGTTCGTACAGGTACGGGTGCCGGTGCTGCCCGTTGATGACGCCGAACGGCTGGCGGCACGCGTACTGAGACAGGAACACCGACTGTATCCGCAGGCCATACAGTGGCTGGCGGAAGGCCGTGTCAGCCTGAACGGGGAGCAACTGCTGCTTGATCAACAGCCCATGCAGCAGCCACTGCAGATCGACGCTGACGAATAAACGGATAGTTTAAGGTGTGCGTAAGTTAGCCGACATAAGCTTGCGGGACCGTCGGCCGCACGAGCCCAGGGATGGGCGAAGGTAGAGCAATGCAGGAGCAATTGCCGGGAGACGCGGCCGTCGAGCTTACAGGGACGTATTCACAAGGTGAATTGCGTAGCAAGAGAGGGCCCTCCAGAGGAGCCTCTCGGAATGTCCCATTCCTCACCTTCTGCCCTGGGGTACAGCGTGTCCCGCAAGCTTATGTCGGCTAACTTACGCACGCATTGCGCCTTGAGTACTGGAGTCTATGGAATAAACCTGATGCCTTGTCAGAAACACACTCGCATGCAAGCCTTTGCTCGGGCCGTTCTGGTCCTGATATCTCTGCTTTTCGCAACGTCCGGCCAGGCGGATGACCCACCGCCCTACCCCTCATTTGTCGCCAGCTATAGCGCCAAGGCCAATGGACTGAGCATCGGTACCGTTCAAGTCAGCCTGACCCGTGTCGGCGCCAATGAGTACCTGTATGAGCAGAAATCCGTGACCAGCGGTATTGCCAGACTGTTTGGCTCCGACAATGCCACCGAGAGCAGCCGCTGGCGCTACCACGACAACGCCATCCAGGTCATTGAGTATCAGTCACGGAACAAAAAAGGGGATGACGATGACAATGCCCATCTTGTCTTCGACTGGAAAAACCGGCGCGTTAAAAATATCGGCGCAGGGGAGCATTGGGAGATAGCCGTGCCCGAAGGCAGTATCGACAGACTGGTGATGCAACTAGCCATGCTATTTGACCTGCGTAACGGCGATACTGTCTTCAAATACCGGATACCACGCCAGGGCCGGATCAAGACTTACGACTTTGAGCTGGTCGGGGAGGAATCCATCAAGCTTGACTCCGGGACCTACCGGACGCTCAAGGTGGAACGAATGAACGAGAACCGCGACAGGAGCTGGGTCTGGAGCGCCCCGGATCTCGATTATTTTCCGGTACGATTTATTAAGCACAAGAAAAGCGGCATCAAGATAGAGCTTGTTCTCAAGAAACTGGAATTTAGCGGACGTGCGCAGGGCACCAGCAGAGCGTCCAGCCGCTGAGCCCCCCTGATGGAACAGCGTTGAATTCAGCCCCGCAAGGCACTGAAATAAATGATAAATATTTCCGTGCCTTGCGTGTATTCCGTGGCTATTCACATGACATGAGCTTAAGTCAGTATCATTCGCCGCAGATATCGGATTTCACGCCTTGGGCAGGGTTACGCCGGTCTGGCCCTGATACTTGCCGCCGCGGTCCCTGTAAGACGTCTCACACACTTCGTCAGACTCCAGGAACAAGACCTGGGCAACGCCTTCATTGGCGTAGATCTTGGCAGGCAGGGGCGTGGTATTGGAGAATTCCAGGGTAACGTGCCCTTCCCACTCGGGCTCCAGCGGTGTGACGTTGACAATAATGCCGCAGCGGGCATAGGTAGACTTGCCCAGGCAGATGGTCAGTACGTTGCGCGGAATACGGAAATATTCCACCGTGCGCGCCAGGGCGAAGGAGTTGGGCGGAATGATGCACACGTCCGACTTCACATTGACAAAACTATTGTCGTCGAAATTCTTGGGATCAACAACCGCCGAGTTGATATTGGTGAATATCTTGAATTCGTCGGCGCAACGGATGTCATAACCGTAACTCGAGGTCCCGTAGGAAATCACCCGCCCAACATCGTCGTGGTGACGGATCTGCCCCGCTATGAAAGGCTCGATCATGCCTTGCTGTTCCGCCATACGGCGGATCCAGTTATCGGATTTAATCGACATCGTCTATCTTGATTTTAGTTATTCTGGATAACGATCTGCGGGAACTTGGCGGCGACATCCTTGGACCTCAAGGCCAGCTTTGCCGCCGTGCGACGGGCGATATCCCGGTAGATCTGGGCGATACGGCCGTCCGGCTCGGCAACCACCGAAGGCCTGCCGCTGTCGACTTGTTCGCGGATTTTCTTGTCCAGCGGCAAAGCGCCGAGGAAATCGACGTTGTAGTCATCAGACATGCGCTGACCACCGCCTTCACCGAAGATATGCTCTTCGTGCCCGCACTGGCTGCAGATGTGGATACTCATGTTCTCGATGATACCCAGCACCGGCACCTCGACCTTCTCAAACATCTTGAGCCCCTTACGCGCATCCAGCAGAGCGATGTCCTGCGGCGTGGTGACAATGACCGCACCGCTGACCGGCACCTGCTGGGCCAGCGTCAGCTGTATATCCCCGGTGCCCGGCGGCAGGTCGACGACCAGGTAATCGAGATCAGACCAATTGGTGTCACCGAGCAACTGCTGCAGCGCCTGGGTCACCATGGGACCGCGCCAGATCATGGGGGTCTCTTCATCGACCAGGAAGCCGATGGACATGGTCTGGATGTGATAGCTGACCAGGGGCTCCAGTGACTTGCCATCCTTGGATTCTGGCTTGCCGTTGATACCGAGCATGCGCGGTTGACTGGGCCCGTAGATATCAGCATCCAGCACGCCGACATTGGCGCCTTCAGCCGACAGGGCCAGTGCCAGGTTGGTTGCGGTGGTGGATTTGCCGACACCGCCTTTACCGGAGGCAACGGCGATGATGTTCTTGATACCACTGATGGTTTTGACGCCCTTCTGCACCGAGTGCGCCTGAATAGCCGCATTAACGTTGATGCGTGACTTGGCGACACCGTCGATGGATTCGACCATCTCTTTCAATCTGGCCGCCAGCTCTTGCTTGTAACCGCCGGCCGGGAAACCCAGCACGACATCGACCACCACCTGATCGCCTTCGATCATGACGTTGCGCACGCACTTGGTGGACACCAGATCCTTTTCCATATAGGGATCGATATATTCCTTGAGCTTCGATTCAATCTGCTCTCTGGATAAATCTGCCATGCTCGTTTTCCTCTAGATCTCAGGGACCGTTAAGATGCCGCCAAGCTTGATAAAAATGAGGCGCGATTGTACACAATTCAGGCAGACGGGTCTTCACCGGGTTTTGTACGGTTTAGGGCACGACGATAGGGCACTGCCCGCGCCGCGGACCAACATACCTCAAACACAGCGCTTCTGGCATAATGTCACGCTATCTATCAGTACAGTCAGGAATTTTCATGTCGGAGCAAAAACGCACCATACTGGTCACCAGCGCCCTGCCTTACGCCAACGGTTCGATTCATCTCGGCCACCTGGTGGAATACATCCAGACCGACATCTGGGTGCGTTTTCAGAAAATGCGCGGTCACGACTGCACCTATGTCTGCGCCGATGACGCCCACGGCACCCCGATCATGCTGCGCGCGCAACAGGAAGGCATCGAGGCCGAAGCCCTGATCGCCCGGGTTGCCGAGGAACACCAGGCCGATTTTGCCGGCTTCCATATCGATTTCGACAACTACCACAGCACCCACTCCGATGAAAACCGGGAGCTGTCGGAACTGATCTACCGGCGCAACCGGGATGGCGGGCACATTGAAACCCGCACCATCACCCAGGCCTATGACCCGCAGAAGGAAATGTTCCTGCCGGACCGCTTCATCAAGGGTGAGTGCCCGCGCTGTGGCACCGCCGACCAGTACGGTGACAGTTGTGAGGCCTGCGGTGCCACCTACTCGCCCACCGAACTGAAAAACGCCGTGTCCGCCGTGTCCGGCGCCAAACCGGTTGAGAAAGAATCATTGCACTATTTCTTCAAACTGGCGGACTTCGAAGCCATGCTGCGCACATGGACAACAGCGGGACATTTACAGGAGGAAGTCAGCAACAAGCTCAATGAATGGTTTGCCGACGGCCTGCGTGCCTGGGACATATCGCGTGACGACCCCTACTTCGGGTTTGAGATCCCGGACGCACCCGGCAAGTTTTTCTATGTCTGGCTGGATGCACCCATCGGTTATCTCGCCAGTTTCAAACAATACTGCGAACGCACCGGCACAGACTTCGACGCCTACTGGAAAACCGACAGTCAAGCCGAGATCTACCATTTCATTGGCAAAGACATCATCTATTTCCATGCCCTGTTCTGGCCGGCCATGCTGACGGGCGCAGATTTCCGCACCCCCACCGCCATCTTTGCGCACGGTTTTTTAACGGTAAACGGTCAGAAGATGTCCAAGTCGCGCGGCACCTTTATAAAGGCACGCAGCTACCTCGACCACCTGAATCCGGAATACCTGCGCTATTACTTTGCCGCCAAGCTGGGCGGCGGTATCGATGACCTCGACCTCAACCTCGATGACTTTACCCAGCGGGTCAACAGTGACCTGGTGGGCAAAGTGGTCAACATCGCCAGCCGCTGCGCCGGCTTCATCATGAAGAAATCCAACGGGCGATTATCAGAACATGTCAGTGAGGCAGGTCTGTACCAGACCTTTGTCAAGGCGGGTGATGAAATCGCGGGGTTTTACGAAGCCCGCGAGTATGGCCGCGCAAGCCGTGAAATCATGGCGCTTGCCGATGTGGCCAATCAGTACATAGATGAACAGAAGCCCTGGGTACTGGCCAGGCAGAAAGGCGCCGAACAACAGGTTCAGGAGATATGCAGTGTCGGACTGAACCTGTTCCGGGTGCTGATGACTTACCTGAAGCCGGTGCTCCCCGCCATGGCCGAGCAGGCAGGTAACTTCCTGAATCTGGACTCGATGAACTGGGACGACATTGCCGAACCGCTCAGGAATCATCATATTGAGTCATTCAAGCCCCTGATGACACGTGTTGAACCGGCGTCTGTTGAAGCCATGGTGGTTGCTTCAAAAGAACACCTGGAGGAAAGCGGGCAAGCAGCGTCAACCGCCGGTGGACCGCTAGCCGAAGACCCTGTCGCCGCAACCATTACATTTGATGACTTTGTCAAGCTGGACCTGCGTGTGGTGCGTATCGCCAAAGCCGAAGCCGTCCCGGAGGCCGACAAACTGCTGAAACTGACACTGGATCTCGGCGGTGAAACCCGCAACGTGTTTGCGGGAATCAAAAGCGCCTATGCGCCCGAAGACCTTGAGGGTAAGCTAACCGTCATGGTCGCAAACCTGGCAGCGCGCAAAATGCGCTTCGGTGTTTCCGAAGGCATGGTGCTGGCGGCAGGACCCGGCGGCAAGGATCTGTACATCCTCGAACCGCACGCAGGTGCGAAGCCGGGTATGAAGGTTAAATAGATTAGAAAAGCATCTAATGACTGAATTTGCACTCATTCTTGTCAGCACCGTCCTGGTGAATAACTTTGTCCTGGTGAAATTCCTGGGCCTGTGCCCGTTCCTGGGTGTCTCGCGCAAACTGGAAACGGCCACCGGCATGTCGCTGGCAACGACTTTTGTATTGACACTGTCTTCAGTGTGCAGTTATCTCGCCAATGAATACCTGCTGGCGCCGCTGGGACTGGAATACCTGCGCACCATCACCTTCATACTGGTCATTGCGGTAGTCGTTCAGTTCACCGAAATGGTGGTCCACAAAACCAGTCCCCTGCTCTATCAGGTGCTCGGTATCTTCCTGCCGCTGATTACCACCAACTGTGCGGTACTGGGTGTTGCACTGCTCAATGTGCAGGAACGGCACGGCTTCTTCGAATCGGCGGTGTATGGTTTTGGCGCTGCGCTTGGCTTTTCCATGGTCATGATGCTGTTTGCAGCAATCCGCGAACGAATTGCTGTTGCAGACGTACCGGAAGCCTTCAAAGGGTCGGCCATCGCATTGGTCACCGCCGGGCTGATGTCACTGGCATTCATGGGCTTTGCCGGCCTGATCAAAGGCTAGGCCCTAGTGCTCACCGCCATACTCGCCATCGGTATGCTTGCCGCCGTGTTTGGTTTGCTGCTGGGATATTCTGCCATCCGCTTCAAAGTCGAAGGCGACCCGATCGTCGACCAGATCGATGCCATACTGCCCCAGACGCAATGCGGACAGTGTACCTATCCGGGTTGCCGCCCGTACGCCAAAGCCATCGCAGCCGGTGAAGCAGACATCAACCAGTGCCCACCCGGTGGTGAAGCCACCATACAATCCCTGGCGGAATTGCTGGGTGTTGATCCCAAACCGCTCAATGCCGAGCACGGTGTACACAAGGAAAAACGGGTCGCCATTATCGATGAACAGGTCTGCATAGGCTGCACCCTGTGCATTCAGGCCTGCCCGGTAGATGCTATTCTCGGCGCAGCCAAGCAGATGCACACCATCATCGAAATCGAATGTACCGGCTGTGAACTCTGCATTCCACCCTGTCCAGTCGACTGTATCAGCATGGTGCCGTTGAAACAGAGTATCCGCGAATGGAAATGGCCTTACCCGGCAGATGAACGGCGCCCCATCGCGGCGTCTGTCGATTAATGGCCAAGGTATTCTTGCGCCCGCAGCCTGTACAATACAGCGTCTAATGATAACGATACTCGAACAAGCGCTAAAAATTCATGGAGGCTTGCGTCTCGACGCAAACAAGGCGCAATCGTTACGAACTCCATTACGCCAGGCCAGCATACCGGAACGCCTGTTTGTGCCCCTGAGCCAGCACATTGGTGAAGCGGCCGAGCCTTTGGTCGAGGTCGGTGACAGCCTTTTAAAGGGCCAGCCGATGGCCCGCTCATTGAGTTATATCAGCGCACCGGTGCATGCCCCGACCTCCGGCAGGATTATCGATATCGGCGTCTATCCGGTCCCGCACCCCTCCGGGCTGAAAGCGGACTGCATCGTCATCGAAGCAGATGGTGAAGACCAGGCTGCGCCAAGCGGCCTGAGGATGGAAGATGTATTTGAGGCCGATCCGGCTGATATTCGGCAACGCGTCCGCGATGCGGGTATCGTCGGCCTGGGCGGCGCCGGCTTCCCGACTTCGGTAAAGCTCAACCCGGGCCCGGACCGGGAGGTTGAACTGCTGGTCATCAATGCGGCCGAATGCGAACCCTACATCAGCTGTGACGAAGCGCTGATGTGCAGCAGGACGCAGGAGGTCATCGATGGCATACGCATTATGCGTCACGCCTTGCACGCCAGGCAGGTGGTGATCGGTATCGAAGACAATATGCCGAACGCCATCTCCTGCCTGCAAAACGGACTCGACGAAGCGGGTGACACGGATATCCGGGTGATCGCCATTGCAACGATTTACCCGGCCGGCGGCGAGAAACAGCTCATCTATACACTGGTTGGAGAGGAAGTCCCCAGCCAGGGCCTGCCAATTGACCTGGGTATCGTTTGCCATAATGTCGGAACCGCCGCCGCAGTCGGGCGTGCGCTGCTCCAGGGAGAGCCCTTGATCTCGCGTGTGGTAACGGTCACAGGTGCTGGTGTCAGGCAGCCGGCTAATCTCGATGTCAGGATTGGTACGCCGATCGCTGAGCTCATTGCACAATGCGGGGGTTATACCGATAAAGTGGCTCGGTTGCTGATGGGGGGACCTATGATGGGAGCGTCTTTACCCAGCGATGCCATGCCCGTCATAAAAACCACCAACTGCATTCTGGCAGCAAGCCAGCAGGAGGCGCCCCAGGCGTTGCCTGCCCAACCGTGTATCCGCTGCGGCAAGTGTGCCGAGGTCTGCCCGGCCGGCCTGCTGCCACAACAACTTTTCTGGTATGCGCATGCACAGGATTTTGACAAGGTTCAGGATTACAAGCTGTTCGATTGCATTGAGTGCGGCTGCTGTGCCCAGGTGTGTCCAAGCCATATTCCTCTTGTTCAGTACTACCGCTTCGCTAAAACCGAAATCTGGAACCAGGAACGCGAGCGGGAGAAAGCCGACATAGCACGGCAGCGTCACGAGTTCCGCCTCGAGCGCCTGGAACGTGAAAAGAAAGAACTGCAGGCGCGCCGCGCCAAGGCCAAGAAAGCACTCGACAAACCCAAGGCCGGCAGTGCCGATAGCAAGAAAGCTGAAATCACCGCGGCACTGGAACGCGTAAAAGCCAGGAAAGCCGAACAATCGGCAACTGCCAGAAATACAGATAACCTGACCGAGGAACAACAGGCTAAAATAGCGGAAATTGATAAACGCCGTGCATCCGATCACAACGAAAACCGACCCTGATGGAATTTCCGACACAGAGTTCACCCTATCTGCCGCTGAGCAACGATCTGAACCGCCTAATGGCACAGGTCATGCTGGCACTGATACCGGGTGCCCTGTGCCTGTTCTGGTTTTTTGGCTGGGGTGTGCTGTTTAACCTGTTGATCACCGCCACTACCGCCGTTGCCGCCGAAGCCATGGTGCTGAAACTCCGCAAGAGGCCCGTGATGGCAACGCTCAGCGATGGCAGCGCGGTTGTAACCGGTTTATTGCTGGGTCTGGCCTTGCCGCCGCTGGCTCCCTGGTGGATTCCGGTTGTCGGCACCCTGTTTGCTATTGTCGTCGCCAAACAGTTGTATGGTGGACTGGGTTACAACCCCTTCAACCCGGCCATGGTTGGTTACGTGGTTTTAATCATTTCCTTCCCGCTGCAGATGACACTCTGGTCACCACCAAGAGGGATAGAAGCAGAATTCCTGCCTTTCCTCGATACGGTACGGCTGGTATTCACGCAAGCGCTGGCCGACGGCGTGACACTGGACAGCGTAACCATGGCAACACCGCTGGACGCTTCCAAAACCGAGCTTGGCCTGAATCTAACCTGGAGTGAGATTCTTTCCAAACCCCTGTATGGCAGTTTCGCCGGCCATGGCTGGGAATGGATCAACATGACTTTCCTGATCGGCGGACTCTGGTTGTGGCAAAGACGCGCCATAGACTGGCATATCCCGGTTGGCATGCTTTCAGCGCTGTTTATTGTGTCCCTGCTCTTTTATATCGCCGACGCCGACAGCTTCGGCTCACCGATTTTCCACCTGTTCAGCGGCGCTACCATGCTCGGTGCCTTCTTTATCGCCACCGACCCCGTATCGGCGGCCACCACGCCACGCGGACGCCTGTATTTCGGTGCCGGTATCGGCATCCTGACCTATGTCATCCGCGGCTGGGGCGGATACCCGGACGGGGTGGCATTCGCCGTTCTGTTGATGAACATGGCCGCCCCCACGATCGACTATTACACCCAGCCGCGCGTATTCGGTCACCGGGACCCCAAGGACTCCTGAATCGTGTCTTACCGGCCGGTTTTAATCTCCACCATCTTCCTGTTTCTGTTCGCTGTAATAGGCAGTGGCCTGGTTGCATTCACTTTTGACAGTACCGCCGAACGCATTGCCGATAACCAGCGCAAAGCCCTGCTCAAGAGCATCAACGAACTGGTCCCCGGCGATCGTTACGACAACGATATTTTCACTGACACCCTCTATGTAAACAGCAGCGAACTGCTGGGGACCGATGAGCCTGTGCCGGTCTACCGGGCCCGCAAAAAAGGCTGGCCGGTTGCCGCCGTGCTGGCGGCTGTCGCGCCGGACGGCTATAGCGGCGCGATCAGGCTGCTGGTTGCCGTCAATCTGGATGGCACCCTGGCCGGTGTCCGCGTGGTCCAGCATCGCGAAACCCCCGGCCTGGGTGATGCTATCGAAGCCGAAAGGTCTGACTGGATTCGGGAATTTAAGGGCAAGTCGCTGACCAATCCGGTAAAGAAAGGCTGGAAGGTAAAACGTGATGGCGGGACATTCGACCAGTTTACCGGTGCAACTATTACCCCTCGGGCTGTCGTGAAAGCTGCGCACAAAGCTTTGCTATACTTCCAGTTACACGCGCACAGCCTGTTCGAACAAAGCCCTGATCAAGCCGCTGATTCATGACGCCCTATCAAAACATTATCCGCAACGGCTTCTGGTCCAACAATGTCGGACTGGTACAGCTACTCGGCCTGTGCCCCCTGCTGGCGGTCACGGGCACCTTTATCAACGGGCTGGGGCTGGGCCTGGCGACCATGGCAACACTGGTCGCCTCCAACGTCATCGTTTCACTGATCCGCAAGCTGGTCAGGCCTGAAGTCCGCATTCCTGTTTTCGTGCTGGTCATCGCCTCCATCGTGACCATCATCGAACTGTCCATGAGCGCCTGGTTCTACGAGTTATACAAAGTGCTCGGTATTTTTATTCCGCTGATAGTCACCAACTGCTCGATCATCGGCCGCGCCGAAGCCTTCGCTTCGAAAAACACCGTCGGCCGTTCTTTTGTCGACGGTGTCAGCATGGGGTTTGGTTTTCTTCTGGTACTGGTAGCACTTGGCAGCTTGCGCGAAATCATCGGTCAGGGCACCCTGTTTTCTCAGGCACAACTGATGTTTGGTGAGGCAGCCCGCTCCATGACCATCACTTTCGTCGATGGTTACGGTGGCTTCCTGATCGCGGTACTGCCACCGGGGGCGTTTATCGGTCTGGGATTGCTGATTGCCTTGAAAAACATTATCGACAAACGCCCGGAAAGCAAGGCTGTCCCATCGGTTACCAGTACTGAAGCAGCCAGAACCGCTGGGTAGATGAACAAACAAAAACGCATCGAAATATTCACCCGGCTGCGCAAGGAAAACCCCCACCCGACCACCGAACTCAACTACGGTAACCCTTTCCAGCTTCTGGTCGCTGTCACGCTCTCGGCACAAGCGACCGATGTGGGTGTCAACAAAGCCACCAGGGCGCTGTTTAGAACAATCAAAACCCCGCAAGCGATGCTCAGGCTGGGAGAACCCGGTTTAAAGGAACACATCAAAACCATTGGCCTGTATAACAACAAGGCCAAAAACCTGATCGCTGCCTGCAGGATTCTGGTCGAACAACACGGCGGCAAGGTTCCCGATCAACGCGAGGCGCTCCAAGCACTGCCGGGTGTCGGTCGAAAGACCGCCAACGTCATTCTCAATACGGCGTTCGGCCAGGCCACGATTGCGGTCGACACTCATATTTTCCGGGTGTCAAATCGAACCGGTATCGCGCCAGGTAAGAACGTCAACGAGGTCGAACACAAACTGCTCAAATTCGTAGCGGAGGAGTTCAGGCAGGATGCACACCATTGGCTGATTCTGCACGGCCGTTATACCTGCGTCGCACGAACCCCACGCTGTGGAAGTTGTGTCATCGAGGATTTGTGTGAATATCGGCATAAACCGGAAGTTTGACAATATCTTGACGAAGGCTAGCCCCCTACCTCACCTTCTGCCCTGGGGCATGTGGTTTAGGTGTTAAGAAATACCCGCTGGCACTTGCAAGCGCCGCCGGGAAATGCGTATTCTTCGCGACTGTCAATCTGTTGGATATGGAAATGCTGTTTGGGCAAGATCGAGACCAGCTGCGCAAATTCTACTGCAAGGCCTGGGAATCGCAGCGTCAAGGTAAGCCTCTGGAGCCCTTACAGGCCCAGATTGTTTCGGTAATCGAGAAACACCCGGAATATCAAGCATTAATGGAAAATCCAGAGCAGGCGCTGGGCAGGGAGTACCTGCCGGAGCTGGGCGAAAGCAACCCGTTTCTGCATATGTCCATGCATCTGGCCATTCAGGAACAGGTCGACACCAATCGTCCAACCGGCATCCGTGATCTGTACAACAGACTGCTGATAAAAACCGTTGACAATCATCAGCTTGAGCACAAGCTGATGGAATGCCTCGCAGAAATGATCTGGCAGGCACAGAAAGACGGCAAGGCTCCCGATGAAGCACAGTATCTTGCCTGTATAAAATCGATCGCTGAGGATGTCTGAGCTGAAATACAGACGCCACCGCTGCAGTTTCCCGATAATTAAGATATTTCCGGCCTGAGCAGTTCTGGAAACTTTTTCCATACCGGCGGGTCGTAGAGGCTGTCATTCACAAAGAATGATAGCTTGAATGACGATGTTACAACGCTACCAGGTACCCTGGTTGTTACTAAAGCCTTAAGGAGGCGTATCCAATGTCCAATAAATCTGTTATCAAACCTCTCGCTATTGCCCTTGGTGCTACTTTTGTCACCTCCCTGGCTGGCACCACGATTGCCAACGCCGCTGAAAACCCGTTCAGCATGACCGAACATTCCGGCGGCTACATGGTGGCCGAAAAAGCCGAAGGAAAATGCGGCGAAGGCAAGTGCGGCGAAGGAAAAATGAAAAAAGAAGCTGAAGGCAAGTGCGGCGAAGGAAAATGCGGCGAAGGAAAAATGAAAAAAGAAGCTGAAGGCAAGTGCGGCGAAGGCATGGCAAAAGAAGCTGAAGGCAAGTGCGGCGAAGGAAAAATGAAAAAAGAAGCTGAAGGCAAGTGCGGCGGCAAGTAAACCGCTTCAGCCATGAAGGAGTCATGTTATCCTGTTCATGGAGCCGGACTCGGACTGCGGCGGACCCTGATGGGTCCGCTCGCGGACCAGCCTCCAGAACAGGTGAGCTTCTATGAAGTCGCGCCGGAAAACTGGATCGGGGTGGGCGGCCGGTACGGCAAACGGTTCCGTGCATTTACCGAGCGCTATCCATTTGTGTGCCACGGACTGTCCTTGTCCATTGGAGGCCCCGGCCCGCTGGATGAAACCTTTCTGCAGCGCCTGAAACAGTTTCTGGACCAGCACCAGATCAAGGGCTATTCCGAACACCTGAGCTATTGCAGCGACGACGGTCATCTGTATGACCTGATGCCGATTCCCTTTACCGAAGAGGCCGTACACTATGTCGCGGCGCGGATAAGCCGCACCCAGGATATCCTCGAGCGGCGTATTGCCATGGAAAACGTGTCCTATTACGCAGCACCTGGCAAGGAAATGGAGGAAATCGACTTTATCAACGCAGTCCTGACAGAAGCTGACTGCGACCTGCTGCTCGACGTCAACAATATCTACGTCAACAGCATTAACCACCACTATGATGCTGATGAATTCTTAACGGCATTACCCGCTGAACGGGTGATGTATTTCCATGTCGCCGGTCATCGTAACGAGGCTGAAGACCTGATTGTGGATACTCACGGTGCCGATATTATCGCCCCGGTCTGGGACCTGCTGGACAAGGCCTACACACAGTGTGGCGTTGTTCCCACCCTGCTCGAACGCGACTTCAATATCCCGCCCCTGCCGGAGCTGTTGACCGAAGTCGACCGAATCGTGTGCTTGCAAAACAAGTGGTATCAACAGGAGGCTTCCTGCCGTGCCGGACGCGGCTAAACCCGGCTTCATGCAACGGCAGTATGAATTTGCCGCGCATATTCGTGACCCTGAACATAAGCGGGCACCGGATAATATCGAAGATCGCCGCATGGGGATCTACCGGGAACTGTTCTACAACAATGTAGAAGGGTTTCTGTCCAGCAGCTTCCCGGTATTGCGCACGCTGATGGATGACCATAGCTGGCACGCCATGGCCCGTGATTTCTATGCCAGACACCAGTGCCATTCGCCGCTGTTCCTGGAAATCCCCCGCGAGTTTCTCAATTATCTGCAACAGGAGCGAAGTGATCGTGCAGACGATCTGCCGTTCCTGCGTGAGCTTGCGCATTATGAATGGGTGGAGCTGGCGTTGTCGGTTGCGGAAGCCGATTTTACAGCCTCAGGGGGTGATTTACTGGACGCGATCCCCGTTGTCTCGACACTCGCCTGGCCATTGTCCTACCGCTACCCGGTGCACAAAATCAGCCCGGAATTCATCCCGGCGACACCCGCTGAGCAGACAACTTATCTGCTGGTTTATCGTGACCCTGACGATGAGGTTGGATTTATCGAATTGAACCCCGTCAGCGCCCGTCTTCTTGCGCTGCTCCAGGAGAATACAAAACTCAGCGGGCGCCAGGCTCTGGAACAGATCG
>Ga0316193_10001606_pt1 | contig 15395 bp, 11 predicted proteins | sample MerIslsedime2_MG_FD_207735 | JGI IMG/M metagenome (GOLD analysis project Ga0316193, IMG submission 207735) | Coastal sediment microbial communities from Maine, United States - Merrow Island sediment 2 | ecosystem: Environmental > Aquatic > Marine > Coastal > Sediment | place: USA: Maine...
TGGCGGGTGGGGGGGTGGAGACTCCTGATAAGATAAAGAGACCATGTCTCCGAAACCATCTGATCGCGACCTTTCCAGCGGAGCACTTTTCCCCCCGTTGCTCGAGGCCGCGGTTCGGCTAGCCGCCCGCGGCCACTATCACCAGTTCCGCAAGAACGCAGCTGACGTGAAAAGCGACAGCCCCAGCGGTGCCTTTCTCCCCGATGGTGTCCCCTACATCGCCCATTTGATGGGAACCATGTGCATCCTCGCCCGGGTCGGAGTTCGCGACGAGGTCCTGGCGGCGGCCATCCTCCACGACTATTTAGAGGATGTCCCCGACCCCGACGGCCGCGAGAGCATTCGAGCCGCCCTCGGTGAGGAGGTCCTGTCGCTGGTCCTCGACGTCACCGAGCACAAACGGCGGGGAATCGATGAGACCGATACCTGGGATATCCGCAAGCAGGAACAGCTCGACCACGTCGAAAACATGCCGCGAGAGGCCGTCCTCATCAAAGCCGCCGACGTGCTTCACAATCTGCTCTCATTGCTGGCCGACCTCGAGGCGGCAGAAGACCCCGCCTCCGTATGGCGGCCGTTCAACGCGGGCCCCGATCGTCAGCTCTGGTACTTCACCGGCGTCATCGATGCGGTCGAGCGACGCCTCGGAGATCATCTCCTGGTGGAGGAACTCCAAAAGGCCATCGGCCGCCTGCAACCGTTCGTCACCGGGTGAAAGAAAAGGGGCGCCGCTGCGCCCCTGTTGAATGATTTCTGGTAAAGGCTAGCCGCGTTCGAGACCGAGCATCTTGAACCCGGAGTCCTGGAACTCGGCCACCCACAACGGGTTGACACTGCGGACCTTGGCCAGCAGCCCATGCGCCTCGGCATCCTGTCCGTCAGCCAGCAGGAGCTCGGCGAGGACCGTTTGGTTTAATAGCTTGAAGATCGCGAAGGACGCCTCGATGTAGGTCACACGTGCATCTGCCGTTCGCAGCAGCTTTTCGGCGTCACCGTAATCGCCCTGGAGGGCGAGACGCACACCCTGCATATGCTCGATCTCGGCGTGCACCATTTCCAGAAACCTGGTTCGGACCCGTGTCCCCTTACTCTCGATCTGGGCGAGCCGCTCCTCGGCGGCGCGCTCGATCTCCAGCGCGGTGTCCCAGTTTCCGGACTCGCAGGCCGCGAGATGCGTGATCTGTTGCGTGAAATTGATTTTCGTGAAATTCATATCGGACTTCTCGACGCACTTCGAGGTCTCCGCCAGCTCGAGGATCTCCTGCCACGACCCTGTGTTGCGCAAACCCTGGTACTGTACGAGACAATCCATCTCGGCCACCCATTCGTCGGGAATGCCGGCGGTCTTGGCGCGGTCAAGAGCTTCGCGGGCGCCCTCGATGTCACCGTTGAAGCCCTTCATGAGGGCAATGTGGTTGTAGGCGGCCCAGAAGTTGGGTTTGATCTCGATCGCCGCTTCAAAAGACTCCTCGGCCTCGTTGTTGCGTCCGACGGCGATGAAGAGCTCGCCCAATGAGTCGTGCGGGTTCGCCTGGTCGGGAGCGATGAACCGGTAGCTTTTGAAGCGCTCCTCGGCCTCGGCAAATCGTCCCTCGCTCATATTGATGTAGCCAAGCTGGTTGTAGGCGATGACCCAGTTCGGGGCGATCTCCACCAACCGCAGGTACAAAGGTTCAGCCTCCTCAAACTCGTCGCGGTTCCAGTGCAGATTCGCCTTCTCGTAGACAATGTAGGGATCGTTGGGAAAGTCTGCCAGATACTTGTCCAGCAGTGGATCGGTCTCTTCCCGCCGCTCCGCCCGGATCAGCCGTGAGCGTTCGATATAGAACCGCTCACGGGGCGTCAGCTCGGAAGTGTCGGTTGCGAGAATCTCGTCCCACTCGGCCTTGGCCGCCTCTTCATCTTCACGGAATTTGGAGCCGAGGGTCCAGAGCCTGGCAATCACGAAGTCGGGATCGAGCTCCAGGGCGCGCTGGAGGTGCCGCATTTCTTCTTCCCCATAGAACTTGAACCGGGCATCCATCGCCGCTTCGAACTGGGCCAGGGCCTCGGGCGAGGAGGTCGTCCACTCCTGCTCGGCAGGCACCGCCACCAGGGTCACACCGGCCCCGATCACAATGACGGCGGCCAGAGTCATCCAAATCCATCGCTTCATCGCGCCTCCAAGAATTCCTATCGAGAGGAACAGCCCACACAGGGTGCAGCTGCACGCCTCCTGGGCTCATTGTACGGAAACCCCTGACAAATGTTGCAAAGTTGAACCACTCTGTACCGGTGTTTTGTACCAATCCAGGGGCGGAGCCTCGAAAGACCTCTACGATCTATCGTTAAGAATCGTCTCGGAGAGCCCGAGCGCGCCCCAGCAGGAGCTGGGTTTTGCGACGAGTCGGCCAGGTGAGGGCGATCATCAACCCACCCAGGATCAAGAGCCAGATGCCGAATTTCGGTCCCGAACCCCACAGCGCCACGACCAACCCGCCCACCACCATCATCCCGAGGCGAACCAGAACCACGATGTAGACCAACCAATGGTCGCGAAGGAGGCGCCCCTCGTCACCATGCACCGCAACGGCCCTCCGGATCTTCTCCAAACGGCTCGTTGCGTCCCGGTTGGCCGAGAAGCCGATCCACAGGCTGGCGGCCATCGCCACTAGGGTCACGGTGCGCGGAGACGCCACCGCCGACCCACGGTACGGCAGCACGAACGCCGCGATCGCCGCTAAAACCACGATGACCAATCCCGCCACGGCAGTGACCCGCATGCGCACGAGATGCGACCGGAGATCGACTTCAGAGCTCAAATTCGCCTCCATCTCCGATCTCGATGTCATCGCTGACGGTTTCGTCCAGCCCATCATGTTGGTCCGGCCCGGTGTCCTGATCCCTGGCCCGACGTTGCCGCTCACGCACCTTGCTCGCGTCCACTCTTCGCCACACCCCCCAGATCAAACCTGCCCATGCCGCCAGCAGATATCTGTTGACCGGCGTCTGCAGCCCGAAACCCACCATCTCGTGAAGGGCCGTGGCAACGAGAGCCGTCGCCGCCCCGGCCAGAGGGTATCGGAGATCGAATCGGAGACAGCGCACTCTGCGCGGTCGCAGCCCCACCCAGAAGGCGATGAGCAACAGAGTCAGGACAACGATACCGGCGATGCCGGTCGTCGATGCCCACTCGAGCCAGTCGTTGTGCGCCTGCTCGAGGATCGAAGTGCCGGTGGCCGGTTTATCCAGACCGATGACGTGACGGTAGCTTCCGAGACCGGACCCGACCACCGGGGACCGCGAGAAGGAGTCGACGGTCCCGGACCAGAGATCCCATCGGTCATTTCCGTCCACTCCTTCGACAACGAAAAGCTCGGAGAATCCGTCTCTGACCTCCGGGAGGCGGGTCCAGGCGAGGGCGCCCGCGACCACCAACAGCACCGAAACCCCAGCCACCCACGGCCAGCGCCGTGCCCGCCGCGGCCGCAGCCAAAGGCCCGCTGTCAGAAGCAGGGCCACTGCCAAAAACAAAACACCGCCGCGCGACGAAGACCTCAGAACCGCTGCCACAGCCACCACCACTACGACCGCCGAGGCTAACGCCGTTACAGCAGCGCGTTGGCGGGTAGATCCCGGTTGCGGTAGATTGCGCATAGCAGCGGCTAGCAGCACCAGCGCCGCCGGTAGGCTGAGCTCGATCCCGGCCGCGAAGTGATTGGAGTTGACAAAGGGCCCGTACACGCCGCCACCGCCTGTGTTGGCGCGAATCAGGAGCACGTTCTCCGGCGCCCCGCTCTCACCTGCCAGCCCGAGCACCGCCATCACACCGCAGGTCACGGCAATAATGCCGAGCAGGATCGGCAAACCGCTACGGGTGGAGGCCATTCGCGCGGCGGTGAGCGCGATACCCGCGAGCACCACCATCGACGCCGCGACCTGGATCGTCGACCATGGAGCCAACGAAAGCGGGGCCCAGCCAGCGATCATCACCTCGGCGAATCCGGGCTGTACCAGCCGGCGCAACGCTGCCGGCAGGGGCAGGAGTTGGACCACGACAAGGACCAAAAACGCCCAGGCGGCAGCACGCACCGCCGAAGGGACCTCGGGCACGCGCCGCAGATCGATCATCAGCGCGAGCACGATCGCGGCGGAGAGCAGCTTGGTGGGCGAGTCCACACCGGCGAAGACCACGGCATTTCCCACCAGGAGAACAGCGATCAGGATCCTGTGGATTGACGACATATCCGGCCGTCAATCCGGGCTGGCGAAGCGGTATCCCACCCCTCGCACGGAGTGGATGTACTGCGGGTCTTTGGGGTCCGCCTCGAAGTACCGGCGCAGCCTAACAATGAAATTGTCAATCGTCCGCGACGAGGTCGAGAATCGATAGCCCCACACCCGCTCCAGGATTTCTTCCCGAGAAACCACCTGGTTGCGGCGCTCCACCAACAGTTTCATGAGCATGCACTCTTTTTCGGTCAGGCTCACCGTCCGATCGCCGGTCGTCGCCTCATAGGTCAGAAAGTTGACCTCGTTTTCTCCAAAACGGTAGATCTCCTGATCAGCGGGCGCCGTGCTGTACCACTCCTGGCGCCGGAAGACGCCGTGAATACGGAGAATCAGCTCTTCGAGAAGGAACGGTTTGGCGACGTAATCGTCGGCCCCAACCTTGAGTCCGAGCAGCCGGTCCGCGTCGGCGGCCTTGGCGGTCAGGAAGAGAATCGGCACCCGGCTGCCGGTGGCCCGCAGGCGACGGCAGACCTCGAGCCCGTCCAACTTCGGCATCATGATGTCGAGGATCACGAGATCGAACTGTATCGTGCGAGCGAGGCCAAGGCCCTCCTCCCCGTCGTAGGCGATGGTGGTCGAAAAACCCTCGAACTGCAGGTTGTGGGCGAGCGCGTCGGCGAGATGTTCTTCGTCGTCGACGATGAGAATGTGTTTCTTCATGCGTCCCCTCTCACCCGAGAACTCAAACCTCGAACCCGGGGACAGTCACCCGGAAGATCGTTCCCGCGGGTCCTGTGGACGCCACCCCGACCTTTCCGCGGTGCGCCTCGACTATCTGTTGTACCAGATACAGGCCGAGCCCGGTGCCCCTCGCGGTCCGTGTCATCTCGTCGCCGCCGCGGTAGAAACGACCGAAGATCAGCTCCACCTCCTCCTCAGGAATGCCGGCGCCATTGTCACCCACCTCCAGCACTGCGCGGCTGCCCTCCATGCTCAGGTCAATCACGACCGTAGCCGGATCGTCGCCGTACTTGACCGCATTTTCGAGCAGATTCGAGATCACGATCGCGATCGCCTCGGCGTCGACCTCGGCGTGGATATCGGGCGATATGTCGGCTTTGAGCAAAGCGTTGGCAGCCAGGGCCCGTCGTCTGAAGGCCTCGATCGAATCCTCGACCAGGTGGCTGAGATCGGTGTCCTCAAGGTGGATTTCGGTCCATCCCTCGCCGAATCGGGTCGCCTCGAGCACCTTCTCGACCAGATCCTGGAGGCGCTCGACATCCTCGAGAGCATTCCCTATGAACCTTTTCCCCGCCTCGGGGCTCGCGCGCCCGGCGAACACTGTCTCCAACGCCAGCCGCATCGAAGCCAGCGGTGACTTGAGTTCGTGCGTGACAGCCGACAGAAAATTACGGTGCTGACGTTCGAGCTCCACCTCGCGCCTGAAGGAACGCCAAAGAAGGCCGATCAGGACCAGCAGCAGGACGGCGAAAAACGCCCCCTCGGAAACCAGCATGACAATTCGTCGTCGGTAGTCTCCGAGCATCGCCTCCCAGACTTCCGCCTGCGGTCTGATCGTCAGACCGCCGTAAGGGTCGGTCAAAGCAACTCCTGGAGGTCCATCCTCCCCGGTGGCAGCAACCTCGAGCAGTGCTCCAACCGCGAGCACCGATCTTCCCCACTCGCCCCCGATCACGCCGGTCACACACCTCAGTCCCGACTCGACGCTGAGCTCGACAACCCCCGACTCACTCATAGAGGTCGATGGACAGCTGTCGAATTCGAAGGCCGTTCGCCACCCGACGAATGGAGCCGGCACCGCATTTCGACCCGGCTCGTCACCCATCAAAACCGCGGCCTCGAGAGCGGTGCGCGCTGTGAAGAGTTCGGTCTCGACCCGCACCGCTTCCGTGCGTGCGGCGGCCAGAAGGCGCTCGCGTTCAAATCCGAGAATTGTCCGGTTCAGGCGGAGTATGAAAACGATCCACCAGGTCAACTGGGCGTTGATCACCACCATCACCAGCACTGCAACAATGATGTGGCGCGTGGTGAGGGGGCCCTGTTTTCGCATTGAAGGCAGTTTAACCCGTTCCCGTTCCCGTCCCCGTCCCCGTCCCCGATTTACTCTCTTTGTCGTGCGTCGGGCACGGGGACGGGGACGGGTACGGGGACGAAATCCCTTGGCTCGCCTACAGCGCCGTCAGCACCTTCGCGATCCTCTCCACGGCCCAATCGATGTCGTCACGACCGATGGTCAACGGCGGGGCGACCCTGATGACGGTGGCATGGGTCTCCTTGCACAACAGCCCCTCCTCCTGCAGCGCCTCGCAGAAACGCCGCGCACCACCGGCCTCATTGTTGAGCTCGATCGCGATCCAAAGGCCGCGACCGCGGATTTCCTTGACGTGCTTCGAGTCCACAGCCTGCAACCGTTCGAGGAAGTAGGCGCCGTTTTCGGCCGACATTTTCACCATGTCCTCTTCCACCAGCACCTTCATCGCCTCGCGGGCGACCGCCGCGCCGAGCGGATTGCCGCCGTAGGTCGAGCCGTGGTCGCCGGGACGGAAGACGTCCATCACCTCGTCGTCGGCGAGGATCGCCGACACCGGGTACATACCGCCCGAAAGGGCCTTGCCGATGATCACGATGTCTGGGCGGATTCCCTCGTGCTCGTACGCGAAGAGCTTGCCGGTGCGGCCGAGCCCCGACTGGATCTCGTCCGTCATCAGCAACGCGTTGTGGTTCGTGGTGATCTCGCGCAGCCGGCGCAGGAATCCTTCCGGCGGAATCACGATCCCGGCCTCGCCCTGGATCGGTTCGACCAGCACCGCAGCCACCTTGTCATGCATCGCCGCCTCGACCGCATCGGCGTCGCCATAGGGCAGGAGGCGGAAGCCGGGGGTGAAGGGGCCGAAACCGTAGCGGTACTCCTCGTCCGACGAGAATCCGACGATGGTCGTCGTACGGCCATGGAAGTTGCCGTCGAAGACCAGGATCTCGGCTTCGTCGGCTGGAATGCCCTTGACGGTGTAGCCCCACTTGCGGGCCGCCTTGATCGCGGTCTCGACCGCCTCGGCGCCGGTGTTCATCGGCAACACGCGGTGGAAACCGGTGAGACCGGTCAGCTCCTCGCAAAACGGCCCGAGCTGATCGTTGCGAAAGGCGCGCGAGGTCAGGGTCACGCGCTCGGCCTGCTCCCGCATGACCTTGATGAGACGGGGGTGACAGTGACCCTGGTTGACCGCCGAGTATGCGGCCAGAAAGTCCATGTACCGTTTACCCTCCACGTCCCAAACCCAGGCGCCTTCGGCCTTGGCGATGACGACATCGAGGGGGTGGTAGTTGTGGGCGCCGTGGCGCTCTTCGAGCTCGATGAACCGAGCCGATCCGGTCAATTCAGCCGTCTGCTTCATGGTCGTGTCCTCCCTTGTGTCACGGTTCGCGGGAACTCCGAAACGCAGGGACCAGGTCGACCTGCAGAGGCTGAAAACAGCCACTTCCCGCACACCGCACGTTACACCTGAGATGAGGTTTACGCAATATCAGGGGGAGAGTTTGAGGCGATGGGTGGAATGTGGCGCAGTCTTGCGCCCTCGGGTTTCTTGAGAAGACAAACCTCGCCCCAACGACTTTGGAACCGCAAAGACGCAAAGAGCGCAAAGTTATTTTTTGAGTTTTCTTGGCGGCCGGTCTTTGCGACCTTCGCGTCTTCGCGGTTTCAACGTTGCTGCGGTCGGTTGAAGCACTGCAAGAGCACCGGATTCAATCCAAAACCCCAGGGTGGGCGGGTGGTGTGGTCCGCCTATTGTGTCGCTTCCTGCTGCGCGTTCCAGTGCAGAAACGCCTCGATGAAATCGTCGATATCGCCGTCCAGGACCCGGTCGGCGTTGCCGACTTCATGCTCCGTGCGCAGGTCCTTGACCATGCGGTAGGGCTGGAGAACGTAGGAGCGGATCTGGTTACCCCAGGAGATGTCCTTTTTGGGGCCCTTGAGCTTATCCATCTCCTCCTCACGCTTCTGCATCTCGAGTTCATAGATCCGCGCCTTGAGGACCTTCATGGCGCTGGCAAGATTCTTGATCTGCGAGCGCTCGTTCTGGCAGGTGACGATGACCCCCGAAGGCTCGTGCACCACTCGCACCGCCGAGTAGGTGGTGTTGACACCCTGCCCCCCCGGCCCCGACGAGCAGTAGCGATCAATGCGGATGTCCTTCTCTGGGATGTCGAGGTCGACATTGTCGTCCACCTCGGGGTAGACGTGCGCCGAAGCAAAGGAAGTGTGGCGCCGCGACTGCGAATCGAAGGGCGAGATCCGCACCAGCCGGTGAACACCGTTTTCGGACCTCAGATTGCCGTAGGCGTAGGGCCCCTTGATCAGAAGAGTCGCGCCCTTGATGCCCGCCTCTTCCCCGGGCTGTTCGTCCATCAGCTCGATCGTGAAGCCGCGCCGCTCGGCCCATCGCAGGTACAGGCGCTCGAGCATCTGGGCCCAGTCCTGGCTTTCGGTGCCGCCGGCGCCCGGGTGGATCTCGATGAATGCGTTGGAGGCATCGTGCTCACCGGTCATCTTTGCGGTCAACTCGACCCGGTCGAGGAGAGGTGTGATTCTCTTGAGCGCCGCACCGAGCTCGGTATCGGCGCCGTCCTCACCCTCGCGGGCCATCTCCATCAGCACCTCGAGCTCCTCGTGTGCCTCAATCAGAGTTTCGGAGGTCGATAGCTGCTGTTGAAGCTGGGAGCGGCGGCTCATGACTTGCCTCGCGCGGTCCTGATCCGACCAAATGTCCGGATCCTGGGCCTCGGCATCGACCTCGGCCAACTGTTCCCTCAGCGAGTCTTCGTCAAAGATACCCCCGCAGGCGCTGGATGCGCTCCATTTCAGCTTCTCCGGTTTGAATCATTTCTTCCAGCATCGTCGCCTCTCGAGAGTAATTGCCCGCCCCGACGGGCGTTTCATTCTACTCAACAATCGGGCGATCCGCTACCTTCCACGAGGCGAGTAAAGGGTTAAGAGTCAAGAGTAAAGGTGGATCGAACTGCCACAATCCTCGCATTGCGTCGGTGAGAAGGTCTTAACTCTTTACTCTTCACTCTTCACTCGGCGACGTCGTCGCTTTGGCACTTTCGATACCACCACAATCGAAATTGTCGCGATCGCACAGAGGATCGCCCACCAATCTCCGAAGCGGACGCGCGGTGTCAGGCCCGTCATCGGTTGCACAGATTCCTTCAGGAAGCCGGTCTCGCCGACATCGAGAAGCGATACCACCTTGCCTGTCGGGTCGATGAAACCGGAGATCCCGGTCAGTGCGGCTCTCGCAAACCAGCGCCGGGTTTCGGCGGCGCGCAGCCTGACCTGGGCGAAGTGCTGACGCGGCGCCCACGAGAAGCCGTACCAGCCGTCGTTGGTCAGGGTCGTCAAGAGCTGGGCGCCGGCGCGGACCTGAGCGGCCGAATGATCGGGAAAGACGACCTCGAAGCAGATAGCGACTGACAATGGCACGCGCGCCGGCAGGACCACAGGTTGACGACCCGGCGTGAAGGTCCCCACCTCCCGTACCAGTGAATCGGTGAAGGCGAAGCGGGCCCATCGCGGAACAAACTCGCCAAACGGTACAAGGTGGATCTTGTCGTAGCGCACCGACGACACACCCTCACCGGTCACCAGAAAGGCCGCGTTGGTAAATCCCCCGCCGTCAAGCGAAGCCACCGAGTTGAGCACAATCTCGATCTCGAACTGGCGAGCAATGCTTTCCACCACATCGCGGTAGGCCGGATCGTCATCGATGCGGTAGGGAACCGCGCCCTCCGGCCACAGCACGAGATCGGCACCCCGAACCGCAGCGTCCGCCGTGATGTTCCACACCCTTTCGGCGATCTCCTTTGATTGAGACGGGTCCCATTTCTGCTCGAGAGAGGTGCCCGGTTGGATCGCCACTACCCTCAGCATTTCACCGATGGGCACCGGAGCCGGCGCGGTGACGATCATCAGGCTCAACGCAACGACCGAGAAGATCAGGGCCGCTCCAGCGCTCCGGCGAGTACCGAATTGAAACAGGCCCCAGACTGCGGAACTGAAAGCGACCACGAACCATCCGAGTCCGGTTGCGCCCCAGACCGAGGTTGAGTCCATCAACCATGGCCAATCGACAAACGCGGCGGCGGGTCCGGTCCACGTGAATCCATAGGGTGGAAAACGCTGAAGAATAGTCGCGGCGACCCACGCCGTCGGAAACAACCAGATCCTCCACCCGGTCGGGACCAGTGAGGAAATTCCGGCCGCAATTGCCCACAGGAGGCCGAGATAGGCTCCCATGCCGACCAGGCATCCGATCGCCGCCAGCTGCGGCAGCCCGCCGTAGTGGTGCATCACCGGAACCACCCAATTGGTGGAGACGATCCAGAACACCGTGCCGGCCAGCAATCCCAGCAGCCACGAACGCCATTTCCCGGGTCCCCGTTCCATCGCCTCCAGGAGCAAGAACGGAAACAAAAGGGCCAGCGGCCCGAGGCCGGGCCCCGGCATCGCGAGCGCCAGACAGAGACCAGACAGTATTGCGAATATCCAGGGCAGTATGTGCGTCATTGCTACGAGTATAGAGCGATCAGGCCCGAGCCCGTGCCCGCCTCCGTCTCCGTGCCCGACGATTTCATCTGTCTATTCGAATCTCAGCCAGCGCCGAATTCAGCCAGAACGGCCGCCGTGTGTTCCCCGAGTTGCGGCGCAGGTTTCTCCGGCGTCTCTCCGAGAGTCGGATTCCACGGTCCGACGCCCGCCGCCACCGTTCCGTCCGGCATCGGTGACTGCTCGATGAGCCCGGCCGAGACAAAGGTCGAGTCGGCGGAGGCCTCGTCGAAGCCACGAACCGGACCCATCGGTAGACCGCGTTCTTCGGCAAACTGCAGCCAGCGGTCTCGTGGGCGGGTCGCGAGAGCGCGCTCGACCGCCGCAACCGTCCTCGTCCCATCCTCACCGAGTGCGAAGGCAGAGCCCTCCAGCTCGTCGGTCCCGATCAGCTCGACGAAGGCGCTCCAGAACTTAGGCTCGAGAGCGGCCAGCGACAGGCTCTTGCCGTCTCCACAGCGGTAGATCCGGTAGCAGGGGCAGACCCCGCCCAGGAGGGTATCGAGGGCGCCTCCCCCACCAACCGCCTGCTCGGCCCAGCTCCAGGTGAGGAAAGGCAGCGGCCCCGCCGCAAGAGGCTGTTCGAGCCGCCGGCCGGCTCCGTCCCTCTCGCGCGCCAGCAGACCAGCCAGGATTGTCGATCCGGCCAACAAACCGGAGGTGATGTCGGCCAATTGGAGGCGCGGCACTCGGCCGCCGACCAGATCGAGGATGCCGGCCATGGCGCTGAGGTTGAGATCGTGGGCCACGCGCTCGCGAACTTCTGGAGCGGATCCGAAGGACGTAAGTGAGCACCACACGAGTCCTGGGTTCTTGGGTTGCAGGTCCTCCCATCCAAGCCTCCATTTTTCGAGGGTGCCCGGTCGGAAGCTCTCGATGAGCACGTCGGCGTGGGTCGCAAGCCGACGGAGACGCTCCGCATCATCACGCTCACGCAGATCGAGGGTGATGGACTCGGCCCCCCGGAAGAAAGTCGCGAAGCCGACCCCGATCCCCTCGATCTGCGGAGGCACCATCCGCATCGGGTCGCCAGTGTCTGGCTCCTCGACCTTGATCAATCGGGCGCCGAGATCGAGGAGCTGACGCGCCAACACGGCCCCGGGGAGCATACGAGAAAGATCCAGCACCAACACGCCTTCGAGCGGACCCGAATGCGAATCGCTCACGAGTAGAATTTCCCCGTCTCCGCGAGCATCAAAGCGGGCTCGAAGCGCCGCCCGTGTTGTTCGGCAAGCGCCTGCAGCCTGGAGATGATGGCCTCCCTGCCGACGGCATCGACATGACGGAACGGCCCACCGCGGAAGGGCGGAAAGCCGAGCCCGAGGATCGCGCCGAGGTCGCCATCGCGCGGCGAGGAGATCACTCCCTCCTGCAGACAGTGGACGGCCTCGTTAACCATCAGCAGCGCCAGTCGATCCTGGATCTCCGTGGGGTTGACCGACCGCCTCGCCGCGGCCCCCAGAAGCTCGTAGATCTTCGGGTTGACCTCTTTCTTCCCCTTCTTTTTTCCCTTCGGGTAAAGATAGAAGCCTCGCCCGTTTTTGCGCCCGTGGAGACCCGCTTCAAAAAGGCGCGGCATGGCGCCCGAGCCTTCGAGGCCGCGGTCGGCGAAGGCGCGGCCGAGATCCTGAGCGACATGGGCGCCGACATCGATCCCGACCTCGTCCACCAGGGCGAGCGGCCCGACCGGATAGCCGAATTCCTTCATCGCCCGGTCCACATCCTCGACGCGGGCGCCCTCTTCGACCAGGAGCACCGCCTCGTTCAAGTAGGGGGCGAGGATGCGGGTGGTGTAAAAGCCCGGGCCGTCCTTGACCACGATGCAGGTTTTGCCCTGCGCCGTGCCGAAGGCGTGGGCGGTGGCTGTGGCCCACGCGGCGGTCTGTTCAGCGACGACGATCTCGAGCAGCGGCATTTTCGGCACCGGCGAGAAATAATGCATCCCGATGACCCGTTCGGGATGACGCGCCCCGGCCGCGATTTCGCCGATCGGCAAGGCCGAGGTGTTGGACGCAAAAACCGCGTCATCGGCCACTCGTTCCTCGACCTCGGCCAACACCCGCCGCTTGAGTTCAAGGTCCTCGAAAACAGCTTCGACCACGAGGTCTGCTCCTTCGAGGTCGTCGACGACGGTGGTCAGCAAAAGTCGCGACCGCCGCCGGTCGGCCTCGACCCGGCGGATGGCGCCGGATCGCACCTGGCGTTTGAGGCCACTGTCGATCGATCGTGCCGCCGCGCCCAGAACTTCGTCCGAAAGATCCCGGACGACGACCGAGCACAGACCGAGCGACACCGACGCCACTCCCGAGCCCATGAATCCACCACCGAGCACGGCCAGCCGACCGATCTCGCGCGCGTTGCCGTCGCCCTTTTTGGCCTCGTTCATGGCGTGGAAGAGGCGCACGAGATTGCGGCTCTCGGGGCTGACGGCAAGCTTGCCGAAGTAATCGCTCTCGCAGGCCAACCCAGCCACACGACCCTTTTTGAGTCCGGTTTCAACACACTCGAGGATCGCCGGGGGCGCTGGGTAGAGGCCCCGGGTCTGTCGCGCCACCTGCTGGCGAGCCTTGCGCAACACAATGGCGCGACCGGGAGCGGTGGACGCGAAACGGTCCATCAGGTTCTTTTCGCGCGGCCGCCGTTTGAGGGAGCCATCGGCCAGCGCCAGAGCCGCACGGGCCCCTGTCTCGGCAATGCCGCCCGGGGTCGTGATGGCGTCGACGAGGCCCATCTTCTTGGCACGCCGCGCGCGCACCCGTTTGCCCGTCAAAAGCATCGGCAGCGCCGCCACCAATCCAACCCTCTCAACCAGTCGCTGGGTGCCGCCGCCTGCCGGCAGCAGGCCGAGCATCACCTCGGACTGGGCCAGCACCGTCTTCGGGTCGTCGGTGGCGAGGATGTAGTGGCAGGCCAACGCGACCTCGAGGCCGCCCCCGAGGGCGGCGCCGTGGACCGCTGCCACCACCGGTTTGGGAGAGGTGAAGATGCGTTCGAGCAGCGCATTGCCCTCCCGCGACATCTGGCTGATCTCGGCTTCGCCGAGACCCTCGATCAGCTCGAGGTCGGCGCCGGCGATGAATGTGTCCGCCTTGGCCGATACCACCACCATTGCCCGGACATCGTCCTCGTCGAGGAGGGGGGCGACCTTTTCATTGAACTCTTCTACAACCGCGGGTGACAGGGTGTTGACCGGTTTCGTCGGATGGTCGAGGACCACCACCGCGACACCATCGGGTCTGCGTTCGACCTCAATCATGCCCATCACGCACCCCCTCTTTCGAGCCGTTCGAAGACCAGCCCGATACCGATCGCTCCGGCAGCGCACGCAGCCACCAGACCGTAGCGCGCCTCCTCTGCCTCGAGCCGGTGGCAGCAATTGGTGATGAGACGGGCGCCGGTGGCGCCAAAGGGGTGGCCGAGCGAGGCCGAGCCGCCCCAGGTGTTGAGGCGCTCCCGATCGATCGCACCAACCGGCCGATCCCGCCCCAACCGATCGCGGCAGAATTCTCCGTCATCGAGGACCTTCAGGACCGCCAGCACCTGGGCCGCAAATGCCTCGTGGAGCTCGACCACCTCGACCTCGTCGAGCCCGAGGCCGGCCGCGTCGAGGGCCATCGGCACCGTCATCGCGGGGCCCAGGAGGAGCTCCTCGAGGGGATCGAGAGCGGCCACCGCAGAGCCTTTGAGGACGGCAATGGGTTGCAGCCCGAGCCGCTGCGCCGCCTCCTCGGAGGCCAGCAACACGGCAGACCCGCCGTCAGTCAGATAGGAAGCGTTGCCGGCGGTGATGGTGCCGAGCTTTCGATCGAAGGCCGGCCTCAACTTGGCCAGCTTCTCCATCGTCGTATCGCCCCGGACCCCGTTGTCGGCACTGACACCCTTGAAACGCGGCGGCGGAAAGGCAGGGACAATCTGGCGCTTCAAGTGACCTTCAGCGGCAGCAGCACGGTGATGCGAAGTCATTGCGTATTCGTCCTGCGCCTCTCGGGTGATCCCGAAGCGTTTGGCCAGGCGTTCGCAGTTCTCACCCATGATCTCGCCGGTCGAGAACTCGGCCAGGGCCACCGGCTCGGGGAGCAGATCGGTCGGACCAAGGCCTTTGAGCAGCTTCAGATAGTCGCCCGGTCCGCGCGCCTTCTGGGCCGCGATGAGCCGCTTGCGAACGCTGCGGCGGTAGCGGATCGGTGCATCGGACAGGGTCTCGGCCCCGGCCGCGATTGCCACCTCCGCGTCCCCGGTCTGGATCGCCCGTGCGCAGTCGAGGAAGGACTGCAGGGACGAGACGCAGGCGACCGAGCAGGTGTAGGCGGGGCAGCTGTCGGGAAGCTGCGACCCCAGCACGACCTCGCGACCGAGATTCGAGGTGGCCGGGTCGGCGATCACCGTTCCCATGACCAGAAGGTCCACGACAGCCGGATCGATCTTCGTCCGGTGGAGGAGGCCCGAGACCGCCATCCGGCCGAGGTCGTAGGAGCGGAGATCGGTGAAGGCCGTCCCTGAGCGACAGAACGGTGTGCGGCAGCCGTCGATGACGACCACCCGACGCGACGAGCTTGAA
>Ga0316193_10001607_pt1 | contig 15387 bp, 10 predicted proteins | sample MerIslsedime2_MG_FD_207735 | JGI IMG/M metagenome (GOLD analysis project Ga0316193, IMG submission 207735) | Coastal sediment microbial communities from Maine, United States - Merrow Island sediment 2 | ecosystem: Environmental > Aquatic > Marine > Coastal > Sediment | place: USA: Maine...
CTGGGCGGTGGTCTTGAAGTGTGTTTGGCCTGTCATTACCGGGTAGTCGCGAACAATCCGAAATCTGTACTCGGTCTGCCCGAAGTGCAGGTCGGGCTGCTGCCAGGAGGTGGTGGAACGCAACGACTGCCTCGCCTGATCGGGCAGGAGGCCGCGCTGCAATTGATTACCCAGGGCAAACACGTGAAACCTGCGGACGCACTTGAGGCGGGATTCGTTGATCAGATGGTTGCGCCCGGTACCGAAGTAGCTGCCGCGAAAGAGTGGGTTCTCGAGTCGGGTGATGCAGTGGCCCCCTGGGACAAGAAAGGATTCAAAGTGCCGGGCGGCGCGGGCCTGATGCATCCGAAATCGGTAACCACATTAATGTTCGGCACATCACTTCTGCAAAAGATGACCAACCACAACTATCCTGCACCGATTGCGATCATGTCAGCAGTTTATGAAGGCCTGGTCTTGCCAATCGACAAAGCACTCGATGTTGAAACCAAGTATTTTGTTTCGCTGCTGATGGATCCGGTATCCCGCAACATGATGCGAACCCTTTTCGTTAACAAGGGTGCCGCTGACAAACTGGTGCGCCGACCAAAAGAGCCTGCGAAACGACCTGTTACCAAGCTCGGAATTCTGGGCGCCGGCATGATGGGTGCCGGTGTCGCGTTCGTTTCCGCCAGGGCAGGCATGCAAGTTGTTTTACTGGATACCACTGAAGAGAAAGCGGAGTTCGGCAAGGATTACTCACGAAGTCTGATGCAGAAGCGCCTTGATAAGGGGCGCACGACGGCAGAAAAGGCCGAGGAACTGCTCGACCGTATCCAGACAACCACAAACTACGACGATTTGGAGGGTTGTGAGCTCGTTATTGAAGCGGTATTCGAAGACAGAAAAATCAAGGCGGACGTAACAGCAAAGGCTGAGGCAGTCATTGCGGACGACGCGATATTTGCATCCAACACGTCAACGTTGCCGATCACCGGTCTCGCCGAAGCCTCTGTGCGGCCGACACAGTTCATCGGTATTCATTTCTTCTCGCCCGTCGACAAAATGCCGTTAGTCGAAGTGATCGTCGGCAAAGAAACCAAAGATGCTGCAATAGCGCAGGCGCTCGATTACATCCAGCAGATTCGCAAGACGCCAATCGTCGTCAATGACAGTCGCGGCTTCTATACCAGCCGCGTATTCGGTGTGTTCAGTCGTGAAGGAATCAACATGCTGGCAGAAGGGGTGAATCCGGCCCTGATTGAAAACGTCGCCAAACATGCGGGCATGCCGGTCGGACCGCTTGCGGTAACCGATGAGGTCTCACTTGAGCTTAGCCATCATGTAATGACACAAACGGCAGAGGATCTTGGCGACGAATATGTAGCGTCACCGGCAGATGCAGTCATCAGAAAGTTTGTTGAAGAGCTCGATCGGAAAGGCAAGAAGGCCGCCAAAGGTTTCTACGAGTATCCGGAAGGCGGCAAAAAGTACTTGTGGCCGGGCCTGAAAGACCTTTATCCACTTGCCGACACGCAACCTGCGCCTGACGAAGTTCGCAATCGCCTGCTGTACGCACAGTCGATCGAAACCGTTCGCTGCATGGACGAAGGGGTCGTTACAAATCCTGAAGACGCAGATATCGGTTCGATATTTGGCTGGGGATTCCCGCCGTATACGGGCGGCACGCTGTCTTTCATTGAAACAGTAGGTCTTGCTGCGTTTGTTGAGGAGGCGGATCGCCTGGCAGCAACCTATGGTGAACGTTTCGCAGTTCCCGACAGCCTGCGTGAGATGGCGACGAACAACGAAACTTTTTATCCGTCTGCAAGCGATGCCGAGCATCGATCTGCTGCGTAAGGAATGTCTATGAGCGATTTCAATACGGTCAAGTACACACAAGATGAGGCCGTTGCCATCATCACCATTAATCGTCCGGACTCGATGAATGCGTTTGATGAAGAATTGCGCAGCGAACTGCTGGGGGCGTTCGAACGTGCTGCCGGAGACAACTCGGTTCGGGCAGTCGTATTGACAGGTGAAGGCCGATCATTCAGTGCGGGAGCGGACCTGAAAGCGGGTCTTGGCAAAACCAAGACAATTCAGGAAGTGCTGCAAAACGAATATCGACCGGTGCTTGAATGCATCGCCTTGATGCCGCAGCCCGTCATTGCTGCAGTCAATGGTTCCGCTGCCGGAATCGGGATGTCCTACGCGCTTGGCTGCGACTTGTTAATTATGGCGGACAATGCGTTTCTGTTGTCGCCATTTACGACGATTTCACTGGTTCCGGACGGTGGGCTGAACTGGCTGCTGGTACACCAGCTCGGTTACCGGCGCGCATTCCAGTTGAGTATCGAATCCGAGCGCATCACTGCAGAGCGATGCGTTGAGCTCGGTCTGGCTAACAAAGCGGTGCCGGCCGAGTCGCTGGTCGAAGAGGCGGTTGCGTGGGCGAAAGCCATTTCAGAACGTGCGCCACTGTCAATGGCGACCACCAAACAGGCAATGCGACAGGCGGCGTCATCCGATTGGGCGAGTACCTTCGATTTTGAAGCATCCAATCAGGACAGGCTTGCTGACAGCGAGGATTCCGCGGAAGGTATCGCGGCGTTTTTCGACAAACGTAAAGCTAAATTCACAGGTAAGTAGTTCACTGGTTCCAGTTTCCTCGGGGGAGGTTATGAACAGAAAGATTTTTGATGAAGAGCATGAGATGTTTCGGGATTCAGTCCGAAATTTCTTACGTAATGAAATTCAGCCGCATTCAGACCGATGGCTCGAACAGGGCATCGTTGATCGAGAAGCTTACGAGAAGGCCGGAGAAATGGGCCTGCTTCTGATGTGGGCAGATGAAAAATACGGTGGTGCCGGCGTGTCGGACTTTCGCTACGAGCAAGTGCTGATAGAAGAGAACGCAAAATACGGTGATCCCGGGTTCTTCATGACGCTACACAATCGCCTGGTCGGCCCCTACATCGGCGAGTTGGGCACCGAAGAGCAGAAGCAGCGCTGGTTGCCAAAGTGCATTTCCGGTGAGCACATCCTCGCAGTGGCGATTACGGAGCCCGGAGCCGGAAGCGATGTCGCCGGCTTGCGTACGCGCGCCGAAGACAAGGGCGATCATTTCCTCCTGAACGGCGCAAAGACATATATATCCAACGGCATCAATTCAGACCTGGTCGTCGTGGTTGCCCGCACCGACCCGGCCGGCGGACGAGGGCTGAGCTTGTTCGTCGTCGAGCGCGGTATGGAGGGGTTTGAACGCGGTCCCAAGCTCAAGAAAATGGGGCTGAAAAGCCAGGACACGTCCGAATTGTTTTTCACCAATGTAAAAGTGCCCAAGGAAAACCTGCTCGGAGAAATAAATCGGGGTTTCTACCACCTGATGCATTTTCTTGCTGAAGAACGGTTGCTGGGCGCGGTAGGTTACGTTGCCGCCTCGAATGCCGCCTTCGATCTGACGATGGAGTATATCCAGGATCGGAAAGCGTTCGGCCGTGCAATTGCGGACTTCCAGAATACGCGATTCAAAATGGCCGATATGCGAATGCAGCTGGACATAGCACAGACCTTTGTCGATCAGTGTGTGCTCGAGCATAACAAAGGCGAGTTAAGCGCTGACGATGCCGCCAAAGCGAAACTCTTTACGAGTGAAATGGAATGTCGAATCATGGACGATTGTGTTCAGTTGCACGGAGGTGCCGGTTACATGGACGAGTACCCGATCAGCCGCATGTTTGTGAACGCGCGTGTCTCACGAATCTACGCGGGCAGCTCGGAAATCATGCGTGAAATCATTGCACGATCGATCGGATTGGATCCGCGAAGTAAAAAACCGAAAGCCACAGATTCGGCCCGCGTAAGCGCCGCGTAATTTTTATCGACGATGAACTGTGACTTCGGTCGCACTAATTGCGTTACGTTAAAGAGCAACTGAGACATTACTCACAGTGGCGACCGCGTTCCAGCCGTAACCTAGTTGTCCGGTTCTAGCGACCGGATTTCTTTCGCGGCGCCGATTGTTTAATTGGTTAGCGATAAGACAGCCCGCTTCAGTCCTCTGGAGCGGGCAATTTCATTTCTGCCTTCACGATATCCGGTCAATTCGCTCATGAGATGAGCTCCCAGAGGTTACTATCAGTCATCGTAGCAACCTGCAGGAGCTCATCTCATGAGCGAACCATTGCGAATCTCCTTTTTGGGCCTGGGCGTTATGGGCTATCCAATGGCGGGCTACCTTGCCAGGGCCGGCCACGACGTGTGTGTCTACAACAGAACCACCGCGAAAGCCGATCAGTGGCTATCCGAATTCGAGGGACGGGCGGCGCCGACGCCTGCAGAAGCTGCCGCAGATGCCGAGATAGTCTTTACTTGTGTCGGCAATGACGACGATGTTCGTGCGGTGATTCTTCAAGAACAGGGCGTTCTGCCGGCGATCTCGCAAGGCGCGGTGATTGTCGACCACACGACGGCGTCGGCATCCCTTGCCAGGGAAATCTATAAAAGCGCTGGCGACAAAAACGTCGGCTTCTTGGATGCGCCCTTGTCAGGCGGGCAAGCCGGTGCAGAAAGCGGCCAGCTCACGATCATGGTGGGTGGTGATCCCGACCAATACGAACGGGTATTGCCGGTTATGGACTCCTATGCCAAGGCCTGCACGCTGGTAGGGTCCGTGGGCTCGGGTCAGCTGGCTAAAATGGTTAATCAGATCTGCATCGCCGGTGTTGTACAGGGCTTGTCTGAGGCCATTCATTTTGCAAAGCGGGCAGAACTGGATGTTTCCAAGGTCATTGGAGCGATATCGAAGGGCGCTGCTCAGTCCTGGCAGATGGAGAATCGCTGGGAGACCATGGTTGCCGACGAGTTCGAATTCGGTTTTGCCGTCGAATGGATGCGCAAGGATCTCAAGATCGCGCTTGAGGAGGCAGGTCGCAATGGCGCAAAGCTCGAGATGACTGAACTCGTAGACAGCTATTACGCTGACGTTGAGAAACTGGGTGGCAGCCGCTGGGACACGTCCAGCCTGATCAAACGCCTCGAACCCTGAGTTTCGGCGGTCACGACAACTATTCCTGTATAGTGGTCAGCATCACAGGGGTGGCCTCCCATACACGCGAGGCCTGAGATCCGTTACCACCAGGTGGTGGTTGACCCGCGGGGACCCTTAGAACCTGAACCGGGTTATGCCGGCGTAGGAAGAGGATTTCATGATATTCCCAATCCAGAGTATTCGGCGACGCGCAGTTGCGCTTGCCTGTCTCGGTTGTACTGCTCCCGTCCTGGCAACAGACAATGTTCTCGAAGAGATCGTGGTCACTGCTGATTATCGCGAGCGCAACCTGGCCGAGCTGCCGCTCAGCATCTCGGTTATTGATGCGGAGACAATAAACGGTAGTGCGATTCAGCATTTCGAAGAGTTGATCGCAATCGTACCGAACATGAACTGGTCCGGAGACGGACACCGGGCCCGTTACCTGCAGATTCGCGGTGTTGGTGAGCTGGCCCAGTACCAGGGCGCTCCAAACCCTTCGGTCGGTTTCATCGTTGACGACATTGACTTCAGCGGCATCGGAACTATCGCCACGTTGTATGACATTGATCGAATAGAAGTACTCAGGGGTCCGCAAGGTACGCGATACGGCGCGAACGCACTTGCAGGACTGGTCTACATGCAAAGCGCCGAGCCGAATGAACAGTTCGTCGGCCAGGTCCGACTAAGCGCCGGTCAGGACGATGCGATAAGCGCCGGTGCCGCGATGGGCGGGCCACTGGGCGAAAACGCCGGATATCGACTGAGTGCGCATCAATACACGAGCAATGGCTTTCGTAACAATCCTTATCTTGATCGAGCCGATACCAATGGGCGAGACGAACTCTCTTTGCGGGGCAAACTGACCTGGCAGGCCGGTGATGATTGGGCATTTCGTCTTGCCGCCATGATGAGTGATGTCGATGATGGCTACGACGCGTTTGCTCTCGATAACAGTCTTACCGTCCTGTCAGACAATCCTGGCACGGACGCGCAAAAAAGTGTGGGTAGTTCATTTAGAGTGGACTGGTCCGGCGCACGCTCATTCGACTTGACATCGATTACGTCGTTCGCAGATTCCGACATCGATTTTTCGTTTGACGCGGACTGGGGGAACGAAGATGCCTGGTCACCGGTCACTTACGATTACGTATCGCTGAATGATCGACAGCGGCAAACGCTTAGCCAGGAGTTTCGTTTTGCATCAACGGAAGATGGGCGAATTTTTTCTGACTCGACTGACTGGCTTGTCGGCTTTTACGCCAATCGATTGAGCGAAGATCTGACGACCATGAACCTGGGTGATTACTTCGATCCGGGCTATGACTATGGCGATTCGCTGGACGACAGGCTCGCCAGCGAGTTCGAAGCGTTGACGACTGCCGTTTTTGGACAGCTGGATATAGATGTTGGCGAAGCCGGCACGTTCAGTGTCGGTCTGCGCCTGGAACGCCGCGAAACGGACTACAATGACAGCAACGGACTATCGCTCAGCCCTTCCGACAACATGATCGGCGGGGAAGTGAGTTACAGCCATACGTTGAGCGATTCTGCGACAGTGTTCGGAAGTATTTCAAAGGGTTATAAAGCCGGTGGGTTTAACCTCGGTTTTGTTCCACAAGGCCGGCGTGAGTTCGGGCAGGAGTCGTTGTGGAACTATGAGCTTGGCATCAAGACCGTGCTCGCCGATGACCGCCTGATGGTAAATGCATCCGCTTTCTACAGCACACGCCACGATCAGCAGGTGGAGACATCGCTGCAGCTCAATCCAAACGATCCCGCATCGTTCGTTTTCTTTACGGATAACGCAGCGAAAGGGGAGACCATTGGTTTCGAGGCGGACATTCGTTGGCTACCGACGGATTCACTCGAGTTCTATGCGAACGTTGGTTTATTGCGGGCCAGGTTCGATGAGTTCTTGACACCGTTGGCCGATCTGACCGGCCGCGATCAGGCGCATGCACCGCGTTACACGTTGGGTACGGGCGGCATTTACCGACATTCAAGTGGCTTTTTTGCGCGACTGGATCTGTCGGCGAAAGATGCGTTTTATTTCGACGTCAGCCACGACCAGAAGTCAGACGCCTATTCGCTGGCCAATGCACGATTAGGATATGAGTCAGATCGTTGGACCGTACAAATCTATGGTCGCAATTTGTTTGATACCGAATACGCGGTTCGTGGTTTCTATTTTGGCAATGAACCACCGGATTTTCCGAATACGCTTTACATTCGCCATGGCGATCCGCGACAAATTGGCGTCACTGTCGACATGAGATTCTAGGCAGGGTTTCACGCTGAACGACATCCTTCAAACGCTCGGCGAGCAAGTCCGGTTACTGTCACCGGCCGAGTCACTGGCAGTTGTTCTGGCGATCGCATACCTGTTGCTTGTTATTCGACAAAATATCTGGTGCTGGATTTGTGCAGGCGTTAGTTCAACGATTTATGTATGGCTCTTCATCGTGGCACGGCTCTACATGGAGTCATTGTTGTACGCCTTTTATGTCGGTATGGCGGTGTACGGCTGGATTACGTGGAAACGTGGCGGGCAGGACGATACCGGTTTGCCGGTTAGTATTTTGCCCCTTAATACTCACTTGGTGGCGGCGATCGTCATTATCCTGTTGGCAACAGCCACCGGTTGGTACCTTGCTAATTTTACGCAGGCCGCTTATCCCTACGTTGATTCAATGACGACATACGCCGCGATCTGGGCAACATTCCTGGTTGCGCGCAAGGTGTTGGAGAACTGGTGGTACTGGTTGATCATCGACCTCGTGTCGATCGTCATTTACTGGACGCGAGGACTGGAGCTGACGGCGCTGCTGTTTGTAGCCTACGTCATTTTAATTCCAATCGGCTTACTGCAGTGGCTGAAAACCTATCGATTGCAAACGGCGGAAGGCCAGTGAGCAAACAGTTATCAGCCGATGAAGCACTCGAAAGAGTACCAGAGCTGGCCGGCGTGCAGTGGCGCTGGGAGGCGTTGTCCGGCGGCCTGACGAATCGAAACTTCAAGGTCGATACCAGTGACGAAAGCTTCGTACTGAGGCTGGACAGCGACCATACGGCAGCGCTTGGTTTGGATCGGGAGCTGGAGCTCTCGGTACGCAAAAATGCACATGCAGCAGGGCTTGGAGCCGCCGTTGTCTATGCCGAACCGGGCGTTTTGCTTAGCGAGTATCTGCCGGGGAACACTTGGCAGGAGACAGACCTGCGAGACGATGACAAGCTGGCTGCATTGGCAACGCTACTCAGAAGGGTCCACGAACTGCCGCAGGCGGGTAAGGCTTTTTCCGCAGAAGCGACAGCTCGCCAATATTCGATGACGGTGACTGAAGAGTCGGGGCTACGAGCATTCGCGGAACAGTGCGTTGCGTGGCTGACTGCCATACCCTCGTCTGCCGTTTTTTCCTGCTGCCACAACGACATTGTCGCCGGCAATATCGTGCAGCATTCTGATCTCAAGTTGCTGGACTGGGAATACGCGTGCGACAACGACCCACTGTTCGATCTGGCCTCTGTCATTGGTTTCCACGATCTTGATGCCCGGCAGATTGATACATTATTCAATGCCTACGCCGGTGGGGCCGATCAGGAGATGTATGAAAACCTGCAGCAGCATATTCGCTCGTTCGACATTATTCAGTGGTTGTGGTTTGCGGCGCGGTACTGCAGTAGTCCGGATTCAATTACGCGAGCGCGCCTGAAAGAACTGAGGTCGCGTATTGCCGCTAGTCGCCCCTAACCACGAGCTACCAGTTATTCCGTAGCTCGCGTAGTTTCAGAAACACATCTTCGGGCGAGGGCGCGTCCCCCAGTTCCGGAAACGATTCTTGCAAGCGAGCGATCACAGACGGACTTTGTAGGCGAAAAAATGTGTTGATCTCTCGTTCTTGCGCAAGCGTTGTGACCAGGGCATCGTTCGGGTCCTGGTTCTCGTATTCAGACATAAGTTGACGTGCCGATTGGTTATCGGGCTCGCGGTCCATTGTGAATTCCAGGTTGTTAATCAGGTAGTCGTGACCGGGATAGATCCGCGTCATGTCCTTGAGTTTTTCGAGCTGGTTTGAAAATGTCGCATACAGCTCTTTCGGATGCCCACCGTTGTGGCAGTTGCCGGCGCCCGCGTTAAACAACGTGTCGCCACTGAAAAGGGCCGGCTTGTCCGTATGCGACAGCAGGCAAATATGACTCATCGTATGCCCTGGAGTATCCAGGCATTCCATCTCAATCGTTTTTCCTATCTTGATCATGTCGCCAGCACCGACGCCGCGATCCATATTCGGAATTCTGCCGGTTGCGTTCTCGTGAGCAATAATGCTGGCGCCTGTAGCAGCGACCATCGCCTTGTTTCCACCCGTGTGGTCGCCATGTTCATGCGTATTCAGAATCTGTGTGATCGTCCAGTCACGGTCGCGCGCAGCAGCCAGGCATTTTTTGTAGTCCAGCGGGTCAATCGCGAGGGCGTCGCCAGTCTCGGGGCAGGCGATCAGGTAATTAAAATTACGATAGGCATTGCCTGTCCAGATTTGTTCGACGATCATTCGAGACCTCCATAACGGTTGCCAGATAATACTCTATGAGCAAACTACTCGTCATTCGCCACGGCCAGGCACGATTGTTTACCGACAACTACGATCGCTTGTCCGAGCTTGGGGTTCGCCAGGCCGTATGCCTGGGCGAATGGTTCGTGGAGCGGGGCATCGCGCCGGATGAGATATTTGCGGGATCCCTGCAACGACAGCAACAAACGGCAGACGCGGTAAGCGGTGTCTTGAGGACCGCTGGAAAACCGGTGTCGGACTTGCGCGTTCTTGAGGGCCTGAATGAGTATCCGGCGGAAGAGATCATGCATCAGCTGGTACCCGCATTGCGTGAGTCGGATGCCGAGATCCATCGTCTATCCGAGGAGTATGACCAAACTGACGACTACGATGTACGGTACCGATCGCTGCACCAGTTGCTCGCAATCATCATGCAACGCTGGATCAATGGCGACTACGATCGCAACAGCGAGCTGATGACCTGGGAGGAGTTCAGTGGTGGCGTTCGCTCTGCGCTGGCGGACGTCATGCGGATGAGCGGTCGCGGAAAAACGGTTGCCGTGTTTACCTCCGGCGGGCCGATAGGCGTATCCGTGCAAACAGCTTTGGACGCTCCGGATCTAAAAGCGGCTGATCTGAATTGGCGAGTACACAATTGCTCGGTTACGCGCTTCACCTTTAGTGGCGAAAGGGTCTCGTTGGATGCGTTCAACGATACGGCACATATGCATCCGGAGATGTTGACCTTCAGGTAAAAGTGCTCAAATGCGCATAATGCGCGCGTCTGGCGATCTTCGAGCCCGTGGCGCCGAATTTATCGATTTTCGGCACTCCTTAAAAATTGACCTTGTGCTTAATAAATCGCAGGCAAGCTATTGATTCGACTATACGGGAATGCTGCAATGCAACGGATAGTGTTGCCTGTTTGCAACAACTTAGACTGAGTTTAAAGGAGAGTGGCCGGATCACTCATAAATAATTGACAGGCCGAAGGATTTTTGCGATTGTCGGTCTCGAATTCAGTCGCCTTTCAGCAACATCTGGACAAGGAAATGCGACAAAGCTGTTTCGACGGCGACCCCGACAGGGGTGTCACGGGGCTAAATGCCTACCGATTTCGACGACGACCTTCAGGTACCACTTGGCGGGGGATATCAGTAGCCAAGACTACGTACTCTCGATGGTAAAGACGGCTCCGCAAGGGGCCGTTTTTTTGTGTGTAGCTACTGTTACGGCTAACCTCTTGGTGCATATGCCGATCCAGGAACCTAAATCATTTTTCAAGTGGCCGGTCTCCGTTGAACAAGAGATCGCCGCTCCAGCGCACGAGGTTTGGAATGTCATATCGAGGCCAGGGAGCGTCGAACTGTGCCATCCGTTCTGCGCGCAAAATCCTGTGCAGTTGTGGTCCGGGCAAGATTCGCGGGACGAGGTGCATTATCTGAGCGGATGGGTTTATGAGCGTCGTTTTCGTCTATGGCTTGAAGGGATTGGCTACGATCTGGAAATATTCAAAAGCGATGATGCTTTGGCATCGGTCTCATGGCGAATCTCTCCTATCGATGAGCGAAGCTGCAAGCTACGGATAACAATTTACCCGTACGCGCTTCAGAAATACCCGGTGGTTATTCGATGGCTACCTCACTTACTTCGCCTGCGACCCATGCTCAGCATTTATTTAGAGTCTGTCGTAAAAGGATTCGAGTGGTACATAACTCGTGGCGAGCCTGTTCCACGCAACCAATTCGGCAGTCATCCGTGGTTTTCGGCATCGAAACAGAGCGCTGACTGATTGCAGGGTGTCTGCAAAACCTGAGCAAGGCCAAAATGCAGCCACTCAAGAAACACCAGGGTACTTCGTTGCCTATAATTGAAAACCGCTCACATAGGACGCAGCTAACGGTCAGCGAGAACTAGCCAGACGAACACCAAGCTACTTTGATTGCCTGGTCGTGTGGCCCAACGCATTGAGAAAAGCCCCATGACTCACACAAGCGATATCTTCCGCTGAGAAACCGGCTGCTTTCAAACCCGACCAGATTTGGGAATACGTGTTGACTTCGTTTAGGGATGACGGAACGTAGCGCCCCAACGCTTGGTAATCACTGCCTATCCCCACATGGCAATGACCAATTTTCCGTACGAGATAGACGACGTGTTGAACAAACCGGTTTACGCCATCATTGCTCTGATCGGTTCTGCGGTAGAGATCATTCTTGTTGAAAGTTGTGAAAACGTACCCCCCATTCCCTGCCAAAGCATCAAGAACATCTTCTGAAAGGCTAACCGGGTTGTCAGAAATAGCTGTTGCGGATGAATGAGAGGCAATTACCGGGCTGCTGGAAAGTCGAATAACCTGCAGCGCTTCTTCCTCCGAGAGATGTGATATGTCGATTAGAATCCTATTCTCGTTCATCAGGGAAATTACTTTTTCGCCAAATGACGTTATTAGGCCGTTGTCAAATAACTTGTCGGTTTCGTGGTCGATAAGCGTTATGTAGCGAATGCCCAGAGAACCGTATTCCGCCACAGTGGCCCAATCGCCGCCGAACACGCCATGAAAATATTCAATACCGGGCACAATCACGATGCCGTCTTCAGAGGGATGGCGCATCAGGTCTTCGTGCTCTTCCGCCACCATGAATGTCGGCACTTGCGACGAGAGATGCTGCAGATCTTTCATTTCGGATTGAACAGTTGAAAGCAGACTATCGTGTTGATCTCGCTTGATCGGCATTGGATAACCAATGACCCTGATGTTGCTCTGCTCAAAGTAGACCCAGTGCTCCATCTGAAGCCCGTCTTCGTTGTATGCCAGGCCGTGGTGAATATGAGCATCCGCAGACCAATCCTGGCCAGATACTTGCGCAACACACAGCGCATAAGAACAGGCGATACAGAAGGCGATCAGATTTCTCGCTGGCTTCTTTGTGAGTATCACGGTCAAGCGATTCCTAATTGTTCTGATCACCATTGCTACATTAGTGTATGGCGTGATTCCATTGCGGGTGGACAACTTCTTCCAGCCCTGATGTTCGCTCTACCGCGCCGGCTACCCGACAAAGCTAATTCATCAACTCCCAAACCTTCATCGGAGTCACCGGCATATCGATTTCCTCTATTCCGAGTGGTGCCAGCGCATTTAATACCGCGTTAACCAAGGCTGGCGCCGCGCCGACCGTTCCTGCCTCACCCGCACCCTTGATCCCGAGCGGGTTGGTTGGTGAGGGAATCTCCTGGTACGCGAACTGCACGTCCGGAATCCAGTCGGCCCGCGGCATTGTGTAGTCGAGGAATGTCGCAGTCAGCAATTGGCCGCTTTCTTCGTCGTAAATTGCGTGTTCGCCACAGGCCTGGCCGAGTCCCTGTGCGACGCCGCCCATAATTTGACCTTCGAGAAGCAATGGATTCACGACGGTGCCAACATCATCTTCAATCGTGTATCGCAAAATTTCCAACTGACCCGTTTCACGATCAATCTCGAGCTCGCAAATGTGGCATCCGTTCGGGAATGTACCGTTTTCAATCGTGAATTCTTCACTGCTATTCAATCCCGGTTCCACCGACTCGGGTCGTTTATGCTCATCGAACGACGCGGCGGCGACTTCATTGATGGTCACCGAGCGATCCGTACCCGCGATGCGATAGTTACCGGCCTCAAATTCAATATCGTCCGTTGCGGCTTCCAGCATCTCTGCTGCCATTGATTTACCGGTCTTTATCACAGCGTTGACCGAGTGATACAGCGATGAGCCGCCCATCACCATCGAGCGCGAACCGCCTGTGCCGCCACCACTCGGTATGCGATCGGAATCGCCCTGTACAACGTCGATGAGCGTAAAGTCGACGCCCAAACCTTCGGCTACCATTTGTGCATAGCTGGTTTCGTGACCCTGGCCACTCGCTTGCGTGCCGACCAGCAATGTAATGCGGCCGTTTTCTTCGAACATTACGTGGGCGACTTCGGTCCCGCCAGACGAGCAGATCTCGACGTAATAACTCAGGCCAATTCCCCGAAGTTTGCCAGCGGACTTCGAATCTTCTCGACGATCTTCAAAGTTCGACCACTCGGCGCGTTGCATTGCGTTGTCCAGCAGTCGTGCATAGTCGCCCGAATCGTAGACGCGATTTGTTGCTGTAGTGTAAGGAAACTGATCCGCGCGAATAAAATTTCGTCGGCGGATTTGATCGACAGGCATTTCAATCTTCCTGGCAGCTTTATCGACAAGGCGTTCAATCAAATAGGTGGCCTCCGGGCGACCTGCGCCTCGGTAGGCATCCGTTGGTACCGTGTTGGTCAGGATAGTCTGAATGGTGGCGTAAACAGCGGGTATGTCATAGCAACCCGGATTCATGCTCGCGCCGAACCAGGCAATGATCGAACCGAATTGCGAGCAATAGGCGCCGGCATTACTGTCAATGTGGGTGCGCAGCGCGAGAATGCGACCGTCGGCATCCAGCGCCATGCTGGCGGTTGCGACCTGGTCCCGACCATGCAAGTCGGACAGGAAACTCTCCGCACGCTCGGCAGTCCATTTCACCGGCCTGCCGAGTTGCATGCTGGCGGCAACTGCAACGACGGATTCGCACTGCAGGAAAGACTTCAGACCAAACGCTCCGCCGACATCAGGGCAAAAAAGGTGCATCTTGTCTTCGTCGATATCGAACGACTGACGAAGCATGCCGCGCAGCATGTGTACACCCTGACAGCCCTGGTGAAGCGTCAATTCGCCTGTTGCTTTGTCGAAGCTCGTGTTACACGCGCGCGATTCCATCGCCGTTGGTGCTAGCCGGTTATTAATGACTTCGATATCAACTACGTGGGCAGCGGCGGCAAACGCGGCGTCAGTAGCTTCTTTGTCACCATGCTCCAGTGTCCCCAATGCATTGCCGGGTACCGATTCGTGCAATTGCGGTGCCCCCTCGCGTTGCGAGTCTTCATAGCTTATGACTGCGTCCAGTTCGTCTACGTCAAATGCGATCAGTTCGGCGGCATCTTTCGCTTGGGCATAGGATTCCGCGACGACGGCGGCAATCGGTTCGCCTACGTACCTGACGCGATTCCGCGCGAGCGGTCTCTGATTGACGGCACTCATCTCAGGTGTAATTGAGCTTTTCGGCAAACCGCCGCCGGCGATATCGTTTACGCCGGCTTTGCTGAGGTCGTCAGCCGTTAGTACCGCGATCACACCGTCGGCGCTTTTTGCTTCCGATACGTCGAGCTCCGTTATCGTGCCGTGTGCGTAGGGCGAACGCAGCAAATAGAGATACGCCTGTCCTTTAAGTGTGATGTCGTCCGTATATCGACCCGCGCCGGTCAGAAAGCGTTGATCTTCACTACGCCGGATCGCTTGTCCAGTTCCGAATATTCCCACGGAATTTTTTACCTTCTTGTTATGTCAGCTTATCGGTCTCAGACAATGCGTCGTCGCCAGTCCGCAATAGCATCGCCGATTTCGTGCGGCGAATCTTCCTGTAGAAAATGACTGCCGGGCACTGACACTTCTGTTGTGTTTTTCCAGCCGCGGCAAAACTCCCGTTGCTTGCCGGTGAGAATCGCACCGGGTTCTGCATTGATGAATAACTTGGGTATGTCACACTCATTCAGCCACTGTGAGTAGTTCGAAACAATCTCGTGTACATCGGCGGGTTCGCCATCGATCGGAATTTGTCGTGGCCAGGTCAGGGTAGGCCGCCGGTCTTCACCTGCCTGCAGATAGGGTCGGCGATAGACCGCCATTTCTTCGTCGCTCAGATCGCGCAGGATTGACGCCGGCAATACGCGCTCTATGAACATGTTTTTCTCAAGCACCATGGATTCGCCCG